>Ga0099850_1000523_pt1 | contig 17357 bp, 25 predicted proteins | sample CB_VirMetaG_5_FD_79182 | JGI IMG/M metagenome (GOLD analysis project Ga0099850, IMG submission 79182) | Freshwater to marine saline gradient viral communities from Chesapeake Bay - CB_1508_1D Viral MetaG | ecosystem: Environmental > Aquatic > Marine > Coastal | place: USA: Chesapeake Bay... | reverse complement strand
TTTAAACTGTTCGGAATCTTAATAAATTTTACTGGAACAAACGGATATTCTTTTGTTTCTTCCAGCAATCCTTCCTTAACCAGCTCTCTGACTGCTTCGTATTTGTACTGGTCGCCATACCCATATTGGAAAGGTAGCTTTGATATGCTGCCATCTTCTGTGCTTTCAATCTGTGCAGAGAAGTAACTGTTTCCGTTAATTTTGTCTCTCCACTCTTTGGCTACTACTATATATTTATACAACATTTGTTTCTCCTTTGGTTTTGTTTAATTAATACTAATATAATGTAATGATTACAACATGTCAACCATTAAATAAAATTTTTTCAATTATTACGTCATCATATCCTTTAGCTATCCATTCATCTGCGTGTTGCTTTGCTCGTGAATAGTCTTTGTAGTAATCATCTGTACCACCGACCCAAACTATCCATCTCCAACCTTGTTTATATTCTTCTTTCATTTTGACCTCCTGTTGTTAACCCCGAACAATTGTTCACCTGACCTCACCTGCTGGAGGGGGGGTCTGCCTCTCGAACAATTGTTCGTTTCGCTGCCAGAAAAAACAGGATCAGGTTTCCCCGATCCCGTTCCGAACAATTAGGCTGTCACTAAATTGTTCGTTGATTTGCCAGTTTCGTGAAGTCTGTGCTGCCATTCAATAACTTCGTCATTGACCAACGTTACAGCTCGTTCGCTGTATCCACCAACATTCCACATCATTATCTGACTAACTCTCTTACCCTCTGCTCCTAAGTAATTAAGTCCGTTCTTATAATTATATATGGTTGCTATTGTGCCATCTTCAAACTTGATAGCCCATTGAGCATCTACTTTGTTATCCGACTCCTCAGACCATTCAAATCTTGTTGGCTCTCCGAAAACTTCTACCAGCTCCTGATAAGTTGCCCCAACATTACCCTGAAGATGTGTTCCATAAGTTGTATTTGTTTTTTTAAATTTCATTGGCTTAGTTCCTTGTGTTTGTTTAACTTGATATATATATAGCAATGATTGCCACATGTGTCAACAGTTAAAATAATTTTTTTTTATTTTTATTTACTTGACAGCTTTAGCAACAGTTACTATATATAATATATCAAACATTTAAATATCCTTTGTTTAATTGTAAAAGTAAAAAGAGCAGGTTTTGGTTTTCCTGCTCTTTTTTTTGTGCAGCCTCCAGGGAACTTACCCGAACAATTGTTCATACGCAGCAGGAACGCCTGGAGCTGCAGGTGAAGGTTTCCGAACAATTGTTCCAGCAAACAAGTCTGGCAGCCAGGCAAAACTCCGATCCTTCCAGGCTGCAGGGCTTCTTCTTCCGAACAATTGTTCATATTGTGTTATTTATACGAATAGACAGCAGTGGTAACGTAGGCATTGGTACGACACGCCCATGTCCGCTGCTGGATCCAGGGATAACCTGCTGCCGTTCCGAACAATTGTACGATCCCCGCTGCTGGAGAAGCCCGATCCCGATCCGATTCAGGGGGGTTAACCTGCCTGAAGCCGAACAATTCTCCCGATTACGCCCAGATCCAGCCCCGATCACCCCGATCCCGCTGCGAGTCCGAACAATTCTTCGGTCTCCGTGCCTACACCCTGTCTAAGTAAATATGCTAGTTTTTGGGTTTTACGCTACTTTGTTCTATCAAGTCTGGGTCTTTATGGGATTTGTTCGCTATTTTCATGCGTTTCTGTGCAATGTCTTGAAATTCCTGTAGTTTTGACAATATTTCCTCCCTTGTCATGCTATCTGTTCGTTCATGTAGCACATGAGCCTTGTTTACAAGCAGTCCTGTAGCCTTTAAACGCAGTTCCTCAGCTCTGATAGCCTCACCAAACTTACCGCTCTCCCACGCCTCGTTACGAATCTTTAACAAATCCCGCACCGACTTATCAATTGTGACCCCGAAGCGACTACGGGCTTCCTCACGCATTTCCTGATATCTTTCCTGCACGACTGGGTTACGCAACAACCTCACAGCATCGACTCCAGGGTTTGCGTATCCCGCTGCTCTAGCAGCCGATGTCTGCGTCATATCCTTGTGCATAAAGTTATTCAGAAAATCTTGCTGTTTGTCAGTCAATCTTTTCCATCCAGCTAATCGCTGTTCCTTCGTTAAATTCTCAGCTACTTTTGGCATTATTTTTTCTCCTGTCTAATTTCATCCAAATCTTCTTTCGTTAATGCGTCACGAAAAGTTAAACCAAAATCATATCCTTGTTTGTAATAAGCAGATGATTTTTTTTTAATATCAAGTTCACGATGTGCAACAGCGTCTATAACACCATCGCAAAAAAATGATAAATAGCCTTTTCTCTTTTTCTCTAACGGGTTTTCCATTTTGTCTCCATTCTACGTTAGTTTAATAGGGTTGGTGGGCGGGTTACTTACCGCCCCCTAAACCCCCCTTTAGGGGGGAAGTTCGGTAAGTTGGTAAGTAGCCATAAAAATCAATGACTTAGAGTAAAAAACTAACTTACCATGGTAAGAAGTAACCTCCGTAAGTTGCTTCAAAAAACCGAACAATTTCAATGACTTACTACTTACCGTCATTTTTACTTACCGAGTAAGTTGGTAAGTGGTAAGTAAATCACTCATAAAGCACCACAATTTTGGGGTCATCTGTCTGTTTATAGAACGTACCATTTAGGGTACAAGAGTAGCCCAAATGCTCCATCATTTCGGCATAGTTCCGATAACATTCGGGGCAAGAATATATATCATATTGACAATTAAGAACATGACTTATTGGTGCTTTCCATTTCTGTGCCATTCCTTTTTCTGTAGCGCAGCCCAAGCAAATTGTTCGGTTATTCATCACCAGCTCCATTCCGATAATAATTTTTTCTTTACACTGCGAACAATTCTTCTGTTTTTTCTTAGCCATTATACGCCTCCCATGCAGCTAGCCATAATTTTATGATCTATTGGCTCTTCGCCAAAATTATCAAATATAGCGCCTTCAATGAGCAATTCGCTTTTGACTATATCGGCACGACATTGATTCATAGTCGCATATTGCACTTGGCTTTGGTGAATGATACACTTCTGTTCACCGTCATGGCTACTACCCTCTGCCCATACGACACATATTAAAACGAACATTTTAACCATCGCTATTATCCTCTTCTTTACAACGATCACATTGATCTTTTGGATAAGGCGGTTCTTCTGCCCAAAATATTTCGTTACAATCTATACATTCATACTCGCCCATTTATTCCTCCTTAATTTCCCGAACAATTCTTCGTTTTGTCCGCTGGCGCTCTTTAGCCTTAGCAGATTTTTTGAGAGATTTTTCCCATGATCTGCTAGTGCTATGAATTTTTGCTCGCTTTACCATTTTTTCATTTTGTACAAAGCCCGAACAATTTTATCCATAAAGGTAATTTTGTACGGAGTGGCTTGTTGAATATGTATTTTTACAAACTTTTGATTAAGCAATTTGTCGCTCCTCATCTCTTGTTGTTGGGTTCCACTTGTGTTGAATTTCATCGATTTCAGATTGACTAACACCGTATGAACGTAGCGCTTTAGCCATGACCCGATCCGCAGTATCTGTCCATACAATCGCATGTAACATTGCCCAAATCCATGCACCAATTTCTTTCTCCTTTGTTGTGTTATTACGAGATTGATTACCGCCAAGTATATGCCCGATTTCATGTAAGGCAGACACATAATATCCCGTATTCTTAGTCGGTCTAATGGTTATATGTCGCCTAGATGGAATAGCAGAATACCTAGGATTAGTTTCTGTTAGCGATTGATAACTTACAGTTATGTTCTCTAATGCGGCTAACTCTTGGATATGTAATGCCATATCTATTCTTTTAACTAATATCATGGTTGTAACCTCTGAAAGTTAAGTTCTTGTTGAAATTCATTCAACAAATCTTTTGCATGTTCTACATACATATCAACACCAAACTTGATCTTGACTTGCTTTAATACTTGTTCGTTTGTGTAGTCCTGCAACTGCTCACCTACGAACAATTCTACTTCAAGTAGTTTATCAGATAGTCTACTCATCTTACTTTCCTTCCTTTGCTAGTTAAGATAGTTCTCTATAGTTACTATAGTATTCAATACCATGTCAAGCATCTTTTTTATTTAATACATAATCATGGACTATTTTGCCTAATTCAGCATTACCAACCTTTTGTTGCTCAATCCAAATACGTTTAAGAATATCGCCTTTTTTATTTTTTAACACTCTCCAATGCCCTCGTCTCCAATGTTCCCTCTTTGGTGATCCTTGCCCCGTGAACATGCGAGAATAGACCCGTTTGCCCCTAGGCTTTGGCAAATTAATTGTAACGACTTTATATTCGTTTTTAGGCACTTTACGACCAAAAGCTATATGATCTATCTTTTTAGGCGGAACAACCGTCTCTGTGGCGATTAAATCGTAGTTTAACAACCCAAGTAATGCGATCATAAACCTCGCATCGCCTTCCATAACATTATAAGACACTTCCATAAATTGTCTCATTTCTGATTTATTCCAACCATAATCAAATTTTTCTTGACTTATCATCCAGTGCATAGATGCAGTTTGTGTTGTAGTCACTCGTTGTCTAATTTGATCTAAATAGTATTTATCTTTTTTAGTTCCATTGTTCATATATTCTCCAACGTACCAACTGCCAAGATATGCAGATGTAGATTGCCATGATGCCATGTTCCAATCTTTATCACTCATAGGCTCTTCATTGTGTGCTGAGGCAGAAAATCTATCAAAAGGTTTTTCGTTATCAATAGTAAATCCGATCTGCGGAGAGACCATATAACTTTTATTATCGGGTTCATATTTAGTATATAAGGCATATATAAAATCATTATTATGTTTCATAATATGATAGCCAACGGGCATAATTTGTTCATTTATTTCATAAGTTTTGCCATTTGATTCATGGATTTTCTTTAATAGTTCTTGACGATAAACTTCATCCCACTCAATCCATAAAGAATTAAATGGCGGTATACCTCGCTCCAACATATTAAAAAGTATTTCGGGTTTTGACATGCTTGCTTGTACTGCATGCTCAATAAGACCTTTGCTTAATACAAATTTTTGAGCAGTAACAATTTCAGTTTGTATATTGCGCCTCATGCCTTCTGCATATTTACCGCCTTGCCATCCAAGTATATTTCTTTTGGCATCCCCAAGAGCGGTAATTAGTTCGTTTGCTAGAATTGGTTTGTCCATAATTATCTCCTTACGATAGACTTATATAATCTATATATGTAATGATAACTACATTGTCAATAATAAATTATTCTTTATTGCATATCAGCTCTGGCATTACATGCTCTCATCATCAATGCTGCTAACAGGAGAATAATATGATCTGTCAGGAACTTTTGATACTTTACCGTATAATTGTTCGGTTTTTGCCCTGGGATCATCTTCAAATTTTTCATTCATTTCCAGTTCTTCAGGTGTCATTTTACTGTTTCTTTTTTGCAAATCTTTAAAAACTTTTTTAATTTCAGCGTTATCAATTTGTCTTTCATAATTACAATTTGCGCAAAACTTAGCCTTTTCATAACGCCCTACTTTCATTTCGGCACCGCAGTTAATACATTTTTGCATCATCTTTTCCACCTTTTTTAAAGTAACTTTCATCTGGAACGCATACCCAACAATGCCAATTCCAGCCTCCATCAATAGAATACGAAGCTCCAGACTTGCCACAAATCGAACAATTATTCGGTGTTTGTTTTGTTTGCACAACTGGTTGCCAAGTTCTTCTTCGACTTTGTTCACTCATTGTCTTTCCTCCATTTTTCGTACAAAGCATTCATTGGCACATCTCTTTTAAGATACGGGTAAACCCGAACATTTTGACATTTCAATAAATCCTTCAGCTTTTTTTTATCTCCAAATGTTAGAAAATATTTTAACTTTCTGCTACCTTTTTCAAATAAATATCCTTTATTAATAAAACTTTGTTTTTGTTCTTGGCTTGTAACGCCCAGTTTATTGGCGTATTTGTGTATTAGCTTTGGATCAACACGCTTGCCATCTGGTCTGATCAGATAATTAACTGGAGATGTAAATCCATAAAACTGCCAGTTCGTAGCCTGATATAATGTTCCGATCTCTCCCGCTTCAGGATCAGAATAAGCAATAACAAAGTTATAACCTTTCTTAATTAAATGTTTCTTAGCTTGACCAATCATCCAACTGCCTGAATGGGGGTGAGCATGACTGGCGCAAGCTCCTCTGACTAATACAATACCTAAATGTTTGTTATGATCTCCGAACAATTCTGACAAAGCTCCTGTTCCAGCAGTCAAACCAAAACACATAACACCAACTAAATCATCATCACAGAACATACCTAGACTAAACTTTGTGGTTCCCATAGTACCCAGCCACTCATATTTTAGTATAAAATTTTGAGCCATTTTAAATGGTATTTCGTGCATTACAGCGTTTTTTATGCTTGATCTTGGTCTATTGTCGTCTAAACTTTTTCGCAACTGGTATTGAAAACAAACTTCATCAAACTTCTTACCCCTGTATCCAACTGACCTGTTAGCCATTTTGTAACCTGTACGACTTTTCCACAAGTTTACATGATTAAACAAATCAAACTGCATTATAAGTTCTCTGTTGCTGTACTAGCCTCATATTCGCCTCTGCTCATGTCTCCATCTGTAGTTCCGAGCCATTTACGACCACCTGACCTACTAAAAGAGTACTTACCAATTCGTCCTTCTGCAATTAATTCCCGAACAATTCCATCAATCATCCTCTGTGTACAGTTATCTAGAGTTCTTGGTGCGTCTGGATCTGCACTCATACGTTGTAGAATAGCATCAGCTCCCGATTGCTGTGTTAATGCTCTACCTTCTCGCTCACATGTAGCAATCCAAGCAAACAAGGCATCTTTCTTTATCTCCCGATTACTTCCAGAATGCAGTCTTGATATATCTTCCGATCTATCTTCCAACAATCCAGAAAACATATCCCGAACAAAATGCCTTATATCACGCCTTGCAGGGCCATTTGACTTAACAACTGCGCCATCAAAGCATCTGTTTCTTTGATATTCGATACCTAAATCTTGGCAACGTCTACGACCAGTAGCCTCATCTACTTGCCATATAGCAAAAGCACAACGAACACCATCGACTAATGCTGAAGTACCTCGAATCATATTCCTTGCTTGCTCTGGAGATGAAACTGCCACATCATCTTTAATCTTTGTCATATGGTGACACATCATCACTGAAGCTCCAGTTTCTGTAGCCACTTGTGCTAGTAATCCCGTTAGTGCTGCCCCTGCTGCTGGATCAGAATTTACATCTGCATGAACAAATGATGCTAACGGATCAAACACTATTAACTTTAAATTATTCATTTGTATAATTTGTTCGTATATCTTCTCAAACTCAACGCTAGTCTTGTATCCGTCACTAGTCTCTTGCAGTATTGGGAACACACCACCAACATTAGGAAGGGATACAATTCTAATTTCATGTTCATAATCAAAACGAGAATTGTTCGGATCTAAACGCTCAATTCTCCTGTGCATTTCACCCTCATCATCCTCTGCCGTAAATATAATTGTATTGCCAAACTCTGTAATATTATTCCCGAAGGCACTTGTCATGGGCTGACCACTAGACACCTTCATTGCTAAATCCAGTGTCATCATACCTTTACCCGCATCTCCCGCTGCTGAAAATATAATAGGCACACCTAATGGTAATGTGTCTGCGATTAAAAACTTTTGTTCAGGAGCTTCACCCTGAAATCTTTTAATCAACAAACTTTCATCCAGTAAGTTAATTGTTTTCTTCACATGCTTTATTTTTGTGTTGAGAAAGTTACCAATATCAAAGTTTTCTGCAATGGCATCCGCTGCATCCCATCTTTCTGGTTTACCCGCTGGAGGAGTTAACATCGTAACTGACCTAGCACCCGCATTCATAGCTAAATCCTGTACCAGTTCAGCAACTTTCTTACCCGCTGTATCGTTGTCGGGCCATATTGTTAATTCTTTACCATTCAAAGGTGAGAAATCAAACTGACTAGCTGACTTACGAGATAACATACCCGCTCCGCCCATAGTACATGTAGCTGTAAAACCTAATTCATTAAGAGCATCAGCACACTTCTCGCCTTCTACCCATATAACTTTATCTGAAGCAGAAATGTTCGGTATATTATACAATGGTCTAACATCAGGCATCTTAGGATATGGATTGTTTCCAGTAAACTGACGAAACTCTTTCTTAGGTTTACCGTGATCGTCCATAACGGGATTACCCGCACCATCTCTCATATTATATCGTCTGACTATACAAAGTATTTCCCCATCTGCATTTAAATACAAATGTTCAGTATCAAATGGCGTGTTCATTGTTATCTGTTGACGCAAAGATGGATTAATAATTGGTGGAGGAGCTTCCTGATCCCTGACAAAACTTGGAGAATCGTCCAAATAGTTTCCGAACAATTCTTTGATTTCAGGTAATCTCATGCCACGACCCTCCATCAATATCTTTACGATACCACCAATACCTGACGCACCGTTAAAGTCCTGACCTTTCATAAAGTATGGTGATCTGGGATTTATATCTATTTTTAGTGATTGCCCAGGCTCTCCAGATAATGATCCGATTGAGAATTGATCACCACGAATTACACCGTTTGGATATGTGTTTCTAAGCTCACTTATCTGTACTTCTGGTGGCACTTTTTGGCTAATTAATTCTACCAATTCATGTGAGTTCATATCACGATTTTTATTGCCAAGTCTTATTATAGTCATTATTATATCCTTACTTCGTTGGCTGAAGTTATAGGCGACATTTGTTTGTTTCTCTACCTTTCATGTCGCCTATTTTAACTCCAACATCTATCTTGAAACTCACACCATTTGCAGTCAAAGAAGTCTCTTGAGAATGCTACTCTAGGTAAAATTTCGTTTGCTTTTGTTGCTTCTAAAATATTTACAGCCTTATCACTAATCTCTTGCGCCAAAACTTTATCAAAAGGAACAAGTTCATAATATATCTGACTTGTGTTCTTATTTAATACTGTAAATAAACATGGATGCTCTGTTAAGTTCATATATGCCTGATACAAAGCTATCTGAGCTGCGTAAACTGGATTGGTTCTAGCTACGCCTTTCATCATAAATTCTCTAAACTTCTTATCATTGGCTGACTTATTCTCCCACAAACATGGATACCCCATGTCCACAGGACCTCCACATATTACACCATCTATATGACCTTTAATTTCCCCATCTGCGATAGAAAAACCAAATTGTTCGCCTTTTTTGTCTTCTGTACGCAAATCAAAGTTAGCATTTTTTAACCATTGTGCAACAGAATCTTCAATTTCATGTCCAAATTGAAATATTCTTAAAGTATTAGCACTAAATTCACGACCTTCATCAGATTCATATCCCATGTATCTATATTGTATTTTTCTGGAACATGATTCACCAAGAGACGAACCGCCTAAGTAAGTTCGTTTAGCTCTTTTGTTGTTCTGATCAATTATGCTTTGATCTATAGCATCTGATATTAATTTTGTTATTTGTTTAGAAGGGAGCATTGCCACCTCCCGACCATGATTTATCTGAGTATTGAAAGTGGATACGAGCAATATATTCTCCGTTGTAAAACTCGTCTACATTAGACGATAATTGTATGTTAGATATTATACCAACAACTTCGTCTTCTGACAAATCGCACAATTTTTTATCCCAGCCTATTTCCGAACAAATCCGAGCAAACCTCTTTAATGGATGGTTATCTGACATTCGTCATCCTCCTGAATGTAAAAATGTAAATCAAAGGTTGCTCCAAAATAATGAACAATCGCTTTACCGCTAACTACGTTATCAAAATCACTGCAAGTATCTAAAATAGCATTGTTAATATACTCCATGAGTTCATCTTTATTGCAGTCAAGATCGACAGGAACAAACATCTTGCCTTCCTTTTTGCTTACAGGACGCTCAAAAAATAAAGTATAATCAACTCTGATGCTTGCCATCTTTTGCCTCTATAGCTAATGCTGCATACCCGATAACATCAATCATATTATCCTCTACCTTTGGATTCTGACTGTTTCTAATTTGTTTAATGCCTATCATTGCTCTATAGACATCATGTATATCAAGAGGCTCTTTTAATTTTTTTCTTAACAATATGTTCCATATTTCAGCTATATATGTGTGAGTTTCTGTAGCATCACCATGAGTTTTAGCTCTAGGTCCGTTTATAATTAAATCTACTTTTTTTAGTGCTTCACTTCGGTGCATTTTTTTCTCCTATGATTATAATTCTTTTGTCTATTTGATCTTTATTCCAAACATAATTCAGCCAGCAAGCCGCTTTATATTTATTCCAACTGAAATCTATTGGCTTAACATCAACACCATAACGTCTTAACATCTCTGATTGCTTTGGCGTTACAGCTTCATTTAACCACCTTTTACCTTTCTTAGCAGCATCACTATCTTCAATATTCCTTAGAAAGTCATCGGCGGCAGCTATAGCTTGTTCCTTAGTTCCAACACTAACTACCCTTAACTTGCCCCCTGTGCGCTTTACAAGGGCTATAGATATATCATCCAAGTGCGCAACCATGCCAAAACCATTAAAGCCACTAGCACTCATACAAGCACCATTGTTAAACAAGTCAATCCATCTAAACGGTGATCTATCCATAAGATCAACTTCAGTCATTACAAAGTCTTCTAGTGATTCTCGCTCTTCTTTGCCAAACTCATGTCCACATATAGGACACTCACGAGATGACAATGGTACTTCTGATTGACAATCTGGACATATTTTAACAGGAGCTTCACCCGATCTTTGAGATTCAGCACCTTCAAGATTAACACCTTCATCTAATGACCCGTGTGTAAGTACACTTGTGCCAAAATCTAAAACCACACAATCTTTTTTAATGACATCTGGATGCTCCTCTGGATCTATTGTTCGGAGTCCACGACCAATCATCTGTACCATTGTAGATTTGTATGAACATGGTCTTGTAAGCACAATACAACTAACAGGCGGGGCATCAAATCCCTCTGTAAGCACAGCTACATTGACAACAACTTGTATATCTCCATGCTCTAAATCATGTAGTATTTGTTTTCTTTGGTCTGCTGGCGTGTCACCAGTAACAATTTCAGCTCTTACGTTTGATCTACGATACTCATCACATACATCTTGTGCATGAACGATTGTAGAGCAAAACACAACTGTCTTTCTGTCTCCCGCTTTATCTTTCCATTCATCTACAATTTTTTCGTTAATAGCTCGTTTGTTCATAATCCGTTCAACTTCACTCATATCAAAATCTGATACGGTTCTACGAACATTTTGCAAATCATCTGTAACACCTACATCAATGACGTATGTCTTAGGCGGCACAAGAAAACCTTCACGGATAAGTGTTCCTATTTCAATTTGATGCGAACAATTATTGAATACAGTCTTTAATCCTTTTTTATCTCCACGATTGGGAGTTGCTGTAAAACCAACTATCTGTACAGAATTGTTCGCTTCTTTGACCCTGTTAATAATTCTTTGATATGTATCTGCTATTGCATGGTGACTTTCATCAATAACAACCATGTCAACAGGCTTCATGTTATCCAAATTGTTCGGTCTCGAAAGCGTCTGCACCATGCTAAATATGGTTTCTCCAGACCAATCTTTCTCTGATCCGTCAACTATACTCGTGGATATGTTTGGATTAACACGGGAAAATTTCTGTGCATTCTGTCGTACAAGCTCATCTCTATGTTGTATGACTAATACTCTATCGCCTTTTTTATATCTCTTGCCTACTAATGCAGACAACATAATAGTTTTACCCGCTCCCGTTGGAGCAACAACGATAGTGTTTTTGTGTTTATCAAGAGCGATAGACGCATCGTCTACGGCTACTTGTTGGTACGGTCTAAGTATCATAATTCCCTCATTGCTAGATGATGAAAGGGTAGCTTTACGGCACTCGTGCTACCCAAACGAGTTCTAGCAGACGAAGGTCAGTCTTGCCGCTAGATATTCGCAAAAACCTATTTGTTAGCCCAAGATGGAGTTACACCATTTTGTTGCTGTTGCACTTGCGGTTGAGCTTGCACAGTAGGTTGCACAGGTGCTGGTGCATTACCATTACCTATATAACCATCTTGATTAACAGTTACAGGCGCAAGCATTTTATTCTTGTCATCATAACCGTTAGTGCCTTTCTCAACTGCAATCTTCATGCAAATTTCCATACCATTGATTGCCTCAAGGCTTGGTATTTGTCGTAGCACATTAGCTTCAGGTGAAACATCATTTGGATTTAAACCTTTGGCACTATCAATGATACCCCTAAGAGTTCGTAAACCAATTTCCTTTGATACGGAAACACCATTTTGATTTTTCTTATCACCATCAAAGAATATGTTATGCCAAACTTTACGTTTGTCGAATTGACCACCTACGATGGTAAATTCACATTCAATCCATTTAGCTGAAGAATGAGCTGATTGCCTAAAAATAGCATCTTGTGCTAAATCAGGAATCCTTACACCATCCAACTGTGGCTTGATATAAAGTATTGCACGAGCAATAGTTCCATGTGGAATAAGAGAAAAGTCATTACCCTCATCAGGGGCTATATTATTTAAGTCAAGCATTATTATTTACTCCTTCGTTGCTAGACGTTGGTTGTTTAGCGGGATCAACAAATGTAAGCTCTCTTTCTGATTGCTTTTGTCCGCCACTCATTTTAGTCAGAAGTTTACCTAAATGTGGCTCTTCCAATACATCGAGTTTGCCCGATCTATCTTTTGCTGGATATCCCCACTCATTAAGTGTCTGACATACAAAGGCACGATATGTACCTGTTGTTTCGTCACCTGTCATAACTGCCATTGTGATAACTTCATCAACAATTCCTGGTAGTTCACGACCTGTCTTTGCGCCCTCTATTTGTAATTCAAATAGTTTGCGACCATAATCATCAACCTTTTCGTCAAGAATGCCAACAAAAATAACATTCTTTTCACGAATATGTTGTAGGTGCGTCAGCCATGACATCATCTCACGACCTTGCATACCATAAACAGCACGAGTATCTATTGTACCGTTTCTAGTTCTATTTTCGGGTTGACCCATACAATGCTGAAAACATAATCTACCAGCCACAGTAATACTGTCGATAAATATAGTATCATACTTCTTCATCATTTCCGATGGATCACCATATTGTTGCACTACATAATCATAATGCACTTGGCTATAAGATTGATCGTCAGTCAAAGATGGATTGCCACCACCTAAAAAACATGCAAAGTCACGACATTCAGCCCATGTCTTAGGACGAATAACATCTATGGGCCATCCTTCAATAGCCGCATCACCTGCCTCTAAGTCCATGAACAATGTAATATCTGCATCTAAAGTTCGAGCAAGAGTGGTTTTACCCACTCCACTTTGACCACACACAACAATCTTATGACCTTTTTTCTCAGCCATACGTTGTTCGGCTGTAATTATATTCAATGCCATTATTCTACCTCTTCCAATTTAAATGTTACACCCGCCAAATCCACAGTTCTATGTGGTTCAAGCAAAGATTTTATAGCTGGAGGAGCAGATGCGTATTTTCTTTCTTCCACGGTAACACTTACTTTACCATAGTGTCTTGCATCATCTGCGTTCATTTGAGTATCAAGTGTAGTCATAAGACCAACTTGATCCCATTCAACTTTTTTTCTGAATGTAGCATTAAGTTTTATATTATTTGCTATCATAAAACTAGTAGAACCAAAGTCCTTACCAGCTTCTCTAAGTTTATCACGAGCAATATTACCATACTTATGCTCAAAAACTTCATTGATAGTCTGTAAGTCTTTCTTTAAAGACTCCATCTCTTTTTCAAGAGACTTTCGAGATTCGATGAGTTTTGACTCAGCCATCTCAAAATAAGTTGCGAATGATGTCATAATTGACCTCCTTTATATTTACGCTAGAACTTCATATATAGCACTAGTTACAATAAAGTCAATACTTGATCTATCATTTTTTTTTAAAACTTAACAAAATATCTATATTGTGTATGGCGAGCATAAGTTTTTTCTTTAACCTAAACTCAGGCGTAAGAACACCTTTAGCGTCTTCAACTATGAATCTAGATGATCCATCTTCTTCTATTAATAAATATGTAAAGTCGGCAATGTAATTACATATTTTTACATCATTAATTTTTAATTCGTACTTAACTTGTCTTTCTAATTGTTCAACAACACCAGCTCTTTCCATAGCTTTTAATTGACCCCAACGCTCTGCTTCCCATCTTGAATCAAACTTTAGACCCATTGCGACTGTTTTTTTTGCGAAATACTTGTTGGGTTTCCCAACTTTTCGGGTTATAATTCGTTTATTATTGTTATACATGGGAGTTATTGTAATGGCAGATCCAAAAAAATTCAAGTCCATTGGTATAGATACTGATACTTATTATAAATTAAAACGTATATGTGAAGATGAAAGACGTAATGTACGTCAACAAATTAGTATATGGGTAGATAAAGATTATTCAAATAGATTTAAAGAAGAAGATAATGTTACTCGTTTAGGTCTAGGAACTTTAAATAATTAAGCAATTTGTTCTTTAACACCTACAGCTTCCATTCTTTTTATTAAACGATTTGCACGATTAGTGACTTGTTTGTGCCATCTTGAATCTTCCATTTGCACAGCACATTCTAACCAATCTTCATCAGCTATAGCAGCGCAAAATTTCTTAAATCCAGATAAACGAGGACGACCCATATTAAACATCATGTTCGCACATATTTTTTGAACTTCTTCTGGCAAATCATCAAAGTTATTAAATAATTTTTTGCACTCTGATATTGTTCCTTCAACATCTACTTTAAAGCAGTTATTAACTCTTTCTTCTGATACTGGTGTACCTACTGGCTTTCCATATTCTTCATCCCATTCAGTAACTAAATGTCCTATACCAAATGTAGGTAATCCTAAATGATCAAGGTATATTTCGTATTTACAACCTTCATCTTCTTTTAATTCTTCTCTTAATTCGTTTATGTTCATGGTGTTTGCCTTGCTGCTATTGCTTGATTTATAGGACTTAGACCTAATAATTGTCCTGTGCCTGGTGAATTTACGTTGATTGCTCCTAATCCTGTATTAGCTGCGGGTGGAGTTACGTTTATTCCTGTACCTGCTGGCGTTTGATTCTGAACATTTGTTCGGACTTGATTAGCCGTATTTTTAATTGCAGAAGTAACCCCGTAGTTATCTGCAAGAGCTTCTATTTGATCCGCTCCTTCATTTACGCCTTCTTGAAACATTTGACCAGGAGCTTGTGACATAAAGTTTCTTATAACTTGTCCTAGTGTCATAGCCCTTTCTGCGTCTGTCTTTGCAATTCTTACACCATTTTTATATTGTTTTACTATCTGACTATAATAAGGAGCTGATGTTAAGAACCTGCCCAACACAGTAAACTTTGCTAATTTGCCTAAATTTTGTAGAGGACTAGCGGCTATATTAGCAGCTACAAGATCACCACCTTCAGCAGTTCTTGCGTTAAACTTTAATATCTTAGCAAACTCTGTCATGTCTTTACCCATTCTATCACCGTAAAGCTCATTTAATTTACCACCCCTTGAGGCTTCTAACATACGATCAGCAAACTTACCCAATTTTTTACTATCTGTCATAACAGTTTCACCAAAGTCTTTAATAAGACTGTTCATAAAATAACCTTGAATTTTCTTTATTGATTCTTCATCATTTTGTGTTCTGAAATAATTAAGTATATCATTTATATCTGTGGCTTTTGTAGAACTATTTGCTATTAGTTCACCAGCTTCAGTGGGATTAAGATTGCCATTGGCTAATTTGTTCCTAACGCTACTGGCTTGTAAATTATGTAAATTAATTTGTGCATTTTTAACACTATTTAACAATCCTCTTAATGTATCACTACCGCCTTGATCTACAATATTTTTAATAACAGTGTCATCCATTTTATTTAAGGAAGTTAATCTTATTTGATTAGCTAAAGCCTTAATACCATTATATTTATCCGCTCCACCAAATAAAACATCTCCGCTTGTTCCCAAACTATCAATAGCATCAGCAAATGCTTTACCGCTAAAATCTTTAGGACTCATAGAATCTATACCTGATTTAGCTAAAGCATCTTTAACAAAATTGTTCGATAATTCTTCTCTAAATCTAAGAACATCGTTAGGTTTACCAAATTTTTCTAATACTTTTATAGCCCCTTGTAAAAACTGTGGTCTATTTGGTTTAATTAAATCTCTAAATATTTGAGGGTCAACAGCTAAACGTCTTGCATCCCTATCACCTGTTTTTACAAAGTCTTCTAAATTTTTTAATACTGTATTACCTTGCAATTGTTCGAGTATATCTTTACCTTCTTTAAAATCAGCTCTTGCTTTTTTTAATTGTTCTCCAGCTTTAGTAAGCATTGCTGCTTCATCAGTAGTTAATTTTGCACCTTGAGCAGTGATTTCTAAATTTTCACGGCTCATAATATTATCTATGTCGTCTAGAATTGGTTTTAAAACTCTACCTACAGTTGCATCACCAGACATAATTAAATCATTTGTAGATTTTCTGGCGTTATACAATTGATTAAAAGATGCTTTATTACCTCTTTGCTTTATTAATGATCTTAATAAACTTAACTGTCCTTTAGCGTCCTCAAAAGACTTGCCAGTTGCTCCTTTTAAACTATCTAATGCTGTTAAAACTTTTGGCTGCAAATCTTTTACATTAATAAAGTTTTTTGAACCAAGTTGTTCTCCCATAAGATCATCAACAGCTTTAAATGTTCTTGTCATGTTTCTGTTAAATTTTTCTTGTGCATTTGTAAAAAGTTCAAATATTTCATTATCTATGTCAGGATTTCTAGTCATACCAGGACTTGCAAACGCATTAGCTGTATCTTCAAATTGTTTTAACACAGCTTTTCTTGCCTCAGCTTCTGCTTTAAGCAAAGCAGCATTATCTTCTTTTAAACCTCGTAATAAAGCCTCACCAGCTTCGTCTGCTGTGCTAGACCCGCTTATTTGAGTAAACTCATTTATTTTTTTAGACATGACTTCATTGTTTTGTTTTAAACGTTCAGATGTCTTAAATATTTTTTCTCCAATGCCTTGCGCTCTTGCAATAACTGATGGCGCTCTGATGGCTGATAGCGTAGGTAATATACCCATATCTATTGATTTAGCTGCTGTTTCAAGTTCCTCAGACGTTAATTCTTTACCAGCTTGCAATGATTTTTTACCAACACCAAATGC
>Ga0099850_1000515_pt1 | contig 17411 bp, 24 predicted proteins | sample CB_VirMetaG_5_FD_79182 | JGI IMG/M metagenome (GOLD analysis project Ga0099850, IMG submission 79182) | Freshwater to marine saline gradient viral communities from Chesapeake Bay - CB_1508_1D Viral MetaG | ecosystem: Environmental > Aquatic > Marine > Coastal | place: USA: Chesapeake Bay... | reverse complement strand
GAGGTGTCCGGCAGTCTGAATGTAGAACGACAGGCGGAGTATCGTATCTCCAGAGGTGCTGAAGTCCACATCATGCGCATCCTCCGGGACATGTACAACGACCCGATGAAGGCGGTTCTCCGGGAGTTCATGGCCAACGGTCTTGACGCCCACCGCATGTCCGGGTGCGAAAAGCCCATCGAGGTGACACTTCCGGGCTCTCTGGAGCAGAATCTCATCTTCCGCGACTATGGTCCCGGCCTCTCCGACGAGGATTTCGAGAGATACATCCTCGGATATGGGGAGACAGGTAAGGAGAAGATGGATGACCGCGGCCAGATCGGAGGGTTCGGCATCGGCTGCAAGAGCTTCTTCGCCATCTCCTCGTCGGCCATCTTCACCTCCTACCATGGCGGCATGGAGACGGTGTGGGTGTGTCAGCCGGACGAGACGGACCGTGGAGTGGCCAAACTTATCTCCAAAGAGGCCACCGACGAGCCCTCCGGTTTAAAGGTGGAGATACCGGTGAGTCTGGTGTCGTCTGATAATGCTCGGAACAAGCTTAAGGAAGTCATCCGATACTTCACTCATCCGGTAGTGGTGGACGGGGAGCTGTGGGAAGTTGATTCTTTGAATGGGGTAGCGGAGCTTGTCATCGACGAGACGACCGAGCTCCATGGCCATCCTCTGAGAGTGAGGGTATTCTCCGACATGAAGGCGTCCTACATCTCGGCAAGCGCCACGACCGTCGTAATCAATGGCATCGCCTATCCTCTGAGTACCGACTTCCTTCTGTCCTCGCACACCAAACTACAGAGCACGGTCCGGGAGGTGGTGACCAAAGGCCGTCTGGTGATAGACTTCGTGGACGGCTTCATGGAGCTGGCCCCCAATCGGGAGACCTTCATCGAGAACCAGGTCACTGGAAAGATCTGCTCGGATATTATGGAGGTCCTGGCCCGGGTGTTCGACGACGTACGCAAGAACCGTCTCAGGGAGACCGAGGACGGGATACAGGCTTTGAAGGAGGTATACAATCTGTATGCCATAGGCCTCTACCCAGAGGCCCGCGACCTGTTCGGCTACTCCCATGTGGCGCTGAAGAACTCCCACGAGTTCGAACTGACATACGGGAAGGATCACACCAAGGCCACTCCCTTCGAGCTCCTGGCTCTACCCGCCAGCCGCCTCTCCAAGTTAGATGGATATGTCTGTGGAAGACACCAGAGCCGCTCCACCCAACAACTGTGCAAGACCACTGACATCATCCCATGCCGGGCTTTCGACACGGATTCGGCCAAAGGCATATGGGACATGGACTACGAGAACGGGTATTCCCGCCTCCTCGGCCTCCATACCCACTATAGAACAAGGGGTGTCTACGCATACCAGGGGTCGGAGTATGACCTCAGGTCCAAGGAAACGTTGGAGGGAGGCCTCATGTACGCCGGCGAGGGCGTCCTTCTTCCCGTCAGCTGGATGTCCGGGGACGAGAAGGACATCAAAAGACATGTGCGGATCTATATGAAGTGGAGTGACTCCACCGACCCGTTCCTTCTACTGCCCACCAAAAAGGAGGCGATGGCTCTGGTCGCGGAGTTCCCGCATATCCTCCGTATAGGCATAGACATGAAGCAGGCCGGAGCCGAGGCCATCAAGAAGGAGGAAGTAGAGCGGAAGGAGGCCCGGCGGGTCGCCGCAGAGAGACGCAAGGAGCGTCTGAAGACCAAGGGCGAGGACGACCAGGTTGTGTCTAAACCCTCCACGGACTGGTATTCCTATATCCTCAAGTTCAAGAATTCCGGCATGTACTATGGATCCAACGGCGACTACTGGGAGAAGGGCGCGGCAGAGCTGCCGACGAAGAACTTCCTGTACGTGGTGTTGGACAAGTTCCTGGTTGTCGATCCCGTGTCCCGTCGATGCAATCACAGATACTCGCTCTACGACCTATCCAAGGTCATGAAAATCGTGGATCTGTTCTACGACAAGGGGACGTACCTTCCTCATGTCTACGGCGTGAAGTGGGCGGACAAGGAGAAACTCGAGAATATGGACAATGCCGTCGAGCTCACCTCCCTGATTACCGGCATCTTCCAGGACCTGGAAGGATCCACTCTGCGGAAGTTCAATCTTCTGCGGGATGGCCTGGTACTGACGGAAATGGTCACCGGAGGCTACGTGGACGACCGTATAGTGACGCACTACATGCGCTTCGCCTACGACATCCTCCGCACCGGGAAGTATCCTGAGTACAAGAAGGCCCTGGGTCCGGAACATCCTCTACGGCGCACGCTGGACTGGATGGACAAGGCGATCAAAGGACCGTCCAGGGAGAAGCTGCTCAAACTGAGCACTGAGGTAGCCCGCCAGGTCCGCGTATTTCTCCAGGATACTGAATACAGCTACAAGGTGTGTACGGAGATCGTGGAGAATCTGACCAAGGACAGGAATGAATTCATCGAGAGGTGTCCGCTCCTGGAAATCTATATTGCTGAGAAAGCGTATGGTACGGAGCAGAATTTTAACAAAACAGACATCGACCAGGTACTGGCCTATGTCGTAAGCCAAGGGAGAAAGTAGATGAGCAATATCAGTCACATGATCGTAGGCAACACACTCACCTGTATCATCAACGGCAAAGTGAGGATGTTGAACCATGACAACGCGCAGTTCAAGGATATAGTGGCGGAGCTGAACGAGACCTATCCCGATCCGGACAAACTTCTGCGCCTCTTCAGCCTGGCCGAAGAGGTGCGCGAGTATGTGGAGGGGGACATGGAGGTCAAGGGCAGCATTGTGCACTACAAGGGAAAACCCGTGAACAACCGGATCACCGACGAGATCATCCGGTTCATGGCCGACGGTCTTCCGTACAAGCCTCTCATCCGGTTCCTGGAGCGTCTCATGAAGAACTCCTCCATGCGGTCCCAGCAGACGCTGTACGACTTTCTGCAGCACGAGTGTCTCCAGATCACCAGCGATGGTATGTTCATGGCGTACAAGGGTGTCCGGACGGACTACCGCGACATCCATTCCGGGAAGTTCTGCAACAAGCCGGGATTTTGTCCTCCGAGGCTCGATCCTAGCGAAGTGGACGACGATCCGAGCCGCGGATGCTCGTACGGGTACCATGTGGGATCCTATGCCTACGCATCCGGATTCGGTCCCATCGTCATGCGGGTCCTGGTGGATCCGGCGGATGTGCGGTGCGTTCCGTACGACTGCGGCCATCAGAAGGTCCGGTGCTGCTTCTACCGCGTCCTGGACGAGGTGAAGCCCGAGGACATGGGTGGCGAGATCAAGCGGTGCGAGGACTGGAAGAAGCACGTGAACGACCAGGTGATGTCCAACGCCACCTGGAGCGCTCCGCCGGACGTCTACGATGTGCTCGATGAGTTGATGGATGTCAACGAGGATCCGGATGTCCTTTATCAGAATCTCCTGGCGGAGGTCAATGACGAGGATATCGTGTGGGAGCTTCTCGAGAAGCTGCAGTATGCATTCGAGAACAACCGCCATCCGGACGAGGTCAAGTATGACTGGGAGCGCGAAGACGTCTTCCTGGAGGACTACATCGACTACTTCTCCTCGGGGATCAACCAGTGGTTCAACCGCGAGGAGAGGATCACTGACGCTCTGGCGGAGATGTGCGACAACGCGGAAAAAGCGCTCGACGCCATCCGGGATCTTCTCCTGGACGGCCGCACCAACTGGTGGAGCGAGGACAAGGTGGTAGAACTGGAGTCGGCCATCATGGAGGGAGACTTCACCGACTGGTTCAAGCCCGGGATCCTTCCTCTGGTAGCCCAGTACGTCACCCAAGAGTTCTGCGAGGACTACGATCTCATCCGGATCGTACGGGGCGACAAGGTGGCCCTGGTCACACGGGACGAGATCTAACTGGATAGATCCAGCGGCGCCGGAGCCCCAGTGGTTCCGGCGCCTTTTCCTTTTATAGAAAAACACCTAGAAAAACGCCAGAAAAGTCATAGCAAACGCAGGGAATCTCATATTATGGATTTCATGAACTATGACAATGAAGGAGGCCCGTGAGATAACGGGCGGTTTGAGCAATCCGTCGAAAATGCCGGGAAAGGGATACTCCCTCCCGCCGAGCGCCTGTCCGACGGGGGCGTGGTTGAGAAGGACTACAGGCAGCGTCTGCAATGGATGCTACGCATGCAAGGGACGATATAACTTCAACAATGTGCAGGAGGCGATGCGGAGGAGACTGGCGTCTCTGACCGACACTCTCCACACGACATGGGTCGAGGCCATGACTCTCCTTATCAAGAAGGATGGCTGTCCATGGTTTAGGTGGCATGACAGCGGAGACCTGCAGAGCTACGATCATCTCTGCAGAATCTGCAGAGTGTGTGAAGCCACTCCCGAAGTGCATTATCGTCTTCCCACCAGGGAATACAGCATAGTATTCCGATACTTGAAATATAACGAGATCCCGAAGAACCTCACAATACGCCTGTCGGCCTTCATGGTCGGCGAGACTGTCCCGTTCGAGCTGGACAATCTCCCACTGGCCGCGTCCATGGTGTTCAAGGAGGATTCCGAAGTTCCTGAAGGGGCCTTCATATGCCCCGCCACCACTGAACGTCATGAATGCGGAGACTGCCGCTATTGCTGGGGGAGGGCGAACAAATGCGTAGCCTACAAAGCCCACTGATATCGTACCACTGCGCATTCCCCTGGCAGGACTCCGTCGCCCATGCCTACTCCTATGAGGAGAAAGGAGTGTTCGTCGTCAGAATGAGTGAAGATCTTTTTCGGGACGACATTGTTCTTTCCTCGGAAGAGGCTACATTAAGGGATGCCATAGATGCTGTGGACAAGCTAGTCCGCACGCAGGCATGGCTTCCACAGCGAGATGTCGATGACATCCTTCGCATAGCTAAAATCATTCACGAGGTAGATGGACATGCATGATGTAGAGGAACTGTCTGTAGTCAAGAGAGACGGCAAGAAAGTGGTGTACGACCGCTCGAGGCTCGAGAGGGCCGTGGGCGCAGCCTTCCGGGATGTGTACGGGGAGGACCCCTCCCTGGCAAGCGTGGTGGAGGGCATAGCGGAGGCGGTGGAGAACATTCTCCGCGGTAGACGCGCCAGGAAGACGGACGTGGAGAAGATCCAGGATTTCGTGGAGCAGCAGATAATGGCCTCAGGATACCTGGACGCCGCCAAGGCCTACGTCATCTTCCGCCATAACAAACAGCAGCTACGGAACCTCAACAACGTTCCGGATGCCTCTGCCCTGGCGGACTTCCTGGCCATCTCCAAGTATGCCCGGTATCTCCCGGACAAGCAGAGACGGGAGACCTGGAACGAGGCGGTTCTCCGAGTGGAGAACATGCATGTCAGGCGATTCCCTGAGATGAAGGACGTTATCAAGCGAGCCTTCGATCATGTCCGTGGCAGAAGAGGACTGGCCTCAGGAAGACACATGCAGTTCGCCGGAGAGGCGATAGAGGCCAACCATGCCCGCGGGTATAACTGCGCGGCCGCGCTTCTGGATAAATTGGATATATTCCAGAAGACGATGTTTCTGCTGCTCTCCGGTTCCGGAGTGGGTCTGGATATATGCTTTGAGAATGTGGAGAAACTCCCATCCCTGGCCAGAGAGATAGACGAGTCCAAGGTCAAGCACTACACCATCCCGGACACCATTGAAGGATGGTCTGACGCCGTAGGGGAACTGATCCAGAGCTACATTGAAGGGTATCTGGTGGAGTTCAACTACTCGGAGATACGACGCAAGGGCAGTCCCCTGAAGACATCTGGAGGGCGGGCTCCCGGGCATGTCCCTCTCCGCAAAGCGCTGGAGAACATGAGGGGAGTCCTGCACAAGTGTCTTGGCAGGAAGTTGAAGCCTATCGAGTGTTTTGATCTGGTGGCGCATATAGCGGGGGCTGTGCTGGCTGGAGGAGTCAGAAGGTCGGCATTGCTGATGCTGTTCTCGCCGGACGACGGCGAGATGATGAACTCCAAGACGGGGGACTGGCACATAACCAATCCCCAGAGGGCCAGGGCCAATATCTCCGTACGTCTTAACAGGACGGAGGTGCGGAAAGGGCAGCTTCGGAGAATAATCTCCAGAATGAAGGAATTCGGAGAGCCCGGATTCATCTTCTGCGATGACCCAGACCTCATGGTCAATCCCTGTGGTGAAAGTGTTATCAACATCCGGGCGGACAATGGCGAGACGGGCTTCGGCTTCTGCAACCTCACCACCGTCAACGGTTCCGTCATGCGTTCAGAGCGGGAGTTCAAGGCGGCCGTGCATTCGGAAGTGGTCATAGGGACGATCCAGGCTTCGTATACAGACTTCCCCTACCTCGGAGAGGTGACCGAGAGCATCGTCCGTAGGGACGCGCTCCTCGGGGTATCCATCACGGGAATCATGGACAATCCTGCGTTGTGTCTGGATCCCGAGATCCAGAAACGGATGGCGGAGTACGCGGTGGAGGTGAACAAGGAGGTTGCTGCACAGATCGGCATCAACCCGGCCAAACGGGTGTGTCTGGTGAAGCCGGAGGGCACCGGAAGCAAGGTGCTCATGTCCGTATCCGCGGGAATAACCCCCCGCTGGGCGCGGAGGTACTTCAACCGCATCCAGTGCAATCGTTCGGAAGCGCCCTACCGGCACTTCCACAAGAGCAATCCTCACATGTGCGAACCCTCCGTATGGGGTGATCAGGACGACATCCTGACCTTCTGCATCCAGAGTCCCGACTCCGCCCTCACCTGGGACGATCTGTCGGCTCTGGAGATGCTCGAGAACGTGAGACTCACCCAGACAGGGTGGGTGCGTCACGGGGCCACTGAGGGGGAGCATTCCGTCAGCAACACCATTCTGGTGGAAGACCATGAGTGGGACGACGTGGCGGAGTACATCTGGAAGCACAAGGAGGATCTGGTAGGAGTGACCCTTCTGCCCCGGGATCCCGGACGCTACCAGCAGGCTCCGCTCCAGAGTGTGGAGACGGAGGAGGACGAGCTCAAGTGGAACCACATCATCGAGAACTACACCGCCGTGGACTACACGGAGATGGTGGAGACCGAGGATGGTACCGTGCTCAACCAGACGGTGGAGTGCGACGGAGCCACCTGCGTCCTCAAGTAGACAACAACAGTCCTATCGTCAAGGGAGCCTCTTCGGGGGCTCCCTTTTTTATTGGGTAAAAGGAGACCGACTACTGATGAACGTGAAGCTACGGGAGCTGATTGATGACTGATCTGGAAAAAGTTAAGCGGGCGTTCGAGTCCGTCGTCTGGATGGCTATCCGGTACGCCAACGGTAGACACACCACCGCCCCGTCGACAGTCCGGGAGGCCGTGGCTCTATACCAGGAGGTGGAACCTGATTGGAGACCCGGTCCCGATCATACGTTGAAGACGGACCGGGCGATAGGTTTCGTAGGGGAACCAGGCAGTGTGGATTCCGATTATCTGGACGATCTGGTGGCCATCCATCCAGACACTGTTGTATTAGGAAGATTCTAAAACGAGGAAAAGCCCACCCCAGGGAAGGTAACGGAATAAGCGGAACTGTGTGCTTCTACACCTACAGGGTGGCTCCAGAAACGCAGGACCGCCTCTCGGGAATATTCCTACGGCTTGATACGCGTTCCCATAGACCAGGCTATAGAAACACTGCGACTGGTTTTCCCTTATATTTGGCCAGTTGCAGGACCGGTCGAAACGAGCGTCCGTGTGCGGGGACATTCTACACTATGCAAAAAGCCACTCGTTGGCCTGACCGCATGTCTCCCTATGACGGGAAGAGGCTTTTCAGGAGGGTCCAGGCCGTTATCCTGGACCCTCCTTTTATTCACCAGGAAACCAACACAGGAGAATCCTATGCGCATATTGGTACATATAGAGGGCGGACTGGTACAGTCCGTCAGCAGCGACGTTCTTCAGGACGTCGAGGTCGTGGTCGTCGACTACGACACGGAGGGATGCGACGCGGACGAGATCTACAGTATCCCCCAGTCGGACGATCCTTCCGATACATCGGAGGCGTTCATAGGGTGGCATGGTCCTCTTGACAAGACCGCGGACCACCTCACCAGATATCTGGATAGTCTGGAAGACCAGTAAAGGAGAACGATATGATAGCAAGACTGAGTAATGTGGTGGTATATCCGCACATGAGCGAGGAGACCACTGCGTTCTCCGCGGCTCTCGATGTGGACGGTATCGAATTCGAAGTCAAGAACAGAGGCCAGGGCGGGTGTCATGACATCCACCCCAGGACACGGGAAGGGTATGCTATCCTGCGAGACCAGTCCTTGGAGGACGCCGTCAGCTGCCTCCTGCATAAATTCCTGACGGGCGAGGAGCCTGAAGGGGATGTGGAGGAGCTGGCTCGTTACTTTCGTAATCTGGTGGATGAGTATATAAGGGAGGAGCTTCCCGAATGGGAGTCCTTACTGACCCCGGAATTAAAGGAGCAGTTGGCATGAAAGGACTGCCGGAAATAGAAGGTTGGGAATATATTGGAGAATTCAGACGGGCCAATTGCGGGGAGGGGTTTATAGACCCCCACTGCGACCTCATAGAATGGAAGGCCTCGGAACCGACAGGCCGGTGTTATCCTATCCTCCATCGTAAACGGTGGAGAGCGGAGAAGACGTGTCCCTACTATTACATCTCCTCCTGCCTCAAAGTAATTCTAACAGTTGACACCGACGAGATCAAGGATCATTATCGATACCAAGCCGGAAACTATTTCCGAACCAAGGAAGAAGCTGAGCAAGCAAAGGAGCGTGTCATCAACGCACTAAAGGAGACAAGTAGATGAACAAGAGCAAAGTTAATCGAATCGTGGCCCCCCATAGCGGAATCATCGGATTCCTCGGAAGCATCGACAATGAGTACCCACAGACCTATATCATCGAGCGGGGGTCCGTCCGTCCACTCGACAACCTGGACAAGGTTATCAAGCAAGGGGCGGCCCGCATCTTCACCTGGGTAGGCATGGAGTTCATTCCGACGGACGCGGATACGGAGTCGGAGAGCTCTGCAGAATCTGCAGAAGAGGACCAGCCCCGGGAGAATAACGAGAAGCATCCTGGCTGGGTCGGAAAGTCGGATCCTTCGATCAAGACCACACTGGCCCGGCCCGAGCAGCCCGAGCTTACGGGGCTGGACGAGGAACAGGACGGCCTCTCCCCCCAGAGCATGGTCGAGGATCTTCTCATCGAATGTCGGAAAGGGGAGGAGCTGGACGAGGAAGTGAACAACAAGTATGCCCCTCCCTACAGCCGGTGGGACGTCCTTCAGAAGATGAAGGATGCCGTTCTGGCTAAATCCGATGAGGATCTTCGGGAGTACGCCCCCCAGGTGGTGTTCTACCTCCTGTCCGACCTAAATCTCGACTATCTGCAGAGCCGGACAAAGGCCAAGACGCTGCAGACCGTTCGTGACTGGTATTGGAACAGGAAGCGACCTGGTCTGCAGTACCGCGAGTCCATCATTAAAGTCATGACGGACCTGTGTATGGGCAGGATCCCGGACGAGGAGTATGCCGGCGGTTTCGCTAAGCTCAAGAAGATGTGCAGCCGTGTGTCCAGACTGTTGAAGTGCTGGGACGAGGGAGCCAACCAGCAGCTTCAGGTTCTGGTGGACTACATCGTGGACACTTCGGACCGTCAGATCACGCCGACCGACCTGGGCCAGTACTGGTCGGGGGACCGTACGCTTCTGACGCTTCTGTCGGAGGACGTCGACGTCCGTGACCATGTCAAGAAGGTGGAGGACTTCCTCCGGTACGCCGAGCGCTACGTGGTGCTTGGAGAGGACCGGGACAAATGGAACTTCTTCGACCGCATCTGGCTGTCTCCAGAGGACTCCCTCATCCATGTGGACTACGACACTCCGGAATACTGGGTGCTCCACAAGCATCAGCATGTGCTGAGCAAGGCTGATACAACTAAGGATAAGACTCGGAGAAAGCTCGTCTGCGACATTGTCAGTGATCTGCAAGGACTGGGATACACTCAAAGGGAGATTGGTGCTGTATTGTGTGTCGACGATAGTAGAATCAGTCGCTATAGCCAAGACAAAGCCACTCCTAACGCATCTACGGTCTCTCGAATCAAGGAGATCCTGGACAACACTCTGCATCAGGTGGAGCACACCTACTACCCAGCAGAGACGTTCCCCCGGGGACACTAGATGAGACCTATGATATCCTTGGACCTGGAGCTTGAACAGCCCAGGTCCGAGGAGATCCCCGACTCCCTCACGGACGAGGAGAGGATCATCCAGGTGGGCTGGGTCGTCTTCGACCCTCTTGAATTCAAAGTCCATGAGACAGTGGTCCACCATACGGACTACCTCCATACCCATGGGTCCGTCAGCGACTATATCCGGACTCTCACCCATATCACCGACGAGGATATGCGTAACGGCATTCCTCTGGAGGAGATATACGAGGTCCTGGTGGAGTGCCGCGAAACGTACGACACCTCCAGGATAGTGTGCCAGTGGGGTTCCGGCGACATGGAATGTCTGCGCCGGGAGCTTCCCGAGGACACCACATGGGAGTTCGGTCATGGCGGACTTAACGTCAAGCACATGTACATGTCCTATGCGGGAGTGATGGATATGCAGGCCCGGGGAGGTCTGTCCAAGTCCATGGCCCGTCTGGGACTATCGTGGTCGGGCGGACCCAAGCATCAGGCGCATGTGGACGCTTTGAACACGGCAAAAGTATACAGCCACTTATTGAACCAGTGGCGGAAGGAGAAAGAATGAAGAATCTCTGGTACACTAGGGACGAACCACCATATGGTCGCACTAACATATGGTGTGGACCAAAACCAGTGAAACGTGGGCGTAATTGGGGGGCATTATCGCCAAGGACCGTCTGCCTGGCCAATACGTCCATTATGAACCCTACCCCTGTGTCAGTACAGGATCTGATAGGAAAATCCATAGCGAAATCCATTCCGCCAGGAACCATTATACAGTTAAAAATAGGAGCCAAAGAATGAGAGAATCTGTAGGCACCTTGAAGGACGACAGCTCCTCCAAGACGCTGCGCTCCTCGGGATACAACTACTACTTCGACAAGAACACCGGGTTCTTCGTTCGGTCTGGGTACACCCTGGCCGACGATCCAGCCTACGCTCCGGCTCCGGAGATTCTGGATATCGAAGTCACTACAATATGCGGCGGACCCAATGGAAAACCTTGTCCGGAATGCTACAAGGCCAACTCCCGCAGCGGGAGGAACATGTCTCTGAGGACGTTCAAGGATATTCTGGACCGATTCCCGGCCAATCTCACGCAGCTGGCCTTCGGGGCGGACGCCACCTCGTCCTCCAATCCGGATTTGCTGGCCATGGCCACATACGCCCGTGCCGAGGGGGTCATTCCCAACATCACGGTGGCCGACGTCACGGACAGGGTGGCTCGGTCCCTGGCCGAGGTGATGGGGGCCGTGGCCGTGTCGAGGTACGGAGACAAGGATCTGTGCTACGACTCGGTCGCAAGGCTGGTGGAGCATGGGCTGGATCAGGTGAACATCCATCTGTGTCTTCACGAAGGGTCCGTGGACGCGGCGCTGGAGACTCTGGAGGACATGAAAAATGATCCGCGACTGGCGGGCATGAAGGCCCTGGTGTTCCTGTCTCTGAAGAAGAAAGGTCGCGGGGTGAGCATGAGCAGGGCGTCCGACGAGGACTTCCTGAGGATTCTCCGCAAGGCCAAGGATCTCGAGTGCGGCTTCGGCTTCGACAGCTGCTCCGCCAACCGGTTCCTGGTCGCGGCCCCGGAAGTATGGTCGGAAGACGAGGTCTCCCGCATGGAGACCATGGTGGAGCCCTGCGAGAGCGGGTGCTTCAGCTCCTACATCAACGTGGACGCCGAGTTCTACCCCTGCAGTTTCATGGAGGGATCGGGGGACTGGGAGACCGGGATCCCCGTTCTGGAGTACGACAACTTCCTGGACGTGTGGAACCACGAACGGACTCTGGAGTTCCGGCGGAAACTTCTGGACAACGGTCGCGGCTGCCCCGTGTTCCAGATATAGGAGGACATTCAATGGCGAAGGTATTATTGGACAGGGAGTTGGGGGAGATCATAAGTAGAGCTACCCAGGATCCCTCGATTATCGATTGCGCGGATTCCTACGAATATTTTCTGGAGGATCTGGCTGAGCTAGTCTGCACACATTTCGGAGGGACGCGTGGAAACGTGGTCATGCCGGATGACGACATGTCATGGACGGTCGCAATCCACATTAATGAAAGTGTTCCGTCGGACGGGGGAGTCTTCGCTCAATATGATACGGATGTGGTCTGGCGGGACGGAGAGGAGGAAGGATGATATGAAGAGAACTATGAGCTACGACACCTTCCTGGCCATTATGGTGCGGCTGGGGCCGGAGTTTCGAATGGAGGGACTTCTCGGACATGGGTACAGGTACTCCGCCCGCCATGACGGAGACCCCTACATCGAGTTGATCTTCAGTCCCATCTATATGGAGGATGCCGAGGAGAGAGTCATCATATATCGGGAGGAGAATCTCGATATTAAAGTGACGGAGGATGACGGTCTGATACTGAGCGGCTATATGGAATCAGAGGACCGACAGATCCGTGAGAAACTCCATTTTATCGGAAAGCTGGAGGTGGACACCCTTCTGACCGAACTTCTCTACGTGCCGGATCCAGAGAGACCGGATGCGAGAACCATCTATGTAACCAGAGAGGACAAGTCATGAAAGTGAGAACAGGCTTCGTGAGCAACAGTTCGAGTAGTTCGTTCATGTGCGTTGTTGGAAAGGAGGCTTTCGAGCAGGCCATGAAGGAGCTGCATCCTTTCGTGCAGTGGAGGATCAAGCAATGGTCAGGTCATGAGAAGACTATGATGGGCCAGCCCTTCCTGACATTCTTCGGCACGATCTATACCGAAGGGGACTGGGAGGATGCCATGGTGTACCCGAATGGAGCCATACTGGACGAGAGCCGGAAGGAAGTGGAAATTCCAGAGGAGGAAGACGACACGTATATGGAACCTCTCTCCACGGATGCCGCTTTCCAGATGCTCAAAGAGAAGATCGAGGAACAGGGTCGCGGAGGGGAAATCCTTCTGGATTATGAATAAAAACAAGAGAGGAGCATAATATGAAAGTGAGAACAGGCTTCGTGAGCAACTCCAGCAGCTCCAGCTTCGTCTGCGAGGTCTGCGGAGCCGTGGAGGGTGGCTGGGATCTCTATCTGTCGGAGATCGACTGGGTGGAGTGCGAGAAATACCATGTCATCTGCGACTCGTGCAGTGCGGATGTATTGGCCAAGATGTCCGACGACCGACGTAAGTCCTTGGACGAGACAGATGAACTGCCCGTGGAGATCTGTCCCGTCTGTACTCTGCAGAAGATCAACAGCGACATCCTTCTTCGGTATATGCTGAAGATTCTCGGGTCCAAGAGGGAGGAGGTTAGAGAGCGGGCACAGCGACGATTCGGCTCTCTGGAGAAACTGAAGGCCTGGTTGGACGACCCGGCAACCGGAGGAGTCAACAATGAAGACTAGACACGGGTTCGTCAGCAACTCCAGCAGCTCCAGCTTCATGGTGATGGACAGCTCCCTGCATATTGCCGATCTGGCCTATGTCATGATCGCTCTGCGGGAGTGGGAGAACGACGCCAAATTGATGCAGCATGCCCTGGAGATGAAGAAGTACCTCCCGGAGGAGTGCGGAATAGCCTTCCACACCTGCAACTACGAGACCTACATCTATAGGGATGATGCCGGCTGGATACAGGTCCGGACCTGCAACAACCATGACTGGGGGCTGCTGGATATCAACACTGCCCCTCTGTACGAGGATGCACAGGAGGAGATTCCGTATGGCACTCCGTTCTACTGGCTGGAGCACTGTACTCTGGTCCCCTACGGGCCCTGGTATTGTTCTAAGTGCTGGTGTCACCAGATATCCCCGACGAGAGGGGTCCCTACCTATAAACACGATTATCGCATATCCCCAGAGGAGTGTATGACCTGCTCGGGCCGAGGGTGATATTCATGGAGCAGGGATTTGACAGCATTGGCATGTTCCTATATATTATGGGCATCAACAACCCATAAGGAAAAAGCGACATGCTATGCCTGATAACCAAATTCCCGAGCTACTGCGCCCAGTGCGGCAGACGTTTCGGTCAGAGTACTCCTGAATTCATGGAGTACGAGGCGTTCTCCTGCCCCTGCGGCATGAACTTCCAGTACACCGACATCGATACGATCCTGGAGGTATCCGCCGACATTGGCGGAGACCTCCAGTACCTCGATCTGAGTCTGGAGGCGGAGGTCCCTGACAATGACCTGCCCGTAAGGGCTGGGCGGCCTGCGACATGGAGTTCAGAACCATATGAATAAAAACGACCAGAACATAGATTTCGACACTATCGACGCCTATATCCTGGACTGCCTCCACCATCTGGAGTTCGGGACTTTCGAAAGGGTGGACGATGGCAAATCACGTCTACTGGAGTACTGGTGGGATCAGTGGAAGGATAAATTTCACGAACTGGTGCTGGAGACGACCTCCGGCCTTGAGCATCCCACTGCTCCGGAATCGAAGGAAGGAAAAGTGGAAGATGAAGAGAAACCAGCCGCCAAGAAGTGACCGTCTCAGCTGGGACGAGTATTTCATGGGAGTGGCGAGGATAGTCGCTAAAAGGAGCGCGGACCCCAACACGCAGGTCGGCTCCATAGTGGTCAACCGCAAAAACAGGATAGTCGGAACAGGGTACAACGGAATGCCGTGCGGATGCACGGAGGACGCCTTCCCGTGGGACAAGCACGGCCCATATGTGGATACCAAGTATGCCTACGTGGCCCACAGCGAGTTGAACACTCTGGCGGCTTGCGTCTCTCTGGATCTCGAGGGGGCCACGATATATGTCACCCTGTATCCTTGTCCGGACTGCACCAAGAACATCATCCAGCACGGTATCAAGAGGGTCGTGTACGGAGACATGTGGGACAACGAGAACGTGGAGGCGTCCGAGAGGATGTTCGAAGCGGCCGGAGTTGTCTGTGAACAATACAAGCCATCAGGAAAAACCCTTGTAATAGACTTATGATCCACTTCAAACATCTCGTCCCTATCCCGCTCCTCCTGTCCCTATGGTTCAATGGAGGATGCGTCCATCCGCCGGCAGTGGTCCCGGAGTTCAACCTGGAGGCGGAGAGAAGTGTTGTGGCTTCGGTGGGGATCGGGGTGTCCCGGGAGGTGGACGTCATACTGGACGCCGTGGACAGCGGTCGGGACCAGGCTCCTGATCTTGGGGAGTGGCCTATCATAACCTCGAGCGCATCCCGCATTGGTGTGGAGACGGACCGGCTGGCCGGACTTGAAGAGTCCCTGGAGACCAAAGACTCCCTTATCTTGAGTCTCAGCGAGTCGGCCGAAGTCCTGAAGAGGGACAAGGCGGAGCTGGTCCAGGAGCTGGAGGACGCCAGGAAGGCGGATCTGAACAAATCTTTCGGTCTCATGATACTGGCAGGTTCCGCGGCCCTGGCCGCGGGAGTGGCCTTGGCGATCTTCGTGTCCGCCAAGATAGGCGCCTCCGTGGCCCTTATCGGACTGTGCTGGGTGGCCCTGGGGAGATTCCTCTCCCAATGGGCCTGGGTCATGGACGTGGCTCTGCTGGTTCTCCTGGTGGGCCTGGTCCTGTATCTTGTCGTCCGGTACAAAGGAATCTTCGTGGACTTCGCTACGTCAGTCCGGGACACTCTGGACGGGGACGAGGACAAGAGGAAGGCCATCGAGGAGAAGAGTACCGGGGCCACCGTGAAAGAGGCCCAGAAGGCCATGCAGAAGAAATAGAGCGGGGTGTGAGCAGTTGGCCAGCTCGCCAGAGTCATGATCTGGAGGTCGTAGGTTCGAATCCTACCCCCGCTACCATTTATCATACCCGGAGAATCCCATGGACCAGACACCATTTCTGAACGGCTACTTCAACAAGGAGGCCGTAATCAAGCAGGAGGACGGGGAGTGGGTCTTGTACACAAGGGACGAATCCCGCGTCCTGGGGCGTCATCCGACCAAGGCCAAGGCCCTGGCCCAGGAGCGGAAGATTCAAATAGAGAAACACAAGAGGCGAGAAAAAAATAAAAGCGCTACTTGAATTCGAACTGCCTGAGGATCACGACGACCATCTCCTGGCCATGAAGGCCTCGGACATGTGGTGCGTCCTCTGGGCCCTGGAGCATCAGAAGCTGAGACAGATGATGAAGTACGAGGAGCACACGGAGGAGGAGTACGCCATCGTCGAGAACATCCGCGACTACCTCCGGGAGCTCATGTCTGACCACGGTCTGGATTTTGAAATGGTCTCCTGAAACGCCCTTAATATTCGGGCGTTTTTATGGTATAATAACTTGGTGGCACTAGTTTGTCACCACTGGCCGGAACAAACAGCCATTAAGCTCTAAAATCCGGCGGGGTCCTATCCTCCCTCCCATCCCTACTGGGCCCCGGGATGTATTCCCGACGGGATCGGCACAAGCCGCGCCCGTTGAACTTCTTTCCCTTCCAAGACCGTCCGGTCATACCTCCCGTTCGTGGAGGTTCAGATATTTTCTTAGCTCCCCACTACAGCCCCTTAGCTCAGCGGATAGAGCAGTAGTTTCCTAAACTATTGGTCGCAGGTTCAATTCCTGCAGGGGCTGCCATTTATCACGGAGGATATCCTCCATAAAGAACTTTTCAAGATAGCGGCAAAAAGGAGATGAAGGCCGCACGTCGAATCCATGTGTACAGAAAAAACATTAGAGAAGGAGAGATGAAAATGGTCAAGCAATTTCATGAGTGCGAGAGTTGTAATGGGGCTGGTGCAGTTCAGGCCACCTGTACGGATTGTCACGGGGCCGGGGCGGTGACCGAGGAGGTCCTGAAAGAGGAGACCTGCTCCAACCCCCTTTGCAGTTGGGGTTGGGAGGCGGTCAAATGTAGCTGCCTGGCCAAAGGAGGCCCCCTCAAGAGCTGCCGGGAGTGCGAGGGGACGGGGTTCCGCCTCTTCAATCCCCGCTTCGCCAAAGAGGGTCAGGAATGCCCTCCGCACACACATGTACGTGGGAAGCACCACTTTGTGCATAAATGCCACAGGTGCGGGGGCACGGGTACCCGGAAGTTCCGGCTCCGACTCCCACATACATGCCGGACCTGTCAAGGGTCCGGAAAGGTAGGGGAGCCGCAGGTCTGCGGGAAGTGTCTTGGTACGGGGCAGAAGCAGCTGGGATATATCCCGGCCGCCGACCTGAACTATGCCTTCGCCGCCCTGGGGGTCTAATGAAGATCCCCAAGGTCCAGGGGCACACGAAAAGATCCGTCCGCGCCTTCCTACGGGCGCGTCTGGGGACGGATTTGTCCTGGGCCAAGAGGGCCTGCGTGGTTCT
>Ga0099850_1000511_pt1 | contig 17503 bp, 45 predicted proteins | sample CB_VirMetaG_5_FD_79182 | JGI IMG/M metagenome (GOLD analysis project Ga0099850, IMG submission 79182) | Freshwater to marine saline gradient viral communities from Chesapeake Bay - CB_1508_1D Viral MetaG | ecosystem: Environmental > Aquatic > Marine > Coastal | place: USA: Chesapeake Bay... | reverse complement strand
TACATAGTGCTTGCTGGTATTGGAATTCTCGTAATCTTAATGCTGTAGCAGACTCTGGCGATGTAGTCAAAATGACTAAACTAATTAATGGTGGAACTATTGGTTTAGAAGATCGTAAAAAACACTATGAACATGCTCTTGAAATTCTAGGAGTTAAAGGTTCGGCTGCCCCAAAAGCAGCAGCCCCGAAACCTGCGGCAGCTCCTACATCAGCAGAACCTACTATGGCTGAGATTCAAGCAAAACTTGGACTTACTGCTGATGGCATTAAAGGACCAAAAACTATTGCCGCTATCAAAGAATTTCAGGCTGCTAATGGATTAGTAGCTGATGGAGTTCCGGGGCCAAAGACACTAAAAGCATTATTTGGAGGATAATATGCAGATTAGAATTAGCCTTACTTCATCTTATGATGATAAGGAAAAAGGCGTAGAAATGCCAGATATTGAAATTGGTAAAGAGTATGATGGTCGTGCCCCTACTATTGAAGAAGTTGAGGCACTAATTGCCATTTTTAGACGCTGTTTGCCAGATGCACCTACTAAACCCAAAGTAAGGGAATTAGGAAGTGCCTAAAAAACACGATTTAAAACAAATTGAGTCTTGGGCTAAAGACTGGGGTATTTATAAGTGGATGAATGCCAATAATCCAGATAATGAAAAATTTATCGCAAAAAAACCATATAAGCCCAAGACTTCAGGCTTTAAAGGTAAGAAACCAGATAGTAAGTACAAGAAATGAAAACAGCTTTCATTACAGGTGTAACAGGTCAAGATGGTGGATACTTAGCAGAGCTTCTGCTCTCTAAAGGGTATGAGGTGCATAGTATAAAGAGGCGAACTGCTTCTGACTATGTTAAGCGAATAGAAAGTATTTTAGACCATCCTAATTTTCATCTACATTATGGTGATTTAACAGACACCGGATGTTTGATGAAACTATTTGCTACATATGCTTTTGATGAAGTATATAACTTAGGTGCTCAATCTCATGTTAGAGTTTCTTTTGATATTCCTGAGTATACAGCAGATGTAGACGCTTTAGGCACTGTTAGGCTTCTTGAATGTATTAGAAGTCTTGCTCTAATGAATAAAACTAAGTTTTATCAAGCATCTACTTCTGAGCTTTATGGTAAGGTACAAGAAACTCCTCAATCGGAGACTACACCTTTCTATCCTAGATCTCCTTATGGTTGTGCTAAGCTTTATTCCTACTGGATAGTTAGAAATTATAGGGAAAGTTATGGTCTTCATGGATCAAACGGTATTCTGTTTAACCACGAGTCTCCGTGGAGAGGTATCGAGTTTGTTACTCAAAAGATTATTCAAGGCGTAGCAGATATACGCAAAGGTAAGATTTCAGAAATATCTCTTGGAAATCTTGATGCCAAAAGAGATTGGGGACATGCTAAAGACTTTGTAGATGGTATGTGGTTAATGCTTCAGCAAGAACAAGGCGACGACTATGTTTTAGCTACAGGAGAGCTTCATTCTGTCAGAGAGCTTGTAGAGGTTGCTTTCAGTAAAATTGGTAAAAGAATTCACTGGCAAGGAAAAGGCGTTACTGAAGTTGGCTATGACGACCATGCTATTCCTCGGGTACGGATTAATCCTGAATTTTATAGACCTGCAGAAGTAGATCTACTACTAGGCGACGCTACTAAAGCTAAAACTGTTTTAGGCTGGAAACCTAAGTTTACTTTTAACGATCTTGTAGACGATATGATGAACGCTGCTCTCTCGAAATAAAAACTATCGGAGAAATACTATGTACGATAATGATCCTTTTGACGATTGTACTCATTGGGTAGGAAAACTATAATGACAGAATTATTTAAAACTCTTGAAATTTTAGAATCTATCTTGCGGGACGAAAACCCTGTGAAAAAGGCTAGAGAACATAGACAAGCTGTTATTGCAGAGATTGAAGCTCTTGAACAGAGAATGTATCAAGATCTATACGATGGAGAGACTGCTAGAGAAGACTGCGTTTTTTGATAGCTGAGACCCCTAACTATTTAAAAAGCCGCTAGACAGCGGCTTTTTTATTTGGTATTATACTATAAAAGGAGAAAATTATGCCTTATCTTGTCAAAGTTTATCAGAACAGCCCTTATAAGTATATTGACTCTTTTACTATACCTAATACTAGCTACATGGGAGCCTTAGTAGACGCTGCTAATATAGTTAGAGAGAAGTATTCTGATGCACGAGTTGGTGAAATTATAAAAATTGATTGAATTACATAAAGAGACTTATTATGTTACATACAGTAGAAGACCTAATCACAAAGATTAATGTTATGCACGACATAGCTATAAAACTTCATAGAGAGCGTAACAAGTATAGTAAACTTAGTGGCGTATCTTATAATAAAGAATATTGCAATCATTTGTTAGATCAAATCCAACAGCTTGCTTTAGAAATTGCACGAGACCGTGAAGGTAGTGAAATAAAAACTGCTATGGAATATAAACCAGAAACTGTATATAAAGTTAGAATCTACAACAGCATGTTTGGCTATGAGCGGGATCAAGTTGTAGAGATTATTGCTGATAGTGAAAAATCTGCACTAAAAATTGCTCAACAAAAAGATCTTTATGCAGAAGTGAGCATTGTATCGTAATGTGGACATTATGGATTGTTAGTACAGTTATTGGCTCAGAAGAGCCAAGATTTACTCGTTATGCCGAGTTTGCACACTCTGAGACTTGTTTTCATGCTGAATGGGTATTAGAAACTGAATTTACACAAGGTGAGTGGACTATCTGCACCTTTGAGACTAAATAAACTTATTAAGGAAAATAACATGCCATTACCCGAAGGGCGAGTGCCTTTAACAGACGAACAGATAACAAGACTCTTAGAGTTGTGCAAATTTCCGCCGGCAATGAATGAATATATGAAAGAAGCGGCCAAGAGATTTAGAGACGCAGAATTTGATATTGAAAGTCCCGACCCAGATGAACGTAGTTGGTACTATGATGGTGATGGTACAAAAAGGCGTAAAGATGAATAAAGCACTAGATGAACTTAGTTCTTTAGGAGAAGAACTAGAAAGTAGTAAAATTCAATACGAAGCTGATAATGACGCTTGGTGGAATAGCTTAACTGAACAAGAGCGTCAAGATGCTTTTTACGCAGTTGTTAAACGTATTCATAAAGGAGAGCTAGTAGATAGAGGAACTTTTAGATACATACTTTATGATGTATTTGGATTTGGTCCTGAGATGTATATGCCAGGTGTGGATTGTGGGTTTATGGCTCTTCATAATAGCATTTATACTCCTGAAGAAATGAGAGAGCTTAGGAATAGAGAATTAGCTTCTTTAGGTATAAAACCGATTGTAACAAAAATTGAGTTAGACTCTTAACTCGTTAGGAAAAGTAATGCAACAGGAAACAGAATATAATCTTAAAACAGAAAAACCAGCACAAGGTATTCTTAGGCAGGGTGATCTTGGAGATGCAAAATTTTACTACATTCAGTGTGATTGTGGTTCTGAAACCTGTGCTCATACTATTGAGATAGAGGCTGATGTCGAACATGTACAAGTGCACATATACCATACTGTAACCACACGGTGGTGGCAAAAAAGCCGTTGGAAGTACATCTGGAATCTTCTCACCCGTGGCTATGCAGAGATGCAAACAACAACTGTACTTGACGAACAGACAGCAATCAATTATGCTTCAACCTTGACTGAAGCTGTTAAAGATGTTAAGGTATTTCGAAAGGAAAACAGCCTACTTCTAAGGAAAAGAAATGAGAGTTAAAATAAGCAAATACAAGTCGTGGTTTGGGCCATACCAACTCGCAGAACTCCTTTGCTTTTGGGCAAAGAAGGAAAAAGACGAGTATGGCATTCCTCGCAATCCAGACTGGGTTCACAAATTTGGTGAGTGGCTTGCTCATGGGAAAGTGCTACCTGAGCCTGAAGTAGACGAAGTTTACGAGATGTGGGAGGATAGTAAAAAAACACTACTTTATCGTTTTCTGAGCTGGGTTCATAATAAAAAGAAACAGCGTGTGCAGGTACACATTGATCGCTGGGATACTTGGAGCATGGATGTTACCCTGGGATATATTATTCGTCCTATGCTCGCTCAACTACACAAAACTAAGCACGGTGCCCCAATGGTAGACTTGGAAGACGTGCCTGAGCACCTGCGTCCGACTGGCGAAGAGCTTGAAAAGTACAATCACGACGGTACTACAGACGACCTATTTTTCAAGCGTTGGGATTGGGTTATGGAAGAAATCATCTTCGCCTTTGATACCCTTGATGGCGGTCCTAATCAAGATTGGGAAGATCAGTTCACTACTGGTGAATACGATTTTCATTTTAAAAAGATTGATGAAGACGGCACTAGTCAAATGGTTCATGGTCCTAAGCACACTGCTGAAACTGATTGGGATGCTCGTAAAGCTTATGCTGATCGTATCTCAAACGGGTTCCGACTGTTCGGTAAGTATTACCAAAGCTTGTGGGATTAAGTATAATTAGTCTTGCTAACTCCTACATATTATGATATAGTTTATATATCAATGATAGGAGTTAGCATGAGCGCCCATAACCTTATTAAATCTTATCTTCGTCGTGCTACTAAAGATAGCCTTCTAGGGGTTGGCTGCTATAGCGCAGCTATTCTTGCTAACAACAGCCTTAATCAAGTAGTTAAGATTGGCTCATCTACTGATGATCCTTGGGTTGACTACTACTATGAAGTTATTCAAGGTATGGACACTATTCATACTCCTAAAGTGTATAGGTTTTACTCTGATAAGAGTAAATATTATATTGCTCTAATGGAGAGGCTTTATCCTCTAGATAGTCAAAATTCGATTTTCACACATAACGTTTATAAGTATATAAGCGGAGAACTGTCTTATACCGAGATTCATGAAATGGCAGAAGCTATTGCTAGTGTGCCTAATCCTGATGCCTTTTTGGCCTTTATTGATTACATTGTTGATCGTACCGACGTAATAAATCGAGACGATTGTGAAGACTATCCTGAGTGCTCTAGGACTCTAGACATTCATCCAGGTAACTGGATGCTTCGTAAAAACGGCACACTCGTGCTAACTGATCCTTGGGCTCACTACGAAATAGAATCTGACTTAGAAAGCTGGGCAGATCGTAACATCTATGAAAAATATGGGTATCCTGCATGACAGACTTAAATTTTCAACTAGAACGACTTAAAAAGAAACACGCTGCAATTCATAAAGATATTGAGTTTTTAGAGACTCAACGAGAAGTAGATCGTAGCTTTTTAGGATCTGTAAATCTTAAGCTTCTTAAGAAACAGAAGCTTCAACTCAAAGACGCTATTACAGCTCTTCAAGCTAAGATTAAGGATAGTCAATGAGTTATCTTTATAGAGTTGAAAACAAGTTAGAAGAAGTTACTCGTTCTGCTCAGATAGAGCTTGTTGAAGAGTATTTTGAAGTTCATTTTTATGAAAACACTAGTTACGTAGGTACAATAGAGTATCTAGACAAATCTTATGGGTATGTAATGGATGCCGCTACTAATTGGGTAAACTGGATTATGACAAAAGAAACTATCGACAGGTATAAACGTTGAGACTAGATATACCAACTCTAACTGAGCTAGCTATGGAGGTTTCTAATGATCCTCTATGTGACTATGCTCAGTTTGCTCTTATGGCTAGTCATGTATCTGAAATAGTAGAAAATAACAAAGACAATCAGGTTGTATGGGTTTTAGCAGCTAGTTTAACTTACCTACTTGTAGAAAATTTTCAATTAGAGCAGCGACTTTTGGAGAAGTAATATGACTGAGCCTTATAAAAAAATATCTAATAATACTTGGTCTTTAACTATTCAAGAAGATGGTGTATCCAAAGACCTGTACATCGAACTACCTCTTGAAGCTATTAATCAAGTAGGATGGGACGAAGGAGATATAATTCAGTGGGAAGAGCTGGAAGATGGAAATTTTAAACTTACTAAAAAGGTAGAAGATGTTTGAACAACTTGAATTGCCCTTAAATCAACCTTCTAACCTATCAGAGTGGGAAGAACAAGTAGAGTCTCTACTTCAAATAGCCTACTTTACTGCACAACAACCTCTTCTATCTCACTATAAGCGTTCTATGTTAGGTAGTGCTATTCGTTCAGCTTCTGATATTATTTCTTGTGAAAGCACTCGTGTTCATAATAATACTCAGAGTATGATTCAGTGGTGTTTGCATTGGACGGAAAGTGCTCAAGAGCTATACTGGAAGCATCAGCAATCTACACATCGTAAAACATGTATGATGCGTGATGAAAATGGTAAGCGTTATTGGAGCGTAGAACACGAACATCCCGTAGCAGATATTATTAATATGTTAGTAGATGGTTGCTCTTATGCGACGCTACAACACTGGATGTATAATTATGGGAAAGCAGTAATTGTTACTCAAGATGAAGTAGCGGCTTTGCCCCAACTTGGAAAGGACAGATATGAAAAACTTGGAATCCGGTACAGTAGATTTGATCCGGGATCTCTTACCCGCACTAGATGAACTTATTGCTTTGATGGAGTACTACGACAACGCAACGTATCGTGCTACTGTTCAACACATAGCTAATTCTCTATCAGATCGTGGACTTATAGCTTTTGATGATAAATCTCTGTATTTTGATCCTGAGCGTCATGATGTGCACGAAGAACATCCACGAGAAGATTGCACTCAAGCTTATGTAAGTAGAACCCACATTAGAGGTTATATGATTGATAGCGAAGTAATTCGAAAATCTATTGTAGACTTGATTGTACCTAAAGAAGAGTAGCGCTTGCTACTCTTCTCTTTTTATGTTATATTTAATTATCAAATGAGGTAATGAGATGTTACAGCGTAATTACATATACACAATCAATGAAACTGTTGATGCTGATTTGGCAGGCACACCTGCTAAACTTGTATTAATGTTTGAAGAAGGTTCTGCTATGGAAGTAGATGTTAAAGACGTTATTCCTCTTCAAACTACTCTTAATGTAGCAGACTCTCCTTATATTAATATTGAATATAATGAAGGTAGAAATTCTTGTGATTGTTATGGTGAAGTAAGTCAAGCAATAGCTTTTAATATTACTTGCTACGAACCGGAAGACGATATGCTCTGGGAGGGGCATAACCACGAAAAAGATAAGCCTTTTAGTTCTTGGAAAGAAGCACTAGCTTATTTTCTTGAGCAATACTGTGAACGAATTGAAATGATTGAAGCTATCTATGAGGGAGATAAAAATGCCTAACTGGTGTCTAAATGTACTAACCATTAAAGTTCATCCTGATATGGTAGAGTCTGAGGTACTCTTGGATCCTATTGTGGATCTGATTCTTGCCTATAAGACTGAAGAAAAATTTCTACAGCATATGCGCCCTATGCCTGATGAACTTAAAGATACTGTTGCTCCTAACGAATCTGGGAATAACTGGTATTTTTGGCGAGTCGATAACTGGGGTACTAAGTGGGAAGTACAAGCAGATATTGAATGGAATGAGGCTGATCGGACTTTTACTGCAACTTTTGATAGTGCATGGGCTCCCCCCATCGAAGCAGTTGCGTATTGGGCTGAGAAGCATCCTGGCTTCTATGTTGAATTGTCCTACTGGGAACCGGGCATGGCTTTTGTAGGAGCTTGGGACAGTATTGGTGGAGACGAGTGCTATAACTATTCAGAGTATAGCTCTGATACAGTTCGTGAGCATATTCCAGAATACCTTGTAGACTACTGGACGCTCGAAGACGAACTTGCCTCTCTAGAAGAACTTGAAAAGGAAAATGCAGAATGATGACTGAAATGGAACGAGACTATGCAGGTCGCATTATGGCTTGGGCATTTGAGCGGCCTGAGACTCGTAATCTTTCTATGCCTCAACTTATTCAAGCCTATTGGGATGAACAACTTTTTAAGGAGACTACTGTGACTACTGATAGAAAAAGCTCACATATTTTTATTGAATCTATTCTTAATAAATACAATATTGAGGCAGAAGAACTTATTGCAGAAATTATGCATTGGTGTGATGAAGAAGATGTATATTTTGATGAGCTGTTAGATGTGGCAAAAGGTTTCTATCTAGAAGAAATTGGCGCTTCTAACTCATCTGAGGTTAAATATATCTAATGAAGCTAACTCGTGAGATGATACAAGTTCTTGCTCTTTGCTCAGCGCTTGTAGTAATATGGATGATAACAGATGTTATTAAACTGTGGATGACCCTAGAATACGAGGAATGTGATGGATCTTACTCAGAAATTGACTCAGACTCTTGAAGAACTCAAAAAAATTATGGAACAACGTCGTGCTCGTATCAAAGAGCTACAAGACGAAATTCATCAGATTGAAGCTGAAAATACAAATCTCGAAGATACTATTAGTTCTTTGCTGAAAGACTTTTGATATGAAAATTCTTACTAAAGCAGAACGTATTGCACAAGCTCGACGAGACTTATCACAAACTCTTGCTCGTGTAGGATATAAAGGTAAAGTTCGTCGAACTACTACTCTTAAATTAGATCCTGTGTCAAAACCTGCTGTTCCCACTTCTGATAAGATACCGGGTAATGGTTCGAAACGTGAGGCTAATCAGTATACAGGAACTGAAATTGCAGGAATCGCTCTTAATCATAAACAAAACTATGAGCCAATTCGTCGTGATAACTTGAAAGCCGCAGTAGACTCTGCACAAATGCGTAGATCTTAAAAGGAGATAATAATGAACACTGATAAGTTTAGCTCCTGGGCTGAAGATATTATGGAACATGCAATGCAGAACTACGAGTCTGACGGCTGGGACTATATTTGCGAGTGTTGGACTTTAGAAGAACTTGAAACTGAAATTGCCGTGTTTCATACTTTTGATGATGCCCTTGCGCATATTGGCTCTTTAGCACATGCTTGGGCAGAAGCGTGTGATGAAGTTCAAGCAGAGATATTTTAACCTATAAGGAGAAGAAGATGCACAAGTTTCAACATTCAGATAGCAGCGCAACTATCACGATTGAGGTTGCAGAAGGTGCTACTCTAGCTGAAATGGTAGCCTATTTTACTGAGTATCTTCGTGTTAGTGGTTATGTAATTCCAGATGGTACACACCTTGAATTGATAGAAGATCCTGACTGGTATGATGAAGAAGATTAAGTGGTATGATTATCTAGCATGTATCTGGTTTGCAGATATTATCACAGCAGGATTGCTTTCTGGTAATATTTTAGCCGTCTCTCTAGGGATTTTTTCTTACTTTTTATATGAGGATTGGAGAACTACCTAATGTCATGGAATAATGTAATACCTGCTGAACTATTACTTGGAGTTGTAGATCTTAAGCCAAAAGAGGTTGAAAACCCTGAAGTTAGTATACCTGAAGAGCTTGTTACTGATTGCCTAGTTAAGTATCAAATTGATGATTATGGTATCACAAGTAACAAAGACCACCCAGCCTTTGCAGAGCTTCGGCAGATTCTAAGTGCCCGTGGGTATATTGAGATTCCTCCTTATGCTTGCTGGAATGGGGATCGTGTGCGCAAACGTTTCAGGTTTAACGGCTTCCAGCTAGAAGTAGGAGATACTTTCTACTGTGCAGGCGCTTGGGCCACTATAATCTCAATTCGTCGTAACCAAGAAAAGCGCCAGTAGGCGCTTTTTTTCTTGCATAGACACTTGAATTTTGTTAAGATATACTATAAGCAAAGGAGAGCGCTATGGACGACTGGGATTCATTTATTGAAGCATTGATTGATAACCCTGAGACTATTGCAACTAAAGTCTCTAATGAAAAGCGCTATCCTTGTGGTCAATGCGCTGGTACAGGTTTGTATCAAGGTGCCCGTATTCATCAAGAGAAGAAGCATTGCTTTGCGTGCCGCGGCAAAGGATATTTCAAAACAGATCCTCGCAAACTAGAAAAAGCTCGTATAGCTCGTGCAAAGAAAAAGGCTGATGCTATCTCAGAGGCTCAAGCTTTTAACGAAAGCATCTCGCTGTTTGAACGCGTTCAATCTCTTTCTACTTGGCACAGCTTTGCTGCTTCTTTGATGGAACAACATCGAGCTGGAAAAGCATGGAGTGAGCGTCAAGTTGCAGCTATGGCTGATGCAATCGAACGAGTTGATGCTAAGCGTGCTGAACGTGAAGCTAATGCTATGCGAGTTGATTTACAGCCTATTATTGAGTTGTTCGAGACTGCAAAAGCATCGGGATATAAGCGCCCAGCCTATCGAGCAGAAGGTTTGATTATCTCGCTTGCTCCAATTAATGGCGCAAACGCAGGAGCACTGTATGTTAAAGATGAGGATAAACAGTATCTTGGTAAAATTGTAGATGGACGATATATGGGTCAAAATGTAGCACGAGAAGCACTCTCTAAGATTGCTGAAAATCCTCGTGAGGCTGCCATTCGTTATGGACAACGTACTGGTACTTGTGCTTGTTGTGGTCGTCTTCTTACTAACCATGCGTCAATTAATCTTGGAATTGGACCTATCTGTGCTGAAAAATGGGGACTGATGTAATGATTTGTGACTACTGTGGCGGAACGGGTGAGATTGAGGTTGAGTACTATCGACCTCAATCTTTTAATCGTGACGTTGGATTTATTGAAGTAGAAATTGAATGTTGTGATGTTTGTGATGGCACTGGAGAAGTTGAAGGAGACGAAGATGAAGAAGAGTGATGAAGCTTTTAATGCTACTCGTGTATCTTTTGAGCGTCGATTTCTAGATGCTACAAACAACTATCAACGTTTTCAAGTAGTACAAGATCTACTTAGATGGTTAGAAGATCTTTACGAGGTTCAACGATATAAAGATGCAGAGATTGAGAGACTGCGTGCAGAAGTAAAAGGGTATGATCTAAGTGACTATCAAGACTAATATACCTATAGAATATGTTACAAAAAGGAAAATAGTATGAACATTCATCATCGTCCACAATTTGATACTGAACAAGTCTGTGCTCTCTATTCTGAAAAAGATGGAGTGCCTGTAACCTATGTTTGTACTAGTGCTATTAACAGTGGAACTCACGCAATAGATATTTTCTATCGTGAAACTCCGCATCCTCAATTTGGCAATCGGTATTTTGGTTTGTACTACAATAGCTTTTCTGGCAATACACAGATTATGATTACTAATGCGGATGCCATTGAAGATGTTGGGTTTGAGATGGTCAAAGTAGACGATCAGTGGCACTATAGTCAGCATCGTCATGACTTTCATAGCGTCGGTGACGTTGCTATTGATGGTGGTCGTGCTTATATCCGTTTGGTTGGTAATGTTCACGTTCCTCGTGCTTCTATGAAGGTAGTGAACGGAAAATTCGTTCAACATGAGGAGGTTGCAGCATGAGTAAGGCATTTTGGGAAGGATTTGTAACTGGATTTACTACAACCAGCAAATATGGTATTCCTATGGCAGCGGCATTTGTGTTAGGAATGGCAGTAGGTAGTTTCAGCCATCCTTACGAACAATGCACACGTAAAGGCTTTACAAATCCAGAAGACGTTGGGGAATGTATTTGGCTACTAACTAATCAACCGGCATTGAGATAATTAATGAAAATACTCATCATGGGTTTGCCTGGCAGTGGTAAGACCTGGCTTGCTGAAAGACTACAGAAATATCTAGACTGTGCATGGTTTAATGCAGATATTGTCAGGCAGATGGCTAATGATTGGCAGTTTGGAGAAGATGCTCGTATTCGTCAAGCACGGCGTATGCGCAACCTTGCTAACTTTGAAAAGAGTGAAGGTCGTACTGTAATCTGTGACTTTGTTTGTCCTACAGCTCTTACTCGCTATATATTTGAAGCAGATCTTACTATCTGGATGGATACTGTTGAAAAAGGTCGTTTTGAAGATACAAACCTTATGTTTGAAAGACCTGAAGAAGTTGATCTACATATTGATAGATTTATTACTGAAAAAGAAGTTGGCAGTGTTGTCAACTGGATTGCAGGGGTGTACGCATGAAGTTTGATTGGAAACGTCCAACTACACAAATGCTTGGTCGTTGGCAACCCTGGCACGACGGACATACAGCACTATTTAAACGTGCACTAGCTGAGACTGGTCAAGTTGTAATCATGTGTCGTGATGTTTTCAACTTTGATGGTGATGCAGGAGCAGGACGTACAACTGCTCAAACAGATAATCCTTTTACTTGGAATGCAGTAACCTCCTCTATTGAACAAGCGCTAGCAGCAGAAGGCTATGAATACGAACGAGAATATATTATTATGCGTGTACCTAATATTGTTGATATTAGCTATGGTCGTGGGGTAGGATATACTTTTACTCAACACGATCTTGGAGAAGAAATACATAATATTAGTGCTACTCAAATTCGTGCGAAACTAAGAGCAGAAGGTAAATTATGCTAATTGAACATGACGTTAAACTAGACTACAAAGATGTGCTGATTCGCCCTAAGCGCAGCACTCTTAAAAGCCGTTCAGAAGTTGATCTAGGGCGTAAGTTTAACTTTCGCAACTATGAATCAGATTTTCCCTATAACGGAACAGACGATCCTCACTACAGAGGCATCCCTATTATGGCTGCTAACATGGATGGTGTTGGCACATTTGAGATGGCTGATGCACTAGGTGCACAAGGTATTTTTACTTGCCTAGTAAAAACCTACACCGCAGAAGAACTCATCGAATTTTACTATGGCGATGGTCTTAATCGTACTGATTATGTTGCTATGAGTATTGGCACTAGCGCAGCAGACTTTAACAAACTGTGTGCAGTATACGAAAAGGTTGAAGACAATCTCAAGTACGTATGTATTGATGTTGCTAACGGGTATAGTGAACACTTTGTAACTCATGTGCGTGAAGTTCGTAATCGATTCCCCCATCTTGTAATCATTGCAGGTAATGTAGTTACCGCAGATCAAACTCAGGAGCTTATTCTAAATGGCGCAGACATTGTCAAAGTTGGTATCGGTCCTGGTTCTGTATGCACGACTCGAATCCAAACCGGCGTGGGTTATCCACAGCTATCTGCTGTTATTGAGTGTGCAGATGCTGCTCATGGTCTTGGTGGCCATATCATTGCTGATGGCGGGTGTAGCACTCCTGGTGATGTAGCAAAAGCATTTGCCGCAGGTGCCGACTTTGTAATGCTGGGTGGTATGCTGGCTGGTCACGATCAGGGCGGTGGCGAAATTATCGAAAAGTTTTACAAAACTAATGAACTAGTAGAAGGTTCATGGGACAAACATGTAATAGAACGAAAGCAGTTTGTACAGTTTTATGGCATGAGTTCTAAGACTGCTAATGATAAACATTTTAACGGATTGAAAGATTATCGTGCATCTGAAGGAAGAACTGTGTTGACACCTTACAAAGGCAATGTTAATATAACTATACAAGATATTTTAGGCGGTATTCGTTCAACTTGTACCTATGTTGGAGCGCCAAGCCTCAAACAGCTTTCAAAATGTACTACTTTTATTCGTTGTAATGATACTCACAATCGTGTCTTTGAAAATACAACTATTGGAAATTAGAGAAAATAACATGACTGATTATGGAGATTGGACCCCAATAAGTGTGGGACATGTAACAAAGGCTGTATCTCCTAAACCAGATGAAAGAAGACTAATGCAACCACCAGTCTATAGCACACAACTTACAATTCCTATGAAGCCGTGGCGTTGCGAAATGCACGGATTGATTTTTCATGTTGAAGAAGGCAAACAACCTAATGCGTTTTATCGAGTTATGCTAAGACTAGGTTTTGGAATACGCTGGCGATATGTAGGAGAAGATTTGAAATGATAGAGTCTCCAGTTTTTGAAAAAGGCTATCCAAGTTTTGAAGCAGTAAATCGTGTTGAGGTAATCGACAATACTGGTCGTGCTTATGTGAAATATAACGTTCAGGCTGTTGTGCCGGACTTGCAAGATGATGGCAAGACACTGAAGATCTTTTTGACATACGAAGAAGAGGAACTGTACAAATGATTATTCGTAGTCCTAGTGCAGGAGACTGGACTAAGTGGCTTATGTCACACTATGATTCTCCTAACTCTGCAACCACTACTACAATAGAAGAAAGTGAAGATGTCAGAGCCTCTGCAGTGCTAGGCCCTGATGGTAAACCATTCATGCTACAGCGCCGTAAACAAAAGATTGGATTTATTCACTATGACTAATGTTATTCAACAATATGTTCGTAAAGGCGTGCTGAACTACATTGACCATGAAACTCCTCGCAACTATTTTCTTTATGATGGCGTGATAGAAGAACAGCCGTTTGATGTACACCGCTGCGTCGAAGATCTATGCTATGAGAACAGCGCTCAAGCAAAAGTTATTCAGAAACTAGAGAAAGCGCTTGAGGCATACCAACGCGAACGTGCTCGTTTTCGTCATGCGCATCCAGAAATTTCCGGCGCATACTTTTTAGCTGGCGGCTATGGAATGCAGGACAACAACGCTCTACCGCAATTTGTCGAAATCTGTCCTGCCTATGGAGTAGGCTGGATTCAGATTTATGAGCGCACTGATCGTACAATTTCATACGAGGGATCGTAATGATTGTTCTATACGCTCTCATCGCTCATCAACTTTATATATACTCTACCTACAACGCTATAGATAATGCAATTGTTTTTCTACTTGGTATACTTTTATTAGAGGTTGCAAATGTCGGACGAGCAGATAATCGTTTTCCTACAGAAAGAGCTTAATCGTACTAGAAACTACTCGTATCAATATACGCTAGATCGTTTTCTAGAACTACTCAAGACTTCGAAAGGATCTTAACGCTCAAACTCTCAACTTACTCTGTTTTTTCTGATCTTTCCGAAAGACTACAACCCTTCAATTTTCATCTTTGCAATGCCTAAAAAATAAATTCATCTGGAATGGCTCAAAAGCATCTTGTAAATGCTGCAAAATCGGCTAATATTGTTATATAGAGTTAACGTTGTCCTAGACAAAAACGCTCAGCAACAACGATTGCTTAGTTTATAGTTCACGTTCACTTCGATGAAAAACGTCGGACCTTAAACTCTTACACAAGCACTTCTTAAGAGACAGAGATACCCTAAGAGAAACCTTAAGAGATAGAGATAGCCTAAGAGAAAGAGAAATCTTAGAGATCAGTACTTTAAGATTTGTTAGGTTTGAAACAACGATTTCACTAGGGGCTGCACTTGAAACAGCGATTTCTTTCGGAGTGTAGGGCTTGAAACGAAGATTTCATCTGGGGGTCGGGTTGAGTTTACTGACTCTTATAAACCTTTAAATGGGGGCACTATGCCCTCTTTTTTTATGTCTTTTTTCTACTACTAAGAACCAAACTCGCTGTAAAATGACCAGTTTCATTGTTTTAGATAGCCAAGCAAGCACAATTTAGCTTTATATGGTGGGTCTGCTGGGGCGCAAGAAAACTTCGTTTTCTACTAGTTATTCCAAGTTTTTTCATAATTATCGCAGATTCTTAGGATTCCTTCGAATTCTTACATATTTTTGACCAACACGGGGCGCCTTCGGCGCCCAAGCATTGACAAGTGGGGTCAAAGATGATATAATACCAGGGTGGGGAGGGGCTACCCTTAACCAACGCTATCGTTTTTGAACTATATTTGCGCTTTATAGCTCAGAAACTATAGCGCCAAGGCGCTGCACATAAAAAAAGGGCCCTTGCGGGCCCTTTTTAGTTTTTTAACTAGGTTTTCTCTCAGGCGCTAAGGCGATCAATGAGAGACTGCAGAGCAGGCTTAGTAGCGCCGGTGAACCCGGTCACATCGAACCCAAGGATCTCCTCGAGATCATTCAGCAGCTCTTTCTTCGAAGGACCAACATCTTTCGCTACCTTCGGCGCTTTCGGCGCCGCTACGTATGCGCCTTCGCGCACAAGCTTAGAGCGCACGCTCCGTACGCTTTTGCCAAGCGCAGCAGCAATGTCTTCCAGTCCGTCGTTACCAAGTTCAGCATACTTTTCAACAATGTATGCAACTTGAGCTTCAGTGTAGTTTGCAGTTTTAGTTTTAGTTTCAGTAGCCATTGTATATACCTCTTGAATAATGGCTGATGGAGCAAGTCAGAGGCGCTCCGTTCCCTCATCTCTTTATATTACTAATATAGAATAAAAAGACGAGAGACGCAAGACAAAACTGTCTGCGACTTGCTGCCTGCGCTAAAATAGAGACTTGACCTTGGAGAGGGCTTGAATCAATTTTCTACTTGACAACGCGTTGAAAAACCACTATGCTAGTGGCGCGTTGCGCTCAACTGTAAAGCATCTTTGTGCTTTGCTCTTTCAACTTTAAGGAGTTTTAATCTCCGCACGGTTTAAGGAGATTTGCGCTTACAATCTCCGCAAAACTAGACTCTATATCCTCACACATCAATTTTCTACTTGCACGCGAACCTCAATAGTAGAACTACTACTTGCGCCGGTGCTAAGCACTAAAATAAATATAGACTTCTGTTCTACTACCTCTCTCATTCAATTTCTACTTGCATGTTGGTAGTAGAACTACTACTTTAAGCGGCGCAAGCTGCGCTTGCAGCAAGATAAGGTGGTGGAAAATGTCCAATGAAATCAATAATTTGCTTGCCGAGGCGCCCCATGCGCTAAGTGTTTGAAAAGTGGGGATCTTTTCAGATCCCCAACAATCGATCAATTTCTGCATCACTCAAAATATCTTGCTCTAGCAGACATTCTTGCGCAGCTTCTAGCGGAGTGGCTCCGCCCTCATAAGCATCGCGGCTCAGCCAGTCAGCCATGCTCATTTGATCTAGCCCAACAGCGCGGATTAGAATTTCATCAACCGCTTCCATCCATTCGCTATATGTCAACACATCATTCATAGTAGATAACTCCTTGTCCCGCTGGAGGAATTGCAAAGTCAGATAGTTTTAGAGCGCGTTGTTGCTCTGGCGTTTCATAAGGGCAGCCGCCAACATTACAAGGCATTGCAATGTTATGTGGGCGATTCTGCGTTTCCGCATAAAGGTTAATGCCGCAATGCGAGCATTTTCCAGTTTTAGTTAGTTCAATGCGTCGAGCCATAAGAGCCTCCTAGATTGCTGTGATTTCGACTATATCACTATCAAAATGCCGTTGCAAGTGTAGCACAACATTTTCCCAAGTAAGTTCACCATCTATTCCGTCACACCAAACCCCATCATCTTCTTCCTCGTCACAAACAACATGAAAGTTGCTTGTTTCCTCAAGTTCTCCATAGCAAAGCGTTTCTTTGCCAAACCAAATCACCTTATAGCCATCAGTCATGGTGTATCTCCTTGTCGATGATTAACTATATCACGAGTTTGTAGCAACATGCAAGCGAAAAGTTTCTTTAGTTTCCAAGCACTTAGAGCCTGAGACCCCCCGCCGCGCAAGTGTTTGAAAACATTGGGAAATTTGGGGAGGGTCGTAACCCTCCCCCGCTCAACCTAGGCTGCAAGAACCTGCTTGCCATCAACCCCAAGGCGAGTGTTGATTTTTTTCCACACCGCGCC
>Ga0099850_1000510_pt1 | contig 17530 bp, 21 predicted proteins | sample CB_VirMetaG_5_FD_79182 | JGI IMG/M metagenome (GOLD analysis project Ga0099850, IMG submission 79182) | Freshwater to marine saline gradient viral communities from Chesapeake Bay - CB_1508_1D Viral MetaG | ecosystem: Environmental > Aquatic > Marine > Coastal | place: USA: Chesapeake Bay... | reverse complement strand
TTTAGTTGTAGGCCATTGTCGGAGAAGGAAGTAACATAAAAAGTCAAAAGGTTCTTTTGTTCTTTTAGTAGTTGGTTCTCATACTTCTCATTGAATAGCTTGACGGACTGGCGATAAGTTAGATTATCAATGGTAGGCATATCAGTTGTGGATTCTTTTACAATGATAAGATCATCCATAATCTGATTCTCAAGCATAATCTTGCTTTTTGGAGAAGTCTTGAAAGAAAGGATTTGTTCGATAGTAGCCAAGCAACGATAGTTGGGAACAAAGTTATTGAAAAGGTCTGGGCTTAGATCTTTGTTGATATCGTGGATAAGTTCTGTCTGCTGCTGAAATAAACCATCAGGGTCAATCAATCGTTTCTGCATTTTGACTTCATTGAGCACTCGACTAGCCAATTGTTTATTTGGGAACTTTTCTTCGTACAAAGAACGATAACATTCTAAGTCTTTGTATAGTAAGGTGTCTGCTCCAAAATGCTTCTTGATAATGGAAACAACTTTATCTTTTCTGGCGACATCTTCTTTGATGATGCTTACTGTTGCTTCTCTTACCAATGCTTCATAAACAAAAGCGGTATTTCTCTTTTTATTATGCTTAATTTTCATGATTTTATTCCGTTAGAAGTTTTTCTTTTTTATCTAAGTCAGACAACAAATTTCGCAAAGAATCGTTGATCTCGAATAACTTGCGTTCTTCGTTTTGTTCTGCCTCATTATAAATAGTCCCACCTTCGGCATAAATACCCGCGCTTACACTTGTGGGCTTCGCAAGGGTGTTTATCTCGGCTCCGGGGAATACATTTCTGGTTGTGTTGCTACTTTTTTCTGATGCTCTTAGACTATCGAAATGTCGGGTTCTTGCACCAGCATTTCGCCTATCGACCTTCTTTGGATAATATATTTTTCCCTTTGCTCCGGGTGTTAGACGAGGAGAGTTACGGGAACCGGGAGGAACTGCGAGTAGTGCCGAGTCGTCTCCGCCACCACCGCCTTCATCGCCGCCTCCAAGAGCAGCAGCGGCTTCGCCACCAGCATCAGCAGCAGCCATCTCTTCAGGGCCGCCGAGATCCAAGTCTCCACCTAAGTCTCCGCCGCCACCTAGGTCACCACCTAAGTCTCCGCCACCGCCAAGATCTCCAAGGCCACCGCCGCCTCCTGCGGCTGCTTCTTCGGCAACCTGCTGTAGTTGAGCATCGTGGTTTCTATCGTAATACATTTCTCTCTGGTTACGGATAAACTCATCATGAGACATACTGAAAATATTTTCGGCAATCCAGCGACGAGAGAAGTAGCCTTCTGTAGCAGAAGCCGCAATATCAAACTTGGTTTTCCAATGTTCGAGTTCCTGTAGTTCTGCGATCTTGCTTGGGTTATTTAGGTGTAGGTCGAAACTCAAAAGGTCATCGCCACGGAAACCAAGGGTATAAAGGTGGATAATACCAATCTTTGTTAGTTCTGCGATGATAACTCGCTGTAGTCTCTGAATCGTGCGAGCGAAACGAATGTCTTTGGCTGCGAGTGTTGTTTTATCTTCTGTCGCTCCTTCGCCCATAGTCAAGTAAGACTGGGGAACTTTGAGAGCAGAGAACAACTTGTCGCGAAGATACTTGATATCGTCGATGGCTGTGATGTTCTGTGCTCCGGCAAGAGACTGAATATCAGTAACAGAACCAGCACGAACAGGAATAAAATAGTCCTCTTCGATAGACATTGGGTTGTATCGCAGATCTACACGGCCAGTGTCGGGATTTACAACAGAGTGTCGCTTTAACTGGCCGACGATCTTTTGCATGTACTGCTCGACATCTTGTGGTGGAATAGCGCCAACATCAATTTTAAATACTCTTCTCTCGGAAGAACGAACGACACGATAAGCCATCATCGCATCTTCCATAAGTGTTAATTGTCGCCAGATACGACGAGCAGGTTCGAGGATAGAAGTTCCGTATGGGATCTGCTTATCGTTACCAAGAATACGGAAGTGAGCGACCTGCCAGTTCTCGAAGGTCATACCAGCAGAGTTCCACTGATATTGGATATAGTTGGGGTTTGTCGCGTCTTGACCTTCGAGTCTTTCGAGTTCCTGTGGTGGGAGAGCGATTACTGACTTGACTCCGAATTTATCGTCAATATCAAGATAAAGGAAAAAATCCCCGTACTTACACATAGTGCGACTCCAACCGAATAGATTGTACTGAACATTTAGCACCTGATCAAAAAGAATGGTTAGAACTGCTTTGATTTCTTCGTTGGGACAACGAATATTTAGCATTGGTCGTAAGTCGGAATAAGTCGTCATTTCGTCAGCATAGATGTCTAGCGATGATGCGATCTCAGGCATATACTCCATTTGATCGAAATCTACATATCGCTCCACTCTTCGCTGGTTAGCAATAGCGGCAGTAGCGATATTATCAAGAGGGTTGTAGATGGACTTCTTGAACTGCTGGCCGGAAGCAGACTTGAATCTAGAACTATACTTATCTAAATGTTGCTTTCTGATACGGCGACCAGACTGCGAACGATAATTGATAATAGGCCCGGAGAACATTCTTGTTAGGGCTTTGAAAAGTTCTGATTGTGGGTTTGTGGGATTTCTCCCGTTGTTTCTTGGCATTTATTTTCTCACTTTATAATCCAACTATATTGTGAATATAGATTTTGTGCTTCCGTCATCTTATCAAAAAGTTCGTTTCTTTTATAGCCTTCTTGCCCTTTTATTTGTGTATTAAAAGTTGTCTTGCTGGTGATGATAGCATCGGCAAAGGCTTTTTGATAATTTAGATCTCTGGCATTTGCTTGTAGTGCAGTATCCCGAACCCAACAGGCAATAGCGAGAGCCATAACCAAATCATCGTTATATCCTCTCATAGCCTGTGGCTTACCATTGTTCCAAATGAAAGTTCTCATTTCGTTGATGGTACGAGTCGAATATATCTTAATTAGTTTATTTCTTATAAACTCCTCCAATTTGGCTATAATTAGAGGCCGGGTCTTCATACTGGTCGAGAAGCCGGGAACAGAATTTGTGATAGTATCTGCTACATGTTGTTCGATATACTCATGTGTTGATTTGATAGAGTGATAAAGATTGGGATATTGTGCTTCGATAAGTTTATCCAATACAGCAAAACCAATATTATTATTTTCTACAACCAACATTGCGTTTCCAAACTCTCGACCAATTTGGTTTATCATACTAGCGAATAGATCTGGGTTTGGTTTTCCGTGGTATTCGCCAATAACAGATAGAGTTTCCAACTGGATGATGTGGAATGTTGAATAGTCTTCTCCGTCGCCTCTTGCGACATCAGCGACCATTAGATAGTTACAAGAAGGGTCGTACTCTTCCCATATCCAGAAGTTGCGGTCAAAGCCAGTTCTGTACTTTGGCTCTTTGACTAGTGATAGTAGCCACTCAATATCTTCGCCGTCGATAACAGTTTCACCAGAAGTATTGAAGTTACACTCCAACTCCTGTGCGATTTGCCGTCTAGACATATTCTTGGTTTCTTTTTTGAACCACTCAATATCTCTTTCGGGATGAACGTTCCACGGGAGGTTTGTGAGGTGAAAATTATTTACCCCTGCCTCCGCATCGGTACAAGTTTTATGAAACCAGTTTCCTACCCCGTTAGGCGTGGAAAGGGCGATACAGCGACCACCTGTAGATAGTGTAGGATACAAACCAGTCCATAGTTCCTCAAGACCCTCAATGTGTGCTGCCTCGTCAAGAACCAAAAGAGAAAGAGCCTCTGAACGACCAGCATCGCCGGAAGTTGAAGAGGCTTTGATCTGCGAACCATTTGATAATACAAATGAAGTTCTGTTGTCGATTTCGATATTGGCTATACGCAACCAGTCTGGAAGATTCTTCATAATCTTCTTGACTTTATTTACTAAGTTTCCTGCTGTAGAAAATTTAGTAGCCATAACCAAGACGTTCTTGTCTCGGTGGAAAAGCAACATCCAAACAACATACCCGGCAGTAATGGTAGAAATACCTAACTGACGGGCTTTTAGAATAACATTGAAACGATAATCATTGAAGTCTTTGAGAAGATCATCCTGAAAATCGTAAGTCTTGAATGGAACTAGACCATGTAGCGGGTGAGAGATACGGGCATACGTCTTAAGGAAGTATGACGGATCTTTGCCACACTTCAATATCTCTTGGACACGCTGTTTTCGGTTTAGTTGAAAAGTCATTCATTTATTTTTTACGAGTATCATTTTGTGGGCGTTTACCGCCTTTACCATTCCAGCCGCCCTGATCCAAGAACGACTTCCAGTTGTTATCAAGTCTATCGGTGGATTCAACAGCAACAGCCATCTGCTCGTCTAGACCGCCAACTTTGTAGTTTAGTTTAGCGGTAAACCAAGAACGAACTCTGGTGGAGTTCTCGACGAAAATATCAATCTCGCCTTCTTTGGTTAGAGCAACAGAGTCACCAGTGATTTTAGAATATTCTTTTCTAAGGAACTTTACGATCTCGTTCATCTGTCTCTCGACATCTTCTTCGAAACCGTTGGCATATACTTCCTTGAGTTGTACCTCTGAATGATATGATAGGCACATCATATTCCCCATAAAGCGAACATTGAAGCCATCCATAACTCGCTTGTCGAGCAGTGGGCTTCCTTCCTCACGGCGAAGACCAGCCAATAGTGGCTTGCCGTCTTCGTCTAGTGCGCCGTCGTAAGCATTTGCTGCGGCTTGGGATAGTCCTTGTACAATTTCATAAACAGTTGCCATTTTATTATTCCTTATTGGTTCTCTTCGTAATCACCGGAAACTTGATCGTATTCTAGTGCATGTTTTACAGATCCGATCATCTGATCGATCTGAGCGATTTTAGATTGCATCCACTCTGGTAGGTTGTCGTTATCGCCAATCATATTATGTAGCTCTCTAGCATAGTTAGAAATCTTGTATAACTGTGACTTCATCATAGAAGCCTCACCGTTGTACTCAGGATTTCCCATTTGCTCTAGCTCTTCTTTAATAATCTCTCTCAATCTTTCAGTTGTTATTTTCATTGTTCGGCCTCCAACCAGACAACCATCTTTCTTCGCGACCTTCGACATATTGTATATAACAGCGACTACAGCAGTCAAACTTTAGCATACAAACATCGTCAGTGGTTCGCTTCGGCATAGAACTACAAACAGGACATATACCAAGTGAATCTCTATTAAATAGTTTTTTTGATACTTTAACGCCATTCATGTCTACTTTTTCGCCAGAATCCTCGTGGTTGCGAACTTTGGCATACATATCTTTCATCTCCGACAAGTATTGCTTTTCCTTTTCTTCATCCCAATTTGCGTTAGGGTTCTGTATTGCTTCCTTGCCGTATTTCTTTGCTACCGCCTGTTCGATAGCTGCTAATGTGTTTGGGTCTTTATGATTTTTCATAATCCCACCTCTCCGTATCTCCTAGTTTGTTTCCGCCTCTCTCGTGTGTGATTCTTTCAGGAGAGTCAGAATCCTTATAAACCTTCATCCAATATGGTATTTCTAGTTTTTCTGGACATAACGAAACATCTAAAAACCTCATTTTATTATTTGGGCCACAAACCAAAACTCCAGTTTGATCATCAAAGAAATAAGTTTTTGTTTTATGCTCGTGCCAAGTTTCTGATTGACCATAGTCTAAGGTTTCTCTTGGTCTTTGTGGATCACAAGTCCATAGATAACTTCCTTCCCAAATGTGACCTTTCTTGTTTTGTAATTGGACATCCATGTGTCGAATACCCTGTAGCTGTGTTAGTTGCCAATAATCTGAAATGCAATCCCACCATGCCACATCGTTCATCCTTATTTCTTTTTCTGGTGTCTGCGGTCTGTTAAAGATGGCGCATTGATCGACTTTATCATACATAGCACCCATAGAAGGAAGATAAACTATGTAAAGAGGCGCTCTGCCTCTTATAAATCTAATACCGTACAAGACACCAAAAATAGTCTCATCTTTACCATAGTTTGGATTTCCAGACAAGAAAGACTTCTTCACATAGCATTCTGTATAGGGAGTAGAGACAATCATGGCGCACTTCCTATTGCCTGATCAATTCCATAATAGATTGCTCCGCCGAGAACAGCGCCACCAACAAACCAAAACCACTTGCTTTGACCAGAGTTTGATTTTATAATTGTTTGTAGTTCGTCAATCTTTGTTTGCTGTGTAATGATTGTTTGCTGCTGGCTGGCTATTGCTGCATCGTGGCTAGCAGTTAGGTTATCTAAATGTAATTTATACTCCGTTCCTTGAATGTCAAGTTGATATTCGGTTTCTAAAATACATTGTGCCTCAAACTCTTCTGCTGTAACCAACAACTCTGCGGTGGCACTGGGGTTAAATAAAGTTCCCTCAAAAGGCGCGGGTTGGCCTTCTGAGAGAAAAGTAAAAGTATCATCAGCGATTGCTGTTGATATCAGTAAAAAACTAAGGAACATAAGTAAATCCGTATCTTATCATTATTGCTTCAGCCAAAGCATCTTTGTCTTGCGAGAAGTCTTCTATATATTGTTCTTTTTGTTCTGATCTCAATCTAGAAATTTCTTCTAATGCTCTTTCGTATTCTTCTGTTAGAACTCTCATACTTTCTTTATATTCTTTTAAAGCTTTTTCTCTTTGTTCTATTTCGTCAGCATGAATACTTTTTAGCATTTCTATCTCTTCTTGTAGTGCGGCTTCTGTCGCTGAATGTGCAAGACGCAATTGATTGGCCTCATGCTTAGATCTTAGCACAAAGCCAACCAAAAGTAAAATTAAAAGTATTTCTTTCCAATGCTTTTTTATGAAACAAAGATACTCCATATCACTGCTGCTCTAATTGATAACCTTTTAGTCTTACGATGGCATCAATAACAGACTGACCCCCAAGATATAGACCTGAGATAACTACCCAGTCAGCAGAATCCAATAGACCGTAAGCCATTAGAGTTGTAGCTGAGATCCATACTAAAAACTTTCTAGAAATAATCTTCTCTGTAAATTTATCTAGTTTGCCTACTGCGGCTTCTTTCATTTCTTCCATCATTTTTACCTCTCTTTGTTATCTTTCTTTTGAGATTTTCATTATTTTGTTTTCCTTTTGTCACCCATTAGGCAAATTTAGCAAAATCATAATAACGCTCCAAAGCTTTAAAATCACCGTCGCGAATGTTGTTCACCTGATCGTAAATGTTTTTAAAACTCATTGCAGACTCATAATTCCCCTGTTTCATTACATCCATAAATCTATTGTATATGCCTTGTCTTATTTTGTGTTGTAGGTTTGCGAAGTCTATATTATCTGCGGGTGGTTCTGAAATACCAGCCATATCTGCCAATTTCTTGAGACTTTCATCACTAAGATTTAAACCATAACGTGCGTCGAAGTTGGCCTCTGGTTTTTGCTTTTTAAATTCAATAGCATGTCGATACAATTCAGCATCATGCTTGGCTTTTTCTGCTGGGTCTAAAAGAGTTTGCCCAGCAACATTTATTTTTTGCATTTTTTCTACATCACCTCCACGATCAGGGTGATTTTGAAGTGCCTTCTGTCTATAGGTCTTTTTAATTAGCTTTACATCATCTGTTGGCTGGCCGTCATTAAGATCTAAATCATCATAGTAGTTTCTTAATTCTTCTAAAATTATTTGTCTTAACTTGGCTTTTGAGATTTTCATTGTTTTATTTTCCTTTGTTAATTTTTCATCTACATTTGCGTAAAGTGCTGCAAGATATTTTTTAACCGATCCATCAGTACAACCAACTTTTTCACCTCTGGATCCATCACGTTTCTTTTTATAGACACATTTTCCACTTGTTGTATAAGGCATACTATTTTCCCCTTTCTATACCATTCATAGATAGTATCGCAATAAGGCCGGGTACATTTTTGCGGACATAAACACCTGAGAAAAGTGTTTCGCAACGACCACCGACAAAAGCAATAGCGGACTCTAATTGTTTAGATATTCTTGGGTCAGCAACCATCTCTTCGGATACGACAAGTATCAAAGAACCCGCTGCTGCCTTGCCTTTTGGTGGAGGACAAGATGAGCGGTTCATACAGTTATGCATAATAACTGAGCCTAAATTTGCTCCCGTTGGGTCTTTTACCATCGTAGAACCAAAAAATGCTCGTCCATCATTACCCAAGCAAGTTTCTAAGTCACGAGAATCGAAAGACTGGATAGGTGATACTTCTGTAGATAGTTTTAGAATTTGAGCGAGCATCTTGCCAAACTGGGTATTCGCCATTGGATACATGCCAAGCATACCAACTTGGTTTCTCAATAGTTTCGTTGATCGCTCGTTGTCGAGAACGATATGCGGATAGCCAGATACATCGTTGATAAGTGTTAGAGCATTACGAGCAATTGTTGGATTTAGTTTTTCTTGTGCTGTCGGCCAAGACACAACATAAATAACTTTGCCGCTTGCTTGGATAGAGGTCATATATCTTTCAAATACTGGATGTAATGCCGCAACGGATGATCCAGTGCCACCACCACCGCCAGCAAAAACAAACAGCCAGTCTACATGTCCTAGTCGCATTCTAAGGGCATCTTCCACAACAGCGCCGTTCTGTGCTAGTACATCTTTGCCGTATTGTGTGTTTTTACCGATTCCGTCAGAATCGGGGATCAATACTACATGTTTCTCTCCAACACCTCTTGGGATGTCTTTGCCTGTTGTATTGACCAGTAGAGTTTTGGTAAAACCAATCTCTATCATGGCATGCGCCATTTTGTTGCCTCCACCGCCGACACCCACGAAACCAATATTTAACGAAGAGGGAGCGGTATTTTGAGGGAGGAGATCTTCATCGGAAAACTCCATCTGAAGGCCAAAATCCTCAACCATTCCAAAATCCTCTGCTGCCACCTGTTCGTCAAAATTGTCCTCTTCTTGGTTAAAGAGTGGTGGTGCCTCGGCTGGGGGCATAAATGAAAACTCGTCGTTAGACATACAAACTCCTATCTTGCTTTTCCGTATTCTTCAATAAAAACTTTTGTTGCTTCTTTTATAATGTATCTCTCCAATACACTTGCACTTAGGCTTCTCAAACTGGAAACTTTGATTTGGCCTCTTTCGAATTCCCTTCTTATAAGTATATGATTTTTCATAAGTTGCATAAGTTGGCTGCGAGCAGAACCAGCCTCGGAAGGGTTGATACGGAAACTATGATCCGTAGCATTGTTTCCACTAAGCATAACAGATTCACAATCATCATTTGGATCTGGTGTGCTTCCGTCATAATCGAAAGTATCATTACCCATATCGGTCTGTCTCTTGTAAGCCAAGCCAGCATTCCTATCGGCATCAGAACCTAAACGAACCCAAAACTCTGTTGCCTTTTGTTTTGTTCCGCTGCTGTGGTCGGATGTAATACCATAACCTCGCTTATCCAAAATACCCATAGCAAAACGATAAAGGTCTAAACCAATACCTTTTCCATGATAGGCTTCTTTTACCGCGATAGAATCTACTTGATAAGTTCTGGGAATACAAGGCTCTTCTGTTTTACTTAGGGTGATGGTTCCGATGACTTCGATCTGGTCGCTAGCATTATCTTTGTTTATTTTGTAGACATGAATATCCATTTCGCCGGAAGCAGTTTCCATCATCGCACCATATTCAGAAGGATCTAAAACAGTTTTTTTCTCAATTAAAAGCCTTCTATTGACTTCTTCTAATATTATTTTTCTTAGTCTAGCCTTGTTGATTCTCATCTGATTCACCTTCTGGTTCTTGAGCCTCTTCTTCCGGAACACAGCCTTCCGGCAAATGGGAAACCAAAGTTTCTTTATAAACTTCAATATCGGGTTGTTCCCACTCAATTTGAGGGCAATGTTTTTCATGACCTAACAAATCCTCTAAATAAAGCTGAATAGCCATAGCTTCTGTTTCCATCATAGAAGAATCTTCTAAATCAACCAATAACAAAGAAATTAAAAAGAAACTCATTGTACGATTAGCTCCTCAATACGATTGAGGATTTCTCTTACATGCTGGATGTCTCTTTCGACACCGACTAAGGTTAGTGCAACATCATCAACTTTTTTCATTTCTTCTTGAACTGTATCTACTTGTGTCTCTAGGTGACTAAGATCATTTTGTAGTTCTGCTAGCTGTACATTTGTGCTCCAGACCCACCCAGCCAAAGGCATAATCAAAGTACCCAAAATAACGGTAAATATTTTCCAAAGTAAATCAGTGTTCATATTGATGCTCATAGTTTTGCTAACCTCATAAATTTTTCTCTCAATCCAACAGTTAAACCTTCTTCAACATCAACCAAACAGCATTCAATCTGATGTCCAATAGACTTTGGATATGAAAGGTTGTTATACTTAAATATCTCTTCGCACTCCTTTATGTCATCATCCCAGTGTTTTTTTATTTTGTGTAGCAACAGCTTTTCAAGTTTTTTGCGACCATTAGTATAAATAACTGCCTCTATTGGCAAGTTTAAGTTTTTTATTGTTTCTTGGGGTAAAGGACTGGTATCCCAATCAAATTTAAAATCGATTGGATCGTATTCGATTCGTGAGGTAACAATATAAATGGTATGACCCTCATCAGACAACTTTCTCAATATTGAGATGTTTTCGTAATGAGGGCCGTCATATATCACATCTATTAGATTACCTTCTGAATCTCGAATACCCTTATACTTGATAAGAGTATTGTCGTAGTCAAAAGAGTAGTTCATTGGTTTATCCTAGCATACCCCTTGTTCTTTTCAATAACGATCTGCATATCTACACAATCTTTCAGAGAATCCAAATGTGAGATCAAAAGAACATTCTTAAAATATACCTTAATTAGTTCTAAGATGCGAATAAAACCCTCCATATTCTCTTCGTCCAAAGCAGTGCCGGGTTCGTCAAGAATAAAGATGTCGGCCTTTGGGAGCGATGAAACACTGAGTAGAGCCAATCTTATCGCAATAGCCGCCATTGTCTTTTCGGCACCAGAACCCATTTCGATAGGTCGTGGGTCATGTGATGGGTGCTTAATAAAAATATCAAGTTTATTGCTATTGCTCTCAAAGAATACTTCGAAATCTACAATGTTCGCCAAGATCTTTGCGACTTCTTGGTTGATAACTGGGATTCGCTTCTTGATAATATCATAAGCAATACCATTTGGATGCATACAACGAAGGAATAGATCACAAGCAGAATACTCGCGCATTAGTGTTTGGTGTGCTTCTTTCTCTTCTCTAATGGTTTGTAACTTCTGTTCTGCGGAGCCGATGTTCTTATAGAGTGTGATGTTGCTCTTTTCGCACTTATCTACCTCTGCATCTGCTTTTTTAATTTGCTTCTCTGTGTTTTTCTTTTGTGATAGCAGTTCTTGTAAGTTCTCAATAACTTCTTTGTTCTGGTTGTACTCGTTGATCTTGATGTCGATCTCTCGCAAGTCGAACTCTTTGCTTGTCTTTGTATTGTGGGTTCTCTCAACCTTTAGTTTTAGATTTGAGATTTCCTTATCCAAAGTTGTGGATAGAGTTTCAATTTCATTATATTGAGTTAGTCGTGTATCTACCTCATCAATCTTGAGAGAGCGGTAAGTATCGAGAGCATGTTTTAGTTGGCTCTCGACGGTTTGAGCATTCATAACAGAAACATGAGCGTCCTTGATGAAACGGCAAGTTGGAAAGTCGCTTCCGCAAGGAATACTACCAAGCAGTCGTCGCTTCTTATCAATATCGTCAAGTTCAGACTTTAGGCTCTTTGCGGTGTTTCGTAGGTCATCAGCAGTCTTTTTCTTTGCTCTCAACTCTCCGATATCAATAGCAGACAAGAAAGTTTGTGCTTTTTGTAGTCGATCTTCCTTTATACGGATGTCGTTTATATCTGTAGCAATGCTTTCTTGTAGCAAAGAAATTACATTTGTTGCTTCTTCCTTGGAGTTTAGCAACTTACCAATATCAATAATCTCTGAAGGCAAACTATCGATCTGTGTTTGTAGAGTTGTTAGTTCCGCATTTAGAGAGGATAGACTTGCCGTTAGAACACGACAACGGGCTTCGTTTTGCTTTGAGGATGCTTTTAGTTCCTTTACATTATCCAAAGTGTTTTGGATTTCTGTATCAAAGTCTCGGTTCTCGTTCTTGCGAATAAGTGCTTTGTAGCCAACAAAGTCTTCTTTTGCTGTCTTGAATTTCTTATCAAACAACTCCAAGTCAAGAAATTTGGCAATAATTTCTTTTCGCTTGGTAGAGCCTTCATCCAGAAAGGTAAATGCTCCGTGCTGTGAGGCCAATGAGGACATAGAAAAGTCTTCAATAGTACCGAAGGTCTTGCGAATATTTGCATCCGTCTGCATACGGGTAGTGCCGTTTAGAGAAGTAGTTTCGCCTGTGATCATATCATACTTCTCAAAGTTTAGATCTGTTTTGGCTTCTAGTGTTTCTTCACCTTTTAGTCGCTTTGTATATTTCTCTGATGTTCTGGTGATTTTGTAAATATCTGTACCAACCTCAATCTCAATATAGCCATTACAAGTATTCTGGTTCTGGTTGATGATATTGAGGTTCTTCCGTTCGTTCTTGGAAGTTGTGTTGAACATCGTGTATAGTGCGGCATCAATAACGGAACTCTTGCCAGAAAAGTTCTTGCCGAAGATGCCGATAATACCGCCCAAGTTGTCGAAGTTGATGCTGTTGTCTTTGCCGTAGTTGAAAAGGTTGTCCCACTTGAACTGACGGAGTTTCCAATTTACATTTCTGGAAATATCTTCTGACTCTTCGATGATGCGATTATATTTTTTATTTAGTTCATAAACGGCATTGATGGTGTCGTCGTCAACTTCGAACTCTTCCAGATACTCTGCGATAATTCGCTCTTGAACTTTAATATCTCGTAGGTTTTCGTTCTTGAAGCGGTCATCAACTTCTGTAACACTTCCTCGTTCTCCTGCTGCTCGGTTCAAGAAAGTAATACTTTCTGGCTTGAAACGATGCTTTGCTACTTCAAGTGCCTTATGCATTGCTTGTAGAGGCAAATTGTTGTTGCTGGCGAGCCGCAAACGAGCATTTTCAGGCACAGAAATATTTTTAGGCATCTGCCCCTTGGGAGTAAGATTTATTGTGAAAAATGGAATAGGGTTGGGGATTGTGTGATGATTTACAGAAAAAGTATTTTTATCTTGAATATCCCAAATCAAATAACCTTTGTTGTCTGTTTCTCCATGGTTTTGCTGAACGGTAGACCCGGCATACCAAATACGGCCTTCGTCGTCCATTTGCTGAGTCTTATGAATATCGCCAAGCATAGCAAAGTCAAAATCATCAAAGATACTGATCTCGTCTTCTCCAGAACTCATAGTCCAGTTGCTATCGGTCTTGCAGTTGCTAATAGACCCATGATACAGAGCAATATTAATTTTATTTGTATCTGTTGGCTGTGTCCAGTTGTCTCGATCAAACACAGAAAGCACATTTAGACAAAAGTTGTTGTCCAAGTGTGTTTCGCCAGAATCTTTTAGCAAATAAAGATTTGGTAGATTTAGTGCCTCGACGATGGGAGTGATAGCATCTTGACGACTGCTGTTTTTTAGATTACCATCGTGGTTGCCGAGAATAATATATGTCGGGGCAATATCAGACAGATTCCGAAAAAACTCGGAACACATCTGAACGAACTCCGGAGAGATCTGTGTTTTTGTGTGGGCGATGTCGCCTGTGTGGATAATGTAATCTACACCAAGACTTTTTAGTTCTTCGTATAGCTTGTTGAAAACTATGTTATATTCGTAATGAAATTTTAGATTTTTGATGTGTGTGTCGGAAATATGTGCGAACTTCAATGGATACTCCTAATCATCCTAAAATGATCAACATCAAAGTTTCTCCCAAGAAATAGAAGAAAGTAAAAACAGAAATCTCGATTGTGAAAGCAAGACCGCGAATAATGATGTTTTTCATATTTATATTATAGCAGTTCTATTGCTCGTTGTCAATAGCATCTTGTCGCATTTCGCCGGCGACTCGCTGCATTGCTGCCCATTGTCCCGGCTGGGCTGCTGCATATAGATCGATCAACTTCTCGCGGTCTTCGGACTCTGCTGGAGCGGCTGCGATTTCATCAAAACTTAGGAATTGGTTATAATATAGCCAGTTGTAGTATTCCTCGACGGTCATTCCATTCTCCGGCAAAACATAATCTGGAGTAGCAAATAGCAGTTCTGGGTTAAGAACAAGAATGCCTCTGGCTATACCAGAAGAAGGAAGTCTGCGAATGCCCTCGACATTACTCAATACAGAGCCATCTAGAAAATCGTCACCTTGGAAATCATCAAAGAAAGTATCCATATTGAACTGAATTTGTTGTGGGCTTGCTTCGGAGTCTCCAAGATAAACTTGCTGGTCTGGAATCCCGAAACGACCAGAAATGCCATTTTGTTTATCAACCAAAACCATTACCGCGATAGCATAAGTTGGAGGCAAAACATCGATCTGCGATGGCAAGCCATTTACCTTCTCTTCTGAACCGGGGAGTGCCATCATAGTTTCTTCACCTTTACCCCACCGCCAAGCGTGAGTATTATTTACAAAGTCTTGCAATTCTTTGATTTTGGCTTCCAAAGTATTAGACTCTTCGACATTAGCGGCATATAGTTCTCGTCGTCGAGCAGCACGAGCACCTCGATCTTGACTTACGAGTGCACCTAGGGGTCCAAAAGCCGCCCCTCCACCCGCTGCTGCGAGCGCTCCCTGACCGAATTTCTTTAGCAGATCGCGACGAGATTGTGTTTTATAGTCTTCATATCCAGAATCATCGTCTTGCTCTGTGAGCCTCGCCATTACTTCTTCTGTGATAATCTGTCTTAGTCTTTCTGGTGTGATCTTCATCAAATTGCCTCCAACATATTTAGCAATAAATAGTTGTCACCATCAATAAAAGATGCATTGTTCTTTCTCTGCTCGAACACTTGACGAGACATAGAACCAACATCATCATATCCGGTGGTGTCTATTTTATATAGTTCAATATCATACTTGGAAAGCATACGAATGACAGCATTTTCTTTCTTCTGTGCGTCTTCGTCAAAGGCAAGATATACAGGTGTATCGTGATATACGATCTTTTTTATCAGTTTTGAGTCTGCTCTTAATGTAGAACCCAAGATGGGAACAGCATTTCCGGCGACAATAGCATCGAAAACACCCTCAACAAGTATCAAATCAGACTCCCAATCAACGAAAAGTTCGTTGAAAATGATGTCTTTTGATGCTCTGGGGTTCTTATATTTATAAGAATCGCCGATAAATGAGCGGCTGATAAAATAATTTACATCGCCATCGTCGTCAAATGAAGGCACAATTACCCTGTTTCTGTACTCTCCAGCAAGGCAATAGCCCATTTTCCAGCGAAGAATATCGAAATCATCCAGTCCTCGCGAGATAAGATACTCGTATGGCTTTCTGGCTGCTAATGATAGGGTTCTGGATGATAATGTATGGAACTCTTCTGGTAAGGACAACTTTTGCGGTTGTTCCTCAACTTTCTCGGTTTCCATAAATAAATCTTCTGCGAACTTGTCGTAGTCGATTCTTCCGGTGATCTCATCCCATTTCTTGAGTTGAGTGTATGTTCCAAAACGACGGACAAGCCTACGAATGTTCCGCCCACGATAATCGCAGACCCAACACTTGAAGGCATTTTTATCTAAATTAACCGACAGTTTTTGCTTGTGATGTTGGCAAGACGGGCAGAAAAACAAAGACTCGTTGCTGAGTCTTTTAGAACTGCCAAGAACATCAAACAAAACTTTCTCTGCTTGACTCTTGTTCATATTTTCTCCTATGAATAGGATACTTTATTTGGATTCAAAAGTCAAGGGCTTTTCAAGTGTCCCGGTCAATACGTCCATAATCGGGATTACAACAGCCCATGACTTGTTTTGATTGCCCATATGATGATTCCAGTGCCACCAAAAATATTTTTTAGCGATCTCTGGATTGCGGTGTTGCAAATTATGGATCAGAATAAAGGCAATTGCGTATGAGGAAAGACCTAGAAAAACAGGAACACCAACGAAAAGCAAAGGCGAACAAATCAGCAATAAAGCTGGAATACCAAGCCACTCTCTCGCGGATACCTTAATATCAACAAAATCGTTTCGTCTTGCTTTTAGATGGTGTTCTCGTAAGTGGAAAGCGAATATGCTATTTCTCTTTTTACCCAAGCCGTGGAAGAGGTATTTATGTACGCAATACTCAATGATATTTGCGACAAAAACACCCAACAGAAATAGCAATAGGTTCATTAGCGATCCCTCTAATAATATGTATTATTTATTCTTCTTATCTTCCAATTCTTTCATTACTTTTTTGGCTAAAGTACTGATTAAATATTTAGTATTGTTCTGCTTCTTTGATTTGGTTTCTAGACCCTCGGCAAACTTGATTGGGCGACCTGTTTTTCCAACACGGGTCATAAACTCGCCTTCTTTGCCGCCAATAAAATTGCCCGAATCTTTTGTTACCGCATAGCCGGGATAATCATCGTTATTTGTTCCGACCAACAAAGCGCCTTTACCACCTTGCGGAACATATAAAAATGAATCTTGGCAATAGTGTTCCGACAAATCAAACAATTTTTTGTAGAAATCTGGATCATCAACCAAGTTCACAACAAAGAAAGAATCTTCTTTTACTTCTACTGCTTGATCCGTCTTAAAAGCTTCCACATAAGTCCCATCTACATCAGTAACACCATAGCCATAGTTCATTAATGTTGCTTTGAGTTCCTGATTTCTCTTGTAATTTTCCTCAATGGTACTGGAATCTGGGCGGCACTTAGAAAAATCTGTAGTATCATTTCGATGTGCTGAAATGAAAACCGATTCGTGTTCTAAGATATGTTCGTAGACTCTGGAAATAGAAGTTTCTTTTAGCAGAAAATTGTTCCATTCATTTAATATTTCTTTCATTTTGTTTCTCCAATATCGAACCTGCTCTGGCAATGACGATTGCGTCTGCTCTGTCGTATGATTCCGGCTTTGGATTTCCATTCCTAGTCATTTGTATGGAGAAAGTTTTTTCTGCCTGTAAAACATGTTCTAGGACGACTGGCTTTGCTTTCTGGCCTTTGGGTACTGTGATCCCATAGGCTTTTCTTGCTTGCAGAGCACCAATATAATTAGGCTTGATTTCCCACAAGTCATAACAAATCCAAGAAACAATGCCATTAAATTTTTGCAGAGTAGCCATTGTCTTTGCGGTCGAGCCACCAGAATTAAAAAATGTGAATGGCTGTTCGATGTATATGTATCTTATATTAGCAGATGTCTTTAACACTTGCAAGTGTTTTCTGACTGCTTCTGCTTTTTCGAAAACACATTTCTTTTTTCGCAGATCAATATGATCGTAAAACAGTAACTCGCCACTATCAATATCTACAAGTGCAAAGCCAGTTATACTGCTGGATATATCTAAACCTAGAACAACTCTTTCAATAATCATGATGGTATTCTATCATATATCCAATTTTAATTTAAATGTTAAATCTT
>Ga0099850_1000498_pt1 | contig 17697 bp, 23 predicted proteins | sample CB_VirMetaG_5_FD_79182 | JGI IMG/M metagenome (GOLD analysis project Ga0099850, IMG submission 79182) | Freshwater to marine saline gradient viral communities from Chesapeake Bay - CB_1508_1D Viral MetaG | ecosystem: Environmental > Aquatic > Marine > Coastal | place: USA: Chesapeake Bay... | reverse complement strand
TTGGTGAAGAGTTTAAGCCATTTGAGAATAATATGAGAGGATTTCTTAAGGAAGTCGCAAGACTTGAAAAAAGTTTAGAAGAAATGGTTATGCGTGGGGGGGCTCCTATTCCTTCAAGAGCAGACAAATATCTTAGAAAGGTCTTTAGGACTTTAGAAATGTTAGATGACGCAATTAGAGATGTAATAGATGAAGTCTGAAAAAAATCCGCCACAAAATTTTTGGAGAAATTAATATGACATGGAAAGAAGTGATTAGAAAAAGAGATTTTAGAGGTAGCACAGGAAAAGAAACCATTGATGGAACTTGTAAAATGAGAACTCCTACGGGTTTTTGTGGTGAGCCTACTGAAAAAGGGAAAAAGTATTGTTCATATTGTCAAAACCATATTGATAATATGAACAGGTTGAATTGAGAAATTTTAGGCGAATAATATGACATGGAAAGAAATACTAAAAAGCAGTTGTATGGCTAAAATGGGCAAGGCTTGTAGTTGTGCAGAATGCGAAAAGCAACAGTTTGAAAAGAAACTTGTAGGCAATCAAAAGAAAATTGATGCTAACAAAGATGGCAAAATTACAGGTGAAGATTTTGCTATGTTAAGGGATGAGGAAAAGAAGGCTAAAGTAAAGTGTCCTAAATGTGATGGTAAAGGTTGCGAACATTGTAATGATACTGGCTATCATGAAACAAAGGGCAAAAGTGCTTTTACTGCGAGGGATTAAATTGACTCGGTGTAATCTTCTTGATGCTTGGTTTGACTATCATTCAAAAAGATTAGATGAAGAAGAGACTAAACAGAAAAAAGATTTGATAACAGGTGAGAAGAAATGACTTGGCAAAATATAATCAAATTTTCAGCACAAGACGCTATTGATACAATTACGGCATTAAAAGAAATGCTACCTGAAATAGAGGAAAATGTGCGTAAATTTCATGGTGGAGAAGAAATAGATACCAATGAAGTAATTAGGGATGCAAATGAATTTAATCAGCGAGCATCTGAATTAAGTAAGGTAATAGTCCAAATGGCAAAAAAGACTCGTATGAGGTAAAGTTTATGTCGTGGAGACTTTTGCTTAGAAAGGAAGCGGGAGCAGTAATTACTACTTCCCCTTCTTCTGTTAAGGGCAAATTATTCAACATTTCACATGGTAAAAGGAGGAAGAAAGATGGCGAAGAAGAAGAAACAAAGCGTTGATGGGAACTCTTTTGACCAAGATTTTGATAATCTTAAATTTGTTCAAGAGTATTCCAAATGGAAAGAAAATGCTCTTGGTATTAGTGGAGAATCAATTGGCGTAAAGAATATTCCAACTCTTTTTGATTTCTTGGTTGTTCACATTATTGATGACAATGTGAGGACTAATTCCATTAATAGAAAAAATGGGCTAATTGGTCAAGGCGGTATTCAGGGCTTAACTGCTATTGAAGATATTATTGAGGAGCGAGAGTTAAGAAATCAAGATATTACAGGAATCAAAGATTTGGCTAAGAAGATTCGTGGCTACAAAGGAATGTCATTAGACCCACGACTTATTCGATTTACTGAGCGAAAAACAAAAAGGGGCAAAAAGGTAGGAACAAGGACATTAAGAGGACACTACCGAACAGAAGAATATGTAGCAAGAAGAAAAGATGGGCTTCCTGCGGTTGATTCGGGTTGGTATAGCGGAACAGGAAATCCACCACATTGGGCTTTGTTTGGAGGAAACTCTACTTATGCGAGTCCAAGAGGTCTTTTGGAAATTATGGAAGATATATCTGATGCTCTTGGTAAAAAGGGCGAAGGGGTTAAAATTAGAGATTTGGAAATTGTTAATTTGAGGGGCAAAAATCAAGTTGATAATATGTCGGGTATTCGAGCAATTGAAAGATACTTCGACCAATTAGTTAAGAAGGAGCAATTTTGGAAGGGAGGAAGATTGCTTGTAGATAAGGTAAGGCAGGATTTTACTGCTCAAGAATTTAAAGTGGCTCCAAGAGAACAAAGCAAAGTTAGAGAATTGGCTGGTTTAGGAACAGGTAAAGATGCTATTGCAGGAACTATTGTTAATTTTAAAGTGACTTCAACTGCTTTGCCAATTATTGATTTGGTGAATTCGGCACTTATTCGTGCAGGAACAAATAAAGCACCCGATGGATATAGAGCGTGGCAAAATCAAAGAAGAACAGGTTTCGATTATCGTAAGACGGCTAAAGAAATCTATGGAGAAGATACTGGTAGATTTAAGCCTGACCAAAAAATTATTTCAAAAAGATGGGCAGAAATTTTGAGGGGTTAAAATGTCTATTACCCGTAAAAGATGCGGTCTTTGCCAAAGCGAAGAAAGGGCTGAATTAGAAACGGCTTTGGAAACTCGCCAAATGACTTGTGATGAAATGGATTTGGCTAATGGGTGGAGAAGTGGAACTTCGGCTCAACATCAGCGAAATCATATGGGCGATTTTGAAATGAGTTCAAATCCTAAGTGTAATTTATGCACAGACCCAATGAGAAAGCATTATGAGAAGGCTATTCACGAAGGAGATATTCAAACTGATGCGGTGGCAGAAGCATTAGATACTTCAAAGGCTCAAATTCAAAGACATATGAAACACCATTTAACGCCAATAGTTCAAGAATCGGCTGCTATGATGATTGCTCAGAAAGAAATTAGTGAAGTTGATTTGCTTTCTAACAATGTGCAAAAGTTAGATACAAGATTAGAGCAAGTGTTTAACGAATTAGGAAATGATTTAGACCCTAAGATGATTGATGCACTTACTAAGTTAGCGAGAGAAATTAGAGAGTCGCTAAAGTATCTCATGGAGTTTAAAGGAAAACTTGTTCATAAGAGGCAAGATACAATTATTGTTGCACAAATGCAAATTGTTCAAGAAGTGCTTGCACAGAACAATCCTGAGATTTGGTTAGACATTAAGAAAAGAATGCAGGAGAGGCTACAATGAGTTGGCAACTTCTTCTTAGAAAAGACAGTAAAGGGTGGTTTGGCTATGAGTATGAACCATATATGGTGAAAAAGAAAGTTTGGAAAGAAGCAAACTTGGATTACAATGCAGGTGCATTGTCAATAGAGCAACTAGAAGAAAGACTAGGAAGAGAATTAAACTCCGAAGATTTTGCCAATCTTCCTTTAACTTTCAAAAACATAAGAAACAAACCTACTGTTTTAGATAGGCTAGGAAAGGAAAGAGCATACGAAATGTATGTTGAATTTGCTGAGAATCTATTTGGATATGGTGCGGGAACAGGTGATAGTGTTGAAGATTTAGAAAATTGGAGAACTATTGACATAAAAAACATGGAAAAAGATTTAGATTTCTTAGGTTATGATTCTCAGCCAATAGTTGAGAAATATAATAATCATATGAATGCGTTAATAAGAAGAACGGAGAGATTACAATGAGTTGGGAAGAAGAAATTAAGAAAAGTAAAACTCCTATTGGAGATAAAATGAAAAAGGAAGTTAAAGAAATTTTAGAGGAACTACTATCTGAGGGAAAAGAAAAAATAACAGTTTCAAGAAGCCTTCTTAATATGATTTGGAATTTAATGTAATGCAGGAGAGATTACAATGACTTGGAAAAACATTCTTAGAAAGAGCATTGAAACTGCTACCCGTTCTGCTGAACTATGGGCTATGAATGATTATGACTTATATCAAGATGTCAAAGCCAAAATTACAACATTAGTAAAAAGTGGTCACGATAAAGAAGAAATCATTACTATTTTATCTTCTTGGCTACCAAATATGATGGCTCACATGGATGGATTTATGGAAGAATTGGCAAGAGAAGATGCACAAGGAATTCCCGATGGAATTAGTGATGTAGATTGGGAAGAAGTGTCAAGAAATTACGAAGAAGATATTGATACTATTATTGAAGACTACGCTTGAGGGATAAAAATGTGGTTTGAAGTAATTAAAACGAGGCAACCTGCCGATGCCTTTGCTTTGGCTTTTATAATTCAAGATAATAAAAAAACAGATAAGTTAGTTAGAGAACTTGAAACGGCTAAAGTGAATGAAAATTTCAAACAAGTTTTAAACACAATTAAAGCAGGACAATTAACATTAGATTCTATAATTGCCAAATTACCAGTTCCCGACTTTCCGAGAGAACAAGCAGAAAAAAATCTTGAAAGAATTATGCAAACTGCTAAATTTGAAACGATTTCTAACTTAGAGCCTATCCTAAGAGAAGCAATTGCTCTAAATTCTAAAATTAGAAATCCAAATGAGGAGACTACTACTGCCGATGAGGAAAAATTAGCGTCTTTAGTTGAGAAAATTGTTGAAACTTCAAAAAAATCAAGGCAGCAGTTGTCTTATAACAAAATAATAAGGGAACTTTTAGCCTATTTTAATAAAAATGTAAGACCAAAGAAGAATTTTGTGCTTACTTTTGAAAACATTCCCAAAGATAGAGCAGAATTTGAGAAAAAATTACAAGAAGTGGCTGAAATTATCGTAAAAGAAGAGAAAGTTGGAGAAAAAACAGTGACAACTTACTTAGGAAAGGTCAAAAATGGTGAAATTTTGACTAATTTTGCTACTGCAAATGAACTTTTAGCATTTTTAAATTCAGCCCCCGATAAAAAAGAAATGTTTGCGGAAACATTAGCCCCTTTTAATCCAAAATTACCACAACTTACTCGTTCTCTTGGAGCAAAAAAGAAAAAAACTTCAAGAAAAAAACAAAGCGAAGAAAAATTACAAGATTTGGTAGTAAGAGAGGTTAAATTTACCCCTGCTACAATAGATAGTTATGAAGATGTTCAAAAATATCTTAAAGCCTTGACAAATGTTCCATATAGCCTAAAAGCATTCGTTCCCGATGTTCTTTCTACTACAACAGGAGATAATTTAACTGAGGAAACCAATGATATGCCCGAACAACTCATACTTTCAAGAGAGTCGGGTAGAAGCAAGTCAATAATTCTAAATCCTTATGCTGACTTATTGATGAAAAATGATTATACTAATCCAAAAACTTGGTTTAGAGACTTTTTTGAAGACATACGAGTTTCACAAATTGTTAAAGAAGGAGCAGCAGAACTTATTGTATTAGATGACATTTATGATATGATTCAATTGAATAAAACAAGTAGGTTTGGGTTCAATCCCGATATGTTTAGTTCTATTTCTTTGTCCGAAAATAGAAAGGCTTCAAGACAGAAACTAAAAGACATTATTCTTGCAGATTCTACACTCAATGCTGAATTTAATAGAGGGGTAAAACCCATGTTAGAGAATGTGCTTACTGAATTAAGAACGGACTTTACAGTGAATGAAGCAGAACAACTATTAGAACTTTGGAATCCCGAAGTGTCTGATTTTGAAGAAGAATATGGGGAAATTTCTTTTATCTATAAAGATGCTAAAGGCCAAGTTGTTGAAAGCGAGGGAGATGCTAAGTTTGTGGAAATTCAAATTAATGGCGAAAGTAAAAACTCCGACCAAATAAAAGAGATTTTAGAAGACGAAGGAGAAGAAATAGAAATGATGCCATTTAGAGAATTAGTAGAAGGTAATAACTTTATTTCGTATGTTCTTTCTTTAGAAGACTTGGGTTCTATTTTAACAGAAGCAAATACTTCTGCAAAATACATAGATAAACTTGAGCCAAAAAATAGTCTTGTGTTTTTAGCAACAATAAGCGAAAGTATGACAGGTCAAAATGAGGATTTGGTGATTAATGCTCTCGAAGAGGTTTCTTTAGAGGAATCTGATTCAGAAAAGGAAGTCCTACTAAAAGAATTAAATGATAAAATGCCTCAATTTCTAAAAGACTTGAAAGAGCAATTAATTAATGCATTTCAGATAAAACTGAACGACTTTTCAGAAAATTACATTAATTATGTTGGCAACAGTAAAGATAAAGCAATAAGGGCTATTGAGGCGTTTAAGAGGGAAGGGCTTTTAGAGGAGTGATTGGAATGAATTATGAAGAAGAAATAATGCAATTTATTGATAACTATGAATACGGCACTTCCCAATATAAAAATAAGAAGAAGGAACTTCTTCGTAGAATTAAAGAAGGGGTTGCTCAAGAAAAATTAGACGAAAAGGAATCTAATGAGAAACTCAAAGAGTTAAGGAGGTTTTTGAGAAGCCAAGAGCAAAGCAAGCAAATGGCTTCAGGGCAAACTATTTCCATAGGAAGTCGAAAACTAGAAGGAAGTTTAGACCCTATTTTGAGAATGAACATTACTAACGAAAGTGGGGTTAAGCATTCTCCAAGCACTTTTACAGATAGGAAATTAGAAGCAGATGAAATAGTTATAGGCAATATTGTAGAAGAAATCATGACAAAGGATTATGCTAAAAAACTAAAAGAATTCGCTGAGGCACTTGGCGGTGAAAAAGAAAAGAATCTTTTAGAGAACTTTAAGTCTATTAAAAGAGAGATGGAAAGGAAAAGAAAAAAAGAGTCTCTTCCCGAAGTAAAGACAAAAAACATTACAATAGATGTTCGTAAATATTTAGGTGCTACTGATTTATCCAAAGCCACTACAAGAGAAGGAATCTATACTTTTTGGGAAGAAGTGGCTAAAAAATATAATGCGTTTGATGATGCTTTACAAGAATTCTTTAGAAATATTATGGATGAACAAGGGCTTAAGACTTTATTTGAGATAGTTCAAGAAAAAGGAGAGCGAGCCTTCTATGACGAAGCAAGAAGAATTTATGAAAAATATGGAAATGAAAATTTAGAATATCTTGCTGATTTTACAAAGGCACAAGCAAAAATAACTGCTGACCCTAAAGAAAGGCTCATTGAAGCATTTGATAGAATAGTTACTGCTGAACAATTGGCAGAAAAGAAAAAAGAAATTATTCAAGGAGATGTAGAAGAAGACACCTTTGAAAGCACACAAAGGGCGTGGGAAGAAGTATATATGAATGAAGAATTAAATGCCTCTAAAGGCGGTATTTTAGGTGATTTTGAAATTGACCTTGTTGATGAGGAAGATGAAGATGATGTAAGGGATTTAATGGAAATGCCTACTGACCCACTTCTTGCATATGAATTAATGAAAAATAAAAAATTAATTGCTTTAGATGATGAGAGCGAACTTATTCTAAAAGAAACTCTTGCAGAACTAAAGAAAGAAAACTTGTATTTAGATTTTCAAACTAACTTATCTGAATTATTAGATGAAGTAAAAGATACAGTTGATATAGATAAAGAAAAATATGTTCTTCCTATTTCTGTTCTTTCTAATGATATGTTTGCTAAGTATATTAAAACAACAAAAGTTCCTTCTGCTATCAATAAAAAAGAAATCACTGTTGAAGTGTTAGAAACTATTGATGAATTGTTTGAGGAAATTCATGCCTTACTAAGCACTGAAAAGTTTGGCTTTGCTATGGGAGTTAGAGCAACAGGTAGAGCAGGTTTAGGTAGTTTAGTAGAAAGAAGAGAAGCGAGGGGAACGGCAATACAAAGATTGGCAGAAGAACCTCTTAGAACTGTTCCAAGTAATCCCGAACAAAGAGGAAAATTAAAAGAAGAAATAAAACCTATATTGGAATCTCTACAAAAATTATTGAATGCCTTTGCAGATTACTACCTCAATCCTCTTTATACAGGCCGCCTACCAATAGAAATTCCATTGTATAGTAGTGGTAGAGGAGCAAAAGCCCTTGCTATCTTTTTGAAAGATGTTGGGGGGGAAAGCCTCATGGCAGAATCCTATGAAAAATTATCTACTATTGGTAGAGCAACTATTAGTAAAAAGAGCATGAAAGATTTGGCTGATTTCTTAATCAAATTAGAATCACCAAAGATAGCAGTAGATGATGGTTTAATCAAGATGGCTAAACAGGCATCTAAGGGATTGACAGATATGTTGGGCAATCCTGAAAAGAATCATAATTATTTTTCATCTGTTCTTATGCATTTTATGGAACAAACAGAAAATTTAGATTCAGCAGATGAAGACTTTTATGGGGTAACTATTCAAGATAGGGCAGATATGTTTGAAAGAGATTATGAGAATAGAGTTCCTTATCCCATATTTGCTCTACCACAATTTGTTGATGAGAACCAATCTCTTATGACAAAAGATAAGGCAAGAAAGGAACAGTATGAGAGGCTAAAGAGCGTTCTTGAAGTAGTTGAAGAAGACCTATATGTGACTCTTACTAAACTACTAAAGGCACATGATGAAATAAGAAAGGCATTGGGTAAGCCAGTATATTATGGATTTATGCCATTAACTTATGACTCGTATGAGAGGATGGTAGAGTTGCTTTACCAAGAGCAAAATGTTGATTTGAGCCATTTAGAAGTTAATAACATTGTAAAATCTGATGATGCTCACAAAAATATCTCAAGAGAATACGGAATTACAGAAGAACAGGTGTATTTAATTAAAGCAAACTTTAGGTGTTAAAGATGGTTGAAAGATTTACTGCTAATGATATTTCTTTTAAAGAAATGTCCGAAGAAGAAGCGGTGAAAACTTTTCAAGAAGATGGCTATTTTGATTACCAAAAGAGAAGAATGCGATACAAAAAAACCTCTCCCGATTCTATTTGGGCTACTGCTCCTGCAAAGATGTTTGTTGCTTTTTATGAAGATATTCCCGTAGGAGTAGTTGGATTTGCCGAGTATAGAGGGGCTTTACTTGGGGCAGGAGTTCATACTCGAAAGGAGTATAGAGGAAAAGGGCTTTTAGATATTCTAATTGATAAGGCAATACAAGAAAAGGGGTCAAGAACTCTTTATATCAATATTGCAAATCGAAATATAGTAGATAAGTATAGAGGAAAGGGATTCAAAGATATGAATAAAGATGAACTGCCTCAACAAGTTCAAGAAGAAATAGCAGGAATACAATATGTTGACCAAGTGCAAAAGTGGATTCGCCATACTTCTGAATGGAGAAGCATTTTAAAAATTAGTGGAAGAACTGATGATGGTAGGGAAATAGATGCAGAACCCGAAACAATTAGAGACTATTTAACTTACAGAAGTTGGGCTTGGCAATCCGATAAAGCAAGAAAAGAAGAGGGCTTATCGGGAGAAGGATTTAATGATAAAGAACATTTAGAACTAATTACTACGCCAAGAGGAAGGGCGTTAGGCTATTCTCCGAAAGGAAGGGAATTGAAAAACTGGCTACTAACATGGAATAAAGAATTCGGAGAAAGATTAGGAGTAATATATCCAACAGGTGATGAGTGATGGAAGATATATTAAAGAGAATTCCTTATGATAAAGAGGCGGCTAAAAATGCCTTTACTATGCTTAATTTAGAAGATACTTTTACTTTAGATTTTGATATTTACAAAGAATTTGTAGATAATTTTATTTCTAAATTAGAAGATAGTTCTCAAAAAACTTCTGTTAAAAGAACTTTTAATAATAGTGGAAGTAAAATGAATAGGAAAATAAAATCTTATTTTAAAGAGGCTGCAAAAAGCATGGGATATTTAGAAACAAAGCCCGAAGTATTTGATAGAAGTCTAAATCAATTCAGGAAATCTTGGGAAGAAGTTTTGAAAAAGAAATCAACAGTTAATCAAGCAGGTAATTACACCAAACCTAAACTTCGCAGAAGGCTATTCAATGAAATAAAAAGAGGAACAAAAGGCGGTAGAGCAGGTCAATGGTCTGCAAGAAAAGCCCAATTGCTTGCTCAAAGATATAAGAAAGCAGGTGGGGGCTATCGTGACTAATTGGCGTAATGTTCTCAAAGCCAAAACAAAAAGGCAACAGGACTTAACTACTTGGACTAATGAAGAATGGGGAAGTCAAGAACAACACCGAGCAAAAGCAAAAGGCAAAACTCCTAAATCTAAAACTAAGGGAAGATATATGCCAAAAGCCACATATCAAAAAACTCCTAAAGCAACCTTAGATTATCAAGACCAAAAGAAAAGAAAGGGAACTAAAGCAGGTAAGCAACACATACCAACAGGAAAGAAGTTTAGTCAAAAGTGATTTTTATGAGTTGGAAAGATATACTAAAAGAGGAAACAGATTGGACTAATCCTTCTAATTGGACTGTTCCTTACATGAAAGTGGACTATGATAAACTTCCTTATGGTAGTATTAAGAACAATATGATTAAGGATGGTAAAATTAGTTGGAAGTATTTTACAGACAATTATCCAAGTGATAAACTAAAAAGGTTTGAAGAAAGAACTATCAATTCGATAAAAAGAATACAAAATGATGATAACTTCAAACCTACTCCAAAATGGATAAAGTATCATGAAGGTCTTCTTGCTCAATATATGAACGAAAAAATTGAACAAGATAGGAAAGGCTCAAAAAGATACAGTCCTAAGAGTAATAGAGAAAGAGAAAGAGGAATGAATATAGGTGATTTTTTAGGTAAGGAGTGATAATATGAATTGGCAAGATATTTTGAAAGTGGGATATATCCCAAGTGATGAGAAAAAAAGAAAAAAAGTTTTATCAGAAAATTTAGAGAAAAAGATTCTTGATGAAATAGAAAAAGAGGGTGGAGCATTAGGAATGAAAAACCTAAAGCAATTTGGTAGTGAGTCTGAAATTAAAGAAACTCTTTCTCGCTTAGAAAAAGAGGGCAAATTGTTTATGCACAAAGATGGAGATATTTACACTCATAATCCTATTAAGAAATTTTTTGGTAGAAAACCACAGGAGCAAACCTTTGAAGAAAACGGAATTAAATTCACAGACCAAAGAACCTTAGATGAATATAAAAAACTAAAATCCCAATACCCGCAATTGACTCAAAGACTTCAACAATTACAATCTCAATATCAAACAAACATTCCTATTGGAACAGTTCAATCTGAATTTGAAAGAGGGCTAAAAGAACAAAGGCAACAACAGGCTCAACAACAGACTCAACCCCCAGTTCAACCAAGAGGTAGTAAATACGGAGCAAGTGGCGAAGGGTATTCTTGGAGAGGTTGATATTGTGAGTTGGAAAGATATTGTTTCTAAAAAAGATAAAAAAGATATGAGAGTAGGTCGTGTATATCCTTCCGATAGGGCAGGTAAGAAAATTATGATGCTAACTCATGAAGGAAAAAAAATTCATGCAGGTGCTAAAGGCTACGGTAATTGGAAAGGTAAAGGAAAGAATCGTGGTGGTGGAACTCACACCAATAGAAAGCGTAGGGCTAATTTCAAATCAAGACATAACTGCGACCAATGTAAAGGAAGAATAACAACTCCAAGATGTTTAGCGTGTAAGAAATTGTGGTGATTATGGAATTAGACACACTAAACCTTGAACATCAAATGGATATGGAGTTATCAAAAAACTCATTCCCGTATTTTTTTCAACAAGTATTAGGTTTAGATTTTGCCGCCCACCAACAAGAATGGCATGAATTAATGAATACTACTCAAAGAACAGTAATCATCTGTTCAAGAGGTCACGGTAAATCTGTATTTATGCACAGTTGGGTAGTTTGGAATTTAATCTTCCAAGAGCCACCGTATCAGATGCTATACATTTCATCGAACCAAAAGCAGACTATGGTTCACATGAGAGATATAGATAAGATGTTCACTCATCCTCTTCTTAAGAAATTTAAACCCGCAAGAGGATGGGCTATTGGTAATATTACCTTAACAAATGGAAATCAAATCTTAGAGCGTTCAGTTGGTTCACAGATTCGTGGACTTCACCCTCAAGAAATTATTATTGATGACCCTTTGAAAGAATTCAGCGTTAGCGGTATTCAGAAAGTCACCGATTGGTTTTATGGTGACATGATTCCTACGCTTCACCATACTGCTTCTTTACGAGTTATTGGAACTCCATTTAGTTATACAGATATTTACCAACAACTCGCTGAAAACGAAGCCTATACAGTTAGAACCTATCCTTGTCTTAACGCTTTAAATGAGCCGTTATGGGAAGCAAGATGGAACTATGAAACTCTTATGGAAAGAAAGGCTGAAATTGGTTCTTTAAAATTCACAAGAGAATATATGTGTGTGCCTATTTCAACGGGAACTTCTCTCTTTAATCCCGAACATTTAGATAGTGCTAAGAATAAAAACTTGGTATTGAAACCTCAAAAAAGAGAGGGAATGAAATACTTCGTAGGAGTTGACCCTGCTATTTCTACTGATGGAGACTACAATGTAATTACAGTTATTGAAATGGATGAACATGAGAATAAATCTATTGTCTATATTGACCGAGCAAAGAATGTAGAGTTTAGAGAAAACATACAAAAGGTAAAACTCATTGGTCAAATGTTTAGACCCGAAGTTATCCTTTTTGAAACAAATACATTTGCCAAATCATTTACTCAAGAACTTCGCCAAGTGGCCGACTTAAATGTTCATGACTTTAATACGACTCGCAGAAAAAAGCAAGAAATAATACTCAATTTGCAGATGACTTTGGAAAACAATAAAATGCATTTTCCTTATGGGAACGAAGAGAGCCGTAGAGTCACTTCGGCTTTAATTGAGGAATTGTCTATGTTTGCTATTACCGAAAGAGGTAAATTTGAAGGAGTTGGGGCTCATGACGATATGGTTATGAGTTTGGCTTTAGCAAACGCAGCAACTTACCAAGCGTCAGATAACTTCATACTCCTTGATGATATGGGTATCTTTGATGATGCTCCAAAGAGAGTAAATACTAACTTTGGATTGGGATTAAATTTTTGAGGGATATACATGGCTACTGCTGAACAATATAGACAAGCCTCTACTCAAATGGATAGGTTGGCTGAACTCAAAGACGAAGAAGAAGAGGCTATGGAAGAAGTTCAACAAGAATTAGATATTGAACTCAAAGGACTTTTTTCTTATGGAGAAGTTCTTTCTGAACTTGATGAAATTGCTAAAGTTTCTAACACTTACAAAATAAATGGTAGTCAAGCAAGGGATATGTTGAATTCATATCCAAAGGAATACTTGGTTCAAGACCAAACAGTTCCAGAAATAATCAAAACTATGAGGAATAATAGAAGGAATTTGAAAGGAGAGTATCGAGATAAAATGTCTAAGGCTATTGATACTCTCATTGATGCATACTCCGACCATCTAAACAAGTGCATTGATTCTATTCATTGGCTAACTCCTTACAAACAAACCTTGTTGAAAATGAGATTTAATGAAAAAGACTTAAGCAAACTTTACAAAATGAAAGACATTGAAACAAGAAGAGAAGTCGTAGATGCATTATGTAAGTATTGGGAAGCAGAACTTGAACAACAGGATATGGTATATAGTCAAGAATATGCTCAACTCTCCAAAACAATGAGTTCAGCAAAGAAACAATTTAGAGATGCGATTGCCAAAGTTAGTGACCAATCAATTACTAAGTCTAAAAAAGAAAGGCAGGAAGAATTTATTGTCAAAATGGTTTGTGAAAATCAAGGTATTGGGGCAAGACAAATACATGAAAGAATGCCAACGAATATGTATAAGATTTCAAGCCCTCAAATGATTTCTAAAATGATAAAGAAGTTAGATATTGTTTCAGTAGATGGGGCATATTACAAGATGCCATCAGAACTAAAAAAGAATATTTGGGCTTATACGGCTGCATTTATTGATTCAGATGGATATATTACATTAGACCGTAATATGAATCCAAGAGTCGGATTAGTGGCAACAGGAGAAAGAGGAAAGGCATTCATGAATGAAATGCATAAATCAATTGGTTTTGGTCGTTTGCACCTAAATCAAAAATCTCCTCAAGATACTCGACCAGTAAATCGCTTGAATTTTTATTCTCAAGACGATGTTATGAATCTGCTAACAAAATGCCTTCCTCATTTTAGAATGAAGAAAGGAAATGCTGAACTTTTGATTGAATTAATTCGTATGAAAAAATCCTACAAAAAGGCTGATTGGTATAAACAAAGGTGTGATGAAATTTTTAAGTTAATGAAATGGGAAAATCATAAAGACCATGTTGGTTTTGATTTTACTAAAGAAGGTATATATTTAGACGATATTCAAAAATATAAAGATAATTGCAAAATATCCTTAATGGATGAAATGGAACAAATTGGTGGAACTATTCTAAAGGAGGAGTAGAGATGGATATAGAAATCTATGAAGTTGGTGCAAGAGATGGCATACAAAATAGTAGTTTTCCAATAACCACTAAACAAAAAATCCAAATGATAGAAATGCTATATGAAGCAGGATTAAAGAATATGGAAATCACTTCATTCGTTAATCCAAAGTATGTTCCTAAAATGGCTGATGCTAAAGAAGTATTTGAAGCAACAAAGGATTTAGATTCTTTTGGAGTATTAATACCCAATCAAAGAGGAATGGATAGAGCAAGAGAAGTAGGAGCAGAAAAAATAAATGTTTTCTTTTCTCCTTCTAATAGTTTTAATTATAGAAACTTAGGAACTGATTTAGAAACCGCCTACTCTAACATTGAAAATATGCTAATAGATACTGATAGAAAAGATGTAAGGGCATATATTTCATGTGCTTTTGGTTGCCCATTTGAAAGAATGCCTAAAGAACATCAACTAATAGATGCTTTGGAAAAAGCAAGTGCTATTGCTGAAACTGTTGTTTTGTGTGATACTATTGGTGCATCTTATCCAACTAAAATGCTGACAACATTAGAACTAACAAAAAAAATTGATTCTAAAATAGCCCTCCATCTTCATGAAAATAGAGTTGGGGGTAATGATATTTTTGCCAATGTAAAATCTGCTTTAGATTGGGGGATAACTTCTTTTGATAGTAGTATTAATGGGCTTGGCGGTTGCCCTTTCATACCAAATAGCGGGAGTAATTTATCTACTAATCAACTAATTCATTGGGCTGATAACAATAACTATGAGACAGGAATAGAGTTGAATGACTTAAGAGAAGTCACTTCATATATGCATATGTTAGAGAAGGGCTTGCCCGAAGGATTCATAACAGACGCATCTCCTGTTGCTATTTAAGGGAGGTATGACTATGGCTGATGAGTCGAGAAGATTTAGTCTAACTAATTTATTTAGGCGTTCTACTCCTAAACCTGCGGATAGAGAAATCTATAACATAGGCATTCAAGAAAGGCAACAAAATAGCCTAATGACCGCACCTTTATTATATCACATTGTTCAAAATTCAGTTATTACTCGAACTTGCATTACTCAACTAAAACAAGAAATATTTAGAAGAGGATATGTTTGGGAAAAAGCATACGAAGCAGTATGTCTTTCTTGTAAAAAACAACATAAAAGACCCGTCACGGAATGCTCAAGGTGTGGTAGTGAAAATCTAAAGACTCCCGATGTAAAGCAATTAGAATATGCTGAAAGGTTCATAGAAGGATATGTCAATAAAGCAGAACAATTGTTCATTGATGTTCTTAGAGAACTTGAAGATGATTTGAATATCATGGATGATGCTTATATTGTTCTTGTAAAAGAATATTTTATTGACGGAAATCAAAAAATACGAATGCACCGTATTAAAGAAATTTATCGTGGCGACCCAGTGACTATGGCAATTTATTCTGATGAGTTAGGTCAAAGAGGAACAAAGGGATTTACTTGTGTTAATCATAGAGGAATGCTTTCCACTGAACCACATGAAAGATGTGAAGAGTGTGGCAGTTCTCTTTATCCTGTTCATTATGTAAATAGAGTAGGAGGACAAGACCAATACTTCATCAAGGGAGAAGTTCTTCACTTTAGTAAATATAGTCCATCAAGATTGTATGGTATGTCTCCAATAATTACTCTCTATAATCATATTACTACTCTTATTGCTATGGAAAACTATGTTAATTCTTCTTATCAAAAGAGTCGTATGCCAAGAGGACTACTCGCAGTTCAAACAAGAAATATGGATTCTATGCGTTCTTTTTGGAGGTCTGTTAAAGAGAAAATGGAAACAGACCCCCACTTTATTCCTGTAATGGGCATTGAAGCAGAAGGCGGTAAAGGTTCTGTTGAATGGATTAAGTTCATGGATAGCCTAAAAGAAATGGATTATGTTTCTGTTAAAGATGATTTGAGAGATAGAATTTCAGCATTCTATGGAGTAAGTAAAGTGTTCATGGCTGATAATACTACAAGCGGTGGATTAAATAATGAAGGTATGCAAATTCTCGTAACAAATCGAGCAGTTCAAATGGCTCAAAATGTGTATAATAATTATGTATTCCCATTTTTAATCAAACAGTTTGGCATTACTGATTGGGATTTAAAACTTCCACCAAGCGAAGAAGAAGATGAAATTGCAGTATTGAGAAAGAGAGAGATTGAAGTTAATATTGCAGCATCTACTAAGAATTTGGGCTTTGAAGTTGAGATGGATGAAGATGGTAATTTTACATTTAAGAAGCCCGAACCAAAAGAACCAAAAGAAGGAGAAACGCCTTCTGATGAGAGCAAAGTTGAATTAGACCCTTATGCTGGCACTAACATAGATGCGAGTCAATTAGGACAAATGCAAGAACAAGCATTTAGCAAACCACAAGAGAATCCCCCTGCAACAAGAAACAAACCAAGAATGAGCGTTGGCCCAGATAAAAGATTAACAGGATTACCGACAGATGCAGGAAACCAAAATGTAGATACAAGAAACGAAAGGAGAATTGGTTGATATGACAGAAGATATGAAACAAAAAGAAATACGACTAAGAAAAGAATTGGCACAAGTAAAGGCACTAAACGCTAATGCTAATAGCCAAATTAAAAAGCCAAGAAATTTGGATATAGCAGGGATGCCAACAGATACTACTCATAAGGCGACACCTTCTTCTGCTGATATTCCCGATGTTATTTCTCTACCACCGAAGCGAAGAGGAAAGAAAGAAAACATTCCGTTTTGAGAGGTATTAATATGTCTAAAGATAGTTTTAGTTCGTTGCTAAAAATGGTATCTTTAGATGACAATACTAAAAGTTTAATCGGTTCATCTAAAGAAGAAATAGCAAAATCTTTGAGAAGCAACATTAATGAAAACAATTCCGCACTTTATAATGTTCTTATTGCAAAAGCAGAAGAACCAACCGAAGAGGAAGAAGAAGCATTTAGAACGGCTTTAGGTCAAGATAAAGATGAAGATGTTAGCGAAGTAGAAATTCGAGATGATGAAGAAGGGGAAGCACCCGCTACTAAAACTGCTTATAGAGGATTTATAAATTTGCATAGAAGAATGATGCTTCTTGAGAATACTTTGCCGTTGTTAGAAAAACTATCCGAAGAATTAGAATTGGTTGGCAAAACAACAGACACCGCACTTCCTTCGGGATATAGATTTGAAAATGATGAAGAGTATGATAAAATACGAAGCATAAACGCTTCTAATTTTATTATATCTGTTTTAGTATCGCTATCTAAGAATAAACAATATTTAGAAAATATGAGTGATTATATTAAAAATGGAATATTAGTTCCTATTGAACCCCCATTAAAAGAAAGCAGAACTACTGGGGAAATGGTTGCTGGAAAGAAAAAGGAATCCGTAGATGTTAAAAGAATCCAAGAGCGTTTGATTTCTATAATAGATAAGGAAATTGATGGAATGTCTTTTACAGAAGCAGTTTCTAATCTACATATTAATAGATTTAAGAGAAATCCTTTGGTTAAAAGAGGAAAGGAAGGAAAGACCCGATATTCTGAAGACATTGGTTTTGCAACAGAATTTATAAGAGGAACTACTATTGGTTCAAGACAAAGAGATATACAAAATAAACTTAAGCGATTAAGAAAAATTCTTCAAAACTTTAGAGAATTA
>Ga0099850_1000493_pt1 | contig 17776 bp, 25 predicted proteins | sample CB_VirMetaG_5_FD_79182 | JGI IMG/M metagenome (GOLD analysis project Ga0099850, IMG submission 79182) | Freshwater to marine saline gradient viral communities from Chesapeake Bay - CB_1508_1D Viral MetaG | ecosystem: Environmental > Aquatic > Marine > Coastal | place: USA: Chesapeake Bay... | reverse complement strand
GAAGCTGACACTCCCTTACAAGATGCACGACAAGTCCCCCGACTACTGTCTGGGGGCCGAGATCATGCTGGAGGTGATAGACCGGGTGGCAACTGAGGTCAATACCCGCGCCTTTCAATTCGAGTGTGGGAGGTTCCGTTTGTCCTTGGATAATATGGCGCAAGCTATAAACCTCGTCACGAGCGCACACACGATGGCCCTGTTCAAACCGGGGCGGGGGGATAACGTCCCGGAGAGTTGGTTTGAGGTTAACTCCGCTGTCTGGAACGGGGCTCAGTTCGTGATAGATGAGACACGGAAGGTTTTTTGGCCGCATAAAAAATGGATAATGAAATAGAGGAGGTAGGACCATGAGAAGGATCTATATGAAATCGGTAAAGGTTGAAACTGAAATGACTATGTGCAGGTTCTGCGGGACCATCATTGATGGGGACGCGGATTTCTGCTCAGAGGAGTGCGCGGTCCGGTTCGAGGAGGAGCAGAATCGACCGGGCCCGCATCCGGCGCAGGAGTACAGGGACGGGCAAGAGGAGTGTATGTACTGCCCTGACTCGTGGAGGTGCCAGCAGGATGATCTGTGGATCAATTGTTGTGCGATTGAGAACCACGGGTATTCTGAGTTCCCCTGCGACTCCTGCGGCCATTTCTTTTGTTACGCATGCTCCAGCAACTGGATACAGGGGGCAGGGGAAAACGGACGTGACCTCACCGTCTGCCCGGTCTGCGGCCATTCGCAAACGGTATAGGATAAAGGACAGGTGGACAAAGAACGAGTCGGTTCTCTGTCCATGTGTCAGAATATAAAGGAGGGTTGATATGGATATCGTGGTGGAATTGAAAACAAGCCCGTACAACTCCAGCAACTACGGGAAACCGTGGCATGCTTACATAACTTTCGATGATACGGGGAAAGCGAAGTTCACCTTTGGTCGGTGGACAAAACTGGATAAAGGGGATGGGGCCCGTGGCGTCCATAAGATCAAGGGGTGTGTCGGGGAATTCATTGCTATCGGGCAGAAAGACCTCCGGTCCGGGAACTCCAGTACCGAGTATCACGAGATAGTGCCGGAGGGGTTGCTGTACATCAGTGGTGGGCTAGATAAAGTCTATAAGGCATGGACTGCCGCCAGGACGCCACCGGGTACAACAGCCAGACGTGCCATGCTGGAGCGGGAAAAGGACCGTCTCCTTGCAGAACTGGAGCGGGTCCAGATGGAACTGTTCGAGCTGGAGGAGGCGTGATGGGGATGATATGCGCCGGGTGCGGACGCCGGGCGGCAGAGAGTCTCTGCCCGGCATGCGCCCGGCAGCTCCGGCGACTTGAGCCTTCGTTCTGCACATTACAAAAAGAAAGCCCAGCCCAGGGTGGTCAGATCCCGGGCCGGGCGGAACCCAAATTCGGAGGGAATAAGGGAATGACAACATCATATATCATCAAGCAGTTTTTGGCAACTATAGTTATGGCAGTGGTCATGGGGGTCTGCATAGCAACATTCCTCTCGACACTGCGGGATTATGTGGACAGTCAGTATCAAACCGGGATTCCGCCGGAAGTAGCGGCGGAGTTTAACAGGAAGTAGAGGACAAAGGAGGTGAAGGATATGGAAAGAAAACTGACAACATACCTGCTCCGGAACATACCGGACGAGATCTGGGAGGCGGCAAAGATTCGCGCCGCTCAAGACAGGATGACACTCCGGAAACTCATCCTCATCGCCATCGTACGATATGTGGGGGAGCGTAAGGGATAGAGGGCAAAGGATATCAGCGTAACACGCACTGTCAGGATACCTTGAATCCTATAACGTGTTACGAGTCCTTTATACGCATTTTAAGATTGACTATACACGGCATTCTGCGTATGATGTTAATGACTCTCAGACTAATTTCTAACACGAGGAGGGGGTATGGAATTACAGTACGAAGAGTGGTGCCGTCAAGGGGTCGAGCGGTTCGGCACCATGAGTATCAAGTGGTGGTATCGGTGTCCTGAATGCGGGACGCCACACAGTTTAGATGATTGGATTCTGCTGGGGCTGACCATGGATGACGCTTTGAGTCTGCTTGGCTATTCATGTCTCGGTGTCCTGCACCCCGATGTGGGGTGTCAGTTTTCACTGAGACAGCATCCTGATAAGGCTCCAGTAAAGATAAAGCTGCCGGACGGCATGGAAGTCCCGGTGTTTGATTTCGTTGAGGAGGACATATGAAGGTGTACAGCGTAGTATATGCGGACGAGGAACGGGGAAACAGACTCACAGTCCAGACGTTCGCGGCGGCGAAGACAGCAAGAGCCTTCGCCAAGCAGGAGGCGGGGGACTACCATGAGTCGGCGTTCGACCTGAAGAAAGAGGGTGTCATGAATGCGTTGGCTTATGGGTTCGACCTCGCCTTGCAGTATCCCGGCGTCAAGGGACTGCTGAAGGCTGAAGAAGAAGAGCCCTACGAGCCCGAAGAGCCCTACGAGCCCGAAGAGCCGTACGAGCCCGAAGAGCCGTACGAGCCCGAAGAGCCGGTCGGTCTATCTCTGGCAGACCTTTTGAAGTAACTCAAAGGAGGGAATACGATGGGAAGTAATAACGGAAGGGACATTGCTAAAAGTGATGCGGCGCGGGATTTCCTGGAAGAAAGAATGGAAGCCGGGGAAGATCTCAGCCAGTTCTTTGCTGGGGAACTGGCGCGGGAGGCGTCCAAGGAGAAGAAAATGAAGATATCCGCCCACTTTATCAGAGTGCTGGCAGAACGGCGCGGGATCGTCTTACGGACGCGGAGACCAAGCCCGAAGAAGGAACCAGTACTGGCGGAGGACGACTCTGAGCCTAGTACAGATCTGGATGACAGGGACAAAGAGATCCGACTGTTACGGTCGGAGGTGTTTGCTTTCGAGCGGAGTTTGTCTCGGTCTGCAGATTTAATACAGCGACTCACCGCACGGGTGACTCGGTTGGAGAACCTGACCGGAGTGACGGCACGACACGAACTGTCAAACCATCCCAACTAAAAACCCACTTTCTTATATATAAAAACCCACTTTCTTATATAGTACTAAGGCCCGGGGATGATGAACCCCCGGGCCTTTTTTATTCAGGCAGTAGCAACAACCTTTTTACCGTCAGCGATGTTGTACTTCTGAGCGACTGACCGGAGATTGCTGACAGATATCTTATTCGCTCCCCCCTGTGGTTCTCCCTGCCCGGCGCCCCACTTCGCCAGCTCAATGAGCAGTTCGTCCTTCGATGCTGTTGTCCACTTCTCAAAGTCCTTGAGAATATAGAGTTTCCCGCGCACTGTCTTCCCGCCGGGCGCCGCAATCTGGAGGCGAGAGAATGTATTGTGCGTTACATTCCGACTGCTGAGAACCTGCGTCAGTTGCTTGCGGACATTGGCCTTATCGACCGGGTCGTCCTCGGTGAAGACGCCATATTCCATCGCCTTGAGGTATGCCGCGTCAGCTATCTGCGGGAACAACCCGACAGCCGGTGTGTCTTCACCCATGACAACCTCACGTATCCCGCCCTCGACCGGGGACGTTCCGGCATTGATAAGGTTCTGCTTGTGGATAGTCATGGGCGGGGCAGCAAAAGGATTGAAGGCGTGGGTGTTGTGCCAGCGCCAAGTATAAGATATCCACTGGGAGATCGCGACGGGACTGTCCAGTAGCTCATAGAGCCGCGTGTAGTATTCCGGCCCCTTGGGTTGATGCATGCAGATGATAACGAAAAACCGACGGTCTTCCTCGGGGATGGTGATACATGCGATGATGTTACTTGTCATGTGGATTCTGGCGTAGATCTGGATATAGTCCTGCTTCCCATACTTCTGGTTGACATGCAACGACATAGCGGTCAAAACCTCTTTGATATCGTTACCAATCTCGTACTTGCGTGACTTGTCCTCCTTGACCTCTGCTATCGATACATAGAGCTTGTGGATCAGGTGGTCGTCAAAGTTTGACTTCGCCAGCTTGTCCAGGGTGGTTGTGGAGCAGTTCCACGGTCCCAGTGCTTTACGGATCAGACCATCGATGAACCCACGTCCTGTGCCTTGGGCTGGACTGATCAGTATCGGGCATATGGTCGGCCTCTCCTGTGGTTTATGCATGAGGTGACTGAGATAGCTCATGTAGAGGTTGGAACTCTCGGCCCCGCTCCCGCCGGTCAACCAGTTTATATGGTCCACTATGGGCTTGACCAGTGATTCGTCCTCGGTATACTCCCACTCGGGACCGTAATACAGGTTATAGATGTTGTAATTCCCATTAGTGGATCTCGTCAGGGTTTCTTCCCCAGGAAGGTACTTAGAAACATTTGCGCTCAGTCTTTTGGCGTGTTTCTCCCAGTAATTCGGCATGGTGGCCCGTGTTGGACTCGGGACGTTGGCATAGAGTCTCTTCCAGTTCGCCAGCGGCAGGATGGAGTCGGGGCCTTTGATCTCAAGATCGGCAACTGAATTGGTGTCGGCGATATAGACGAACCTCTCAAGGAAGTGAGTCTCCAGATCCTGCTCTGTCAGGTGTTTGAACTCTTCCGCCGCCGGAGTCCTCCCGAACCCTTTCGAGCGCAGATCTTTTGCGGCCTCCTTGAAGTTATTGTTGAACTGTGTCGCGACCAGATAGCTGAAGGCAGTGTACCCTTTGAAAGCCTCAAGACCGGGTATAGAGGTCGAGAATGGGCGGAAGATGGTCACTCCGTTGGAGTAGTAGGTCAGAGAACCACTGACCCCATCCTCCTTCCCCGGTCGGGTCAGATGCTGTCGAGGTACCTTGGTAATAATAGGTTCCCCCCTTGGGCCGTATTCATACTCTTCGGCCCACTCATCTTTACCGGTATCCTGAAACCCATCGTTAATCAGTAACTCGTAAAAGTCTGTCTTCAGTACGAAGTCATCCCCGGGCCGGGTCGGGTCGAGTGTGCGGCCCTCATATGCCGGGGGCTTCTTATTGAACAAACTGCTCTGGGCCTCGGTCTGCTCCAACCCCTCAGTCTCACCACAAAGCCGATCGAACTCGTCGAACAGCTTCTGGATAAAGGCGAGATCGACGAATGGGAGGTTGTCGGCAGCAACCCGAATCAGCTCATCCCCATCCCACTCGTAGGGTTCTCCGGTGTCGGGGTGGATGGAATAGCAGACGTACTGACTGCCCTCTCCGATGATCTCGATCTTGTTGATCCGGCCTTCGGTGTCCGTGTAGGCCGCAGAGGACAGCTTGTTCCGAACGTCCGCCGCGATTCTGGCAGGGATAAGGAACTTCGGTCGGAGGCCGTAACGGATCAGGACTTTGCCGGGGAGATTACTCTCAATCCACGTCCGCATACCTTCGCTCACGTCTGTGTTGTACACATCAAAATCAACGGCACCCTCGTTCCTGATCCCTACTCCTCTATCCGGATACTGCTTCACCCACTTCTTTATCTGCTCGTCATCTATCTTCATCCGCGCCCAGTTGGCAACGATAGGGCGCTTGCCGTTCAGCGGTATCGGTTCATACCCCTGCCGCGCCAAGGCCCGCGCATACTTTCTATAAGACATGTTCCCTCCTTGAATGCTTGAGCGCATCAAGTAATGCTTTCTGAGTTCTGTTCTTCCCTGCAAGAGCGTAGAGGACCGTCTTGTCGATGGTTCCCTTCGCCAGTATGGAGTGGACGATCACCGTTCGTCTCTGTCCCTGCCGCCACAGTCGAGCCTCACTCTGCTGGAAGTCGTCAAGCGACCACGTCAGTGAGTACCAGCATATATTGTGGGCAGTGCCGTGCTGGAGGTTCAACCCCAGTGAGACGGTCTTGGGGTGCGCCATGAGAACGCTGATCTCGTCAGCGTTCCAGGCGTCAATGATATCCTTAGATTCCTGGGGACCTGTGTCCCCGTTGAGGACGGCATAGGATATTTTCTGTTTGTACAACTCATTCGTAACCATCTCCAACTCCCCGTTGAACTGGTACAGACAGAGGAGTGGCGACCCCTGCAGTTCCTCGATGAGGGCAACAAGGGCCTCCAGTTTTGTATTGTGCAGTTCATTCCAGTCGCCGCCTTCCAGGTAGACACCGCCCTGGACGATCTGCCGGAGCTTGTTGGCGACGACAGCCGCGTTGGCCGGATGGACGACACCGTCCTCGACCTGGAGGAAGAACTCCTTCTGGAGTTCCCGGTACTGTTGCATCACAGCCGAGGGCAGTGACACTTCGATGAGGTTACGTGTGAGTTCAGGCATTGTCAGGTGATCGATATGGCGCATGGATATAGAGGTGGGCCGCATCTCCTCTCTGATCCTCTCCTCTGCACCCTCGACGGGTTGCCAGTTGAATCCTTGAAAGTCCACGGGATAGAAGTACCGGTGCTTGTACGTGTTGAACCGGTCATGCAGGGCCGCACCCTCATCGATGACGAACTGCTGGGTCCAGACGCCCAGTAGCCCATTCGATGCGGGAGTGCCGGTCAGGAGGATGCGGTGGTCGAACATTGGGAGCATCTTCTTGAGCAGTTTCCAGCGCTTCGCGGTCGGACTTTTGATCTTGTGGCTCTCATCAAGGATCAGGTTGTTGAACGGGGCATTCACGCCTCTTGTGCCGCGCAGTTCATTGTACAACCACGGGAGTCCCTCGTAGTTTATTAAGTATACATCTGCCGGGGTGCGTAGGAGTTCGCTCTTGCCCCTCCCGTGGACGACGACAGGCTTGAGGTGAAGGGTGTGGAACCATCGTTCGATCTCCGACACCCAGGTATTGACCACTCTCAGGGGACATACGACCAACCACGGGGTCCGATCTTCCCCCAGCGCCTCGCTGATGAGAGTCAGGGATATTATGGTTTTCCCCAGACCGGGACTGAGGAACAGCCCGGCCCGCCGCCTCTCCTTTGCGAACGCTACAGCGTCCTTCTGGTATTCGTGCAGATCTGACCTACAGAGCATCGATAAATTCCTGTATAGTGTCCGGACTATTGACTATCGCCGCATGAAAACCCATCTCTCTGAGTTTACTGAGAGTGTAAAGCTGTCCTTTCGTCGGGCGGCCTGTGGGTGACTTGACTTCTGCGAACCCCACCTTCCCCTCGGGGAGCAGTATCAGCCGATCAGGTAGTGACCGCTGGTATTCGGAGGAGAGTTTGATGGCCTTCCCCCCAATCCTCTCCACCTCTCGTATAAGCCGTTTCTCGACGGCGGATTCCCGTATCCGTTTCATGCTTTTCCTCCATAGAGTTTCTCTACGTCTTTGAGCAACGCCATAAACTCTCCTTTATAGAAACTCTCTACGTCACTGAGTAACGCCTTATATCTCTCTATGAGTCGGTGGTTTCTCTCGTTCCCCCAGATATGTATCAATACACATACCCATGCTGCAACAGCGGGCCAGTTCTGTAATATCAGTGTCGTGACCAGTGTTGATATAGATATGAGGCCCATGGCCTTTGTGTAGTTTGTCATTGTCTCTCTCTCTCCTTTATTAAAACCCCCTCCCCCGTGAAGCGTCTTCATCGCCGAGCAGGGCACCACTTCACGGGTTCGGGGACCCACACACATCCCCATTGTATGCGGGTATCAGCCCGTCCAAGGTGGGCCAGACCTATTTAATCCCCCAGTACTTATATGTTGCGCAGAAATGACAGTCTCCACAGCCACATCCACGGGCCTTACTGTTGACTAAATGAAACAGCCCCAGATTAACCATGGTCCAGCCCGGGATCTGGTCGTGGGTATAGGATTGCACTGCGCTGTTCAGGGCCTCGCTGATCTCGTCTATGATGTCGTCAAATATGTCGGTCACAAGCTGTCTCCTTTGGCCCTGTGGCTATCAAGACAACCTTGACCTTGTCAGCCTTTATATAGACCATTCGGTCATTAAGGCTGTCGTTGAGGTCCACTGCGAGGTTGATTAACAGTACCGCGATTAGTTCAATCATGGCGGGACCTCCTAGAGATGAGCGGTTTTATATCCGGAGAGGGCATACTCCTTCAGTTCCGCTTTGGCGGCGGTCCGATCTACCCCGTCAATGACATCGAGGTAATAGGACAACTGGCCGTTGGCGTCACAAAGGAACCGCCGCGAAGAATCGACGTACTCCTCTCCGTTCTTGCCCCGAACACCGAGTCGGAGGTTCCGCTTAGAGTCTTCGATGATGGCGGCTACGAGGTTCGCGCATCGCTCGTACGTTACGTACTTATCGTTCCTCTCGAGCTTGACCCGGTCCCAGTTAACCCTGTTCCCGTACTGTGACGCCATCCCGTTCTCAACGTCCTGACGACAGGCGTCTATTGTCTCCCGGGGCAAAGCGGCATACTCCTTCTTCGACATAAACGAGATGGGAGCGACCCCAAACTTACGGAGTCTCTGCTGAAACGCGGAGGAGGTGATCCCTATCAGATCGGCCCAGCCCTTGATGTGGCGAGTCTCCCCTTTGTAGGTAACTTTTCTGTGGAAGTGAGAACCATCCAGCGCGAGAGTAGCCTGATAAGCTGTCTTCAGGTCCTTGCGTTCGAGTTTCGCGTACTCGAGGTGGAAGTTGTACCCGGAGATCCCGAGTACAGCTGCCATCGGGCGGAGAGCCATGTTCTTGTCTGCGTTCAACAGCTTGAGTTTATCGAAGTCCTCGTCGGTCATCGGGTCTTTTTTGAACCGCCCGTTCGCCATTCGCCACCGGTAGAAACCCATCATCTGCTCCAAGGCGATAGCGGATTGTTTCTCCTTTGAGTGTGAGATGACGATCTTCTTTGAGAGGATGACGTGGGTGGTTATTGATTCTCCGGAGTACTCTTCATAGACGCGGGCATACTCCTTTGCTATTTCTCTGCTCTTACTTATACTGTACATTACAAACCCCCTTCCCGCCGGGCGTCTTCGATCAAACCTTCGAGGAGGAGTGTGTAGTTAATATTGTCCCCGAACTTCTCGGCAACGAGTTCTTGAGAGGGGACATACCCCCGCTCCCTTGTCATTCGCTGAACAACGTCGATGATAGATACGAGATGCTTTGCCCACATCCCCAACAGGGCCTCTACCGGGGTGCAATCCATCAACGCTGCTGCCCTGTAGAAGTTGTGTAGACGGTCAGTGCCGGAGCTGTATTCTTTGTCCTTGCGGATCAAGACCTTGGCACACTCTTCAAAACGGTGATTCACAATTGTGTTGAAATCCTCATGTCTCATATCAGCACCTCATTCCTTTCTCTTTCGTTAGCTGGTTCATGCTCCTGTGGAACGTCTTGGAGAAGGCCACCTGCCCGTTCAGTCCTTCTTTCTTTGCCGCTTCCTCCGCCATCTTCGCGAAGAATTCTGCGGTCGGGATGATATCGTTGATCTTGTTTATATGGTCCGGATCGGTGAGCAGTGCCTGGAGTTTTTTGAGCTTGTCCATGCCTGTTTTGTGATGCTCCCTGTCTACCCCGGTCGCGGCCCGGGTTGCTTTCTTCTCTTCCTCTGTTAACCGGAGTGTCTCCCGGTATTCTCTCTCCTCGTCTGTGAGACGCCTCATATTCCCTCCTGAGTTTATTTCTTGTAGCGCTTACAGGTGAACCCCTCCGCGCCTATAGGTAACCCTCCACCCCATGCAGGTAGCTCACACATGATAGACTCCATTTTCTCTGCGGTGAGTTGACCTACTGGGGACTCCACGACGATCTCATCGTGGACATGCATGACCACTTTATGCCTTCGTCTCTCCAGCCTGAGTATTGCCTCGGCCAGGACATCACGGGCTACTGCCTGTGTAGCGTTCTCGACCAGTTTCCCTCCGTATGTGCTGGTCGGGCCGAACACTCTTGTCTGAGTGTCCACTCCTTTGTAGCGTATGGTCGGGGCAGTGAATGTTCCGCCCTGCCAATGGACCGTTTCTGTCACGACCTCGGGGTCATAGTAGGATATCTTCCGCCCTGATGGCAGGATCATGTGTAAAAACGGAGGCTCGTACACCCACTGTATGTGTTTCCCAGCCTTGACCGGGTCCTCTGGTATTCTGATTGCCTCGATGGCGGCGTTCTGTATGACCTTCCACAGGAGAGTGAGGCGGCGGTACTTGGAGCGGAACGCCTCGACTGTCCGATCAGCGAGCTCCTCGGTGACGAATGTCGCGCCCCATGCAAGACAGGTGTCGTAGAACTTCGACGCCCCCATCGCGTACCCCAGACCGAGGATAGCTATCTTCCCGACAAACCTCTGGTCCTTCGTCACATCGTCGTACTCGACGTTGAATATGGAACAGGCCATATCCTTGTATGGGTCGTTGCCCTTGCGGAATATGTCGAGCGCCTTCTCGTCTGCCGCCAGCCACTGGACTACCCGCGCCTCAATCGAGCTGTAGTCACACACCACCAGCTCATGACCGTCCGGTGCCCAGATCATCCCTCTGAGCATACTGCTCAGTGCCTCCATGGGTTGGGCGTAGAGGGAGGTGAACACCTCGTAGGGGAGTGTGTTGATGGCCTGTATGGCGATGTCTGCATTGACTGTTCCCCGAGCGATGTTCTGAGGCTGGAATATCCGCCCGCTCCACCTCCCGGTCTGCGCTCCATGGTAGAGATATGTGCCTCTCAACCGTCCGTCGGAGGCTGTTGCCCGCTGGAGGCTGTCGAACTTCTTCGTACTGATCTTTCCGGTTTCCAGGCGGATCTCCATGACCCGGCGAACGTCTGCGGGCAGGTATTCACATTTCAATGCATCAGCGAGAGTCCCTTTCTGGTAATCCTCTAGTTCCACTCCACGCCCCTGCATCCACCCCAACATCTCGGCTCTCTGACTGCTGTTATACCCGGTCAGCGATACGCACTCCTCCTCCAAGTCCCAAATGATCCGTGATCGGACTACCTTTATCCGCTCGACCGTCTTGAGATCGACAAGGAACCCGCGCCTGTTGATCTCAAGGTCTTTCATCCAGACGACATGCTCTTCCCAACTGAGGTCTGGCATCCGCTCGTCAAGGTGGATGGTCGTCTCTACGTCCCTTACGCAGTAGTCGTAGAGCGCCTGGAAGTCCTGTGGTTTAGTCTCAGGTGTCCACCGGATACTTGGATTGTCCTGCGACTTCCGCCGGGGACGACAGAGTTTGAGCATAATCGCATGCCCCTTCTTGTCTTTCTGGACGTCAAGCCCGAGAGCGGCTCCTGCTTTCTCCAGACTCCTGGGCAGTCCCAGTGCCGCCGCTCGGGCCGCAGTGTCGATCCATTGGATGGGCGGGGTCTGTGGGCATCCGATCTTCTGCCCCGCAGGGCCATTGAGCATCTCGAATTCGAACCCTGCATTGTGAGCTACAAGGAGGTGGTCCTGCTCTATCGCCTTCCGCAGACCGACAGGGAATGGTTCACCCTCTCGCCAGAGAAACACCTCTGCGTTGTTACCGTTCCAGTACCCGTATGCCATGCAGACGATCTGGGTTGATGGGTGGTGGGCGTACTTATAACCGCCCTCTTTCTGGATATCACAAGCGCTGAAGCTCTCGATATCTATGACTATTCTTGTGTCTGCTGAGACCATTGTGATCCTCTAAAGAGAAAGAGGCCCACCGTCTTTCAACAGTGGGCCTCTGGGTTGAGCTACTGCAACAGACTTGACATGGACTTCGCGCCTTTGTCTCCCGCTTTAGCCCTCTTACCGTACTTAGCGGCGAACTCGGCGAACTCCTCTTTCGCCGGACGACGGGTGCCGCCGATCCTCTCTCCCTCTGCGATCTTACAGACGGAGTCGAACCCCATCGCGACTCCTTTGTTTCCGGCAACGTCGTAGCCGAAAAAGGTTACTACCGCGAGAGCGGTACAACCTGCATAGAAGTCGAGTTTGTTCATTACCGGAACAACCTCGGACCCAGACACCATGACAACCTCGGGTTGATCTTTGGAACGTGCATTACAAAAGATCTTATCCCCGGCATGTGGGTCATCCGGCTTCTCCAGCCACCCCTTACGAAAGGGGGAGCGGAGCATCCCGGCTTCGATCAGCTTGCGGGCCTTGTCCTCTCCGAACTTGTTGATGGCCGCGTTCATCGCCATCTCCTCCATGTGGGAGAGATCGGTGTCCTTGTCGAACAGCATCGCGATGCTGTACTTCTCCTCCTGACCGGCCTCAACGGCACGGGGTTCCCAGACTTGAGGGTAGCTGACGGTAAACTCGGGGGTGTGGCATTTAGTTATAAGTTTTTCACTCATTGCGATTTCTCCTGTGTATACTGTGTTTTAATGTGTTTTTTGAACTCGTCCATACTGGACGTTAGTGCTTCTTTCTTGTGACTCTCCGGTACTATTGCAGGTTTACCGGGTGTGAGTTCAACGAACTCGCTGAGATCTTTCCAGCTGGTTCGCGGTATGAGTTTCTCTGCCTGTGCAGGGGACAGGAATGTTGGTTTTGAATACATGTCCTCCTCCATTACTTCGTTGGGCGTGTTGTCGAGAAGAAATTGCTTTGCGGCCTCCTCGTCTCTCCAACTCCGCTTGTTTTTCCCTGCTACTCTCTTATATCCGGGCACTGGTTTACCCTTCTCCAGCCGACTCGCGACGACTGCCTGGACGTGCTTGATCCAGTCTGTGAGCAGGGGTAGTTTGGTATAAACGTCTGCAAGTTGTTCCGGGGTCATCTCCTCCGGGGACGGAATGACCGGTGTTTGGTTCCCGACAAGGGCCTTGTACTCCAGCTTTGCGACCGCCAGACTCTTGTCCCGGTACTCTGGGCAGTTCGACTTCGCCGGGCACCACCGGCACTGGTACTCGCCTGGAATGGCCCGGGCATGAGGACTCTTCGCCTCTGCGATGGCCGGACGCAGGACGTGGTCCAGCCAGTGCCTCAACTGCCACGGGGTCATGGTGTGCCACTTGACCGGCGGACCCTCCAGAGCGTTTGGCTGAATCACGCAGGTTGTGATCTGCTGGAAATCATCAAGGAACTTTCCAGCCGCGCCGAGAGCATAAGTCAGGAGTTGTGGTGAATCGGCAGGAACAGGGATCACCCCGTTCTTGTAATCAACTGCAAACAGGCTGTGACCATATACTATATAGCGGTAGTCCATGGTCCCCCAGACCTCGGCTAGGTCGTAGGCGTCCAGACCGACCCGATCCTCAACCCCTTCGTGACCGCCCGGGAACCTCGTTCGAATGCCGTTGATGACATCCATCGCGAGATTGATGGAGTTCTCGATATCAATCGGTTGTTTATCGACAACCCCACCCTTCACGACCCGCTCGATAAGGGAGTGTACGTGCGTTCCCAACCGGGCGGCCTCGCTTTCAGGCCGCTCTAATCCTTTTGATCGGCCCCACCGTGCAGGGCAGAGGATGATATCCCCTATCCCCGACGGTGACCAATCACTATGCTCCGATGGCATCTTCGAGATCCGCTACGACATCCCCGAAGAACTCGGGGGAGATTTCGGAAAGGCTCTTCGCGTCGTAAGCGTGAAACACTTCTCCGATGATACGGATAGCCTCCGTCTCTTTGACTGATTCATTCAGCTTGATGATGGCCGCACGGACATCGTCAAGAGTGGGAGGGAACAACTGGTGTTCCTTCTCTTTCTTCTGTTCCGGTTCCGGTTCCGGTTCCGGTTCCGGTTTCTTCTTGGCCTTGGCCTTGGCCTTGACCTTCGGTTCCGGTTCCTCCTTCGATTCCTTCTCCGGTTGCGGGTCAGGGTCAGGTATTTGGTTCCTTTCGACGGGGGTGTACGGGATGTTCTCCATCTCCATCAGGTTTGGAAAATCCCCAGCGTCGTGTCCGGTCAGACGGTCCATGACCGCCAGCACATCCTGTGGAACACATACCTCTCTGAGTGCCCCGTAAACCTTTGCTACTGTTAAACTTTCTTCCATTTTTCCCTCCTCAAGATTAGTAAAAACGAGGGGGCAGACTGTCCGCCTCGCGCCGTTATGGTCTAATTACTGTACGCAAATAGACGACATAAATCAAGATAAAAAATCACGATGTCTGCATTTTGACGTATGACAAAATAAAATATTTCCGTATGACAAAATAAAATATTTCCGTATGACAAAATAAAATATTTCTATTGTCACATCTACGCACATTGCGTATAATGATTATGCGGTCATGTTGTGTGTGGAATTGTAGAATGCAGAATTCAAGGGGAGGTGCCATGAAACAGTCAGACGGTATTACTAAACGAGTATTCAGTAAGGGGGTTCATTTTCTGGTGCAGAAATCAGGGTACAGTCAGCGCCAGCTGGCCCGGCAGTGCGGTGTCAGCCCGAGCAGTCTTAACGATTATATTATAGGCCGCCGGGAGGGGTCTGAGGATGTCAGGAGGAGAATCACTGCTGTACTTGGATACCCGTACGAGGGCGTTCTGGCTCTCGGGCAACTGATCGACAAGGGGTTCGATCCAGAGCAGTGGGAGGCCGCGAATAGTAAGGTCAGCAAGGACCTACGGGTCTATCAGCGCCCGAACAAAGAGGGGCGTCCCGATGTGCTGCTGGTCCCGCCGCTGTGGAAACAGGACGAGGACGAGGTTGAGATCGTCAAGAAGGCGTATATCGATGACTATGCTCCGCAAGCTGACATCCATTTTATTAAGGTGTACCCTTCCATTCTCGACGGGAATGCCCAGTGGCCTGATGTCGGCCCTGTTGATACAATCCCCGTCCGTCCAGCATGGGTTGAGAGGCTGGGAGGGAGTAGCACCCTCGCCGCGTTTCGCGCTCTTGACGACCTGACTGCACCGATCGTCGTCGCTGGGGATCTTGTGATGTGCAGAACAAACACCCATGATAACATCATCGCTGGTCGGTTCTATGTGGTTCAGCTCCCGGATGACCCGACGATATATGTCAGGAAACTCATGAGGACCGGGGTGAATATCAGGGTAACGGAGACCGGTGATGTCCTGCCGATCGAGGATGTTATTATTATAGGAGAGGTGGTCTGGGTTGGTCACGAACTGTAACAGGTGGCGTCTCAGATCGTGCGGGTTTTGCGGGTTTTCTATATCATTTTATCTCATTTTAGATACAGGTGAATACCTCTATCTGCCTGTATCTCCGTGTTTTTCACTCTTAATTCACCCCTCTCACGCCGGTAACAGGGGTTCGAGTCCCCTTGGGGTCACCAGTAAATTCAGGTACTTAGACTACCCTGACCTAACAAAGTGCAGTATTTTGGCGGGTTTTGCGGGTTCAGTGCCAACAGTAGTCTTATGCCCTGACGACGGGATGGAGGCTCTGTTTTCCAGAACCCGCATCGTCCCACGGGCCGATTTCAGCCTGTGCAGATACCGCTCTGTAGTCGTGATCGCCTTGTGTCTGAGGATCGCCTGGATGTCGATCAATGGAGCATCTGCCGCGACCAGGATCGATGCCGTGAGGTGTCGGATCGCATGCAACCCGAACGCTTTCACCCCTGCTCTCTGACACAACCCCAGCATCCAGCGCCGACGTACCGTGTACTGCTTGCCGTCTTCCGCAGGAAACACCAGCGCCGAGGTTGACCTGAGTTTCAAGGCAGTCAATGCCTTGCCCAGTTCCTCCGTCATCGGTATCCAGTCGTACTCCACCGACCCGTCCCGCCGCTTCCGGGTGTAGAGCTGTATCCGCTTTCTGGAGAGGTCCACGTCCTCCCATGTCAATCGGAACAGCTCCGCCTTTCGGGCCGCAGTATGCAGGTATGCCAGGAGCATCGCCCGGTCCTGCTCGGTCTCGGCTCGCCGGTAGACCTTCCAGAAGTCCTCTTCCGGCGGGATATACCGGGGGTGTCGCTGTTCCGGATACCGCCGCACCATCATCGGGTTGAAGGTCGGGAACCCCACATATTCCTGGGATGCCCAGTTCCATGCCGCAACCAGATTCTTGCGCCGCCGGTTCGCCACGTTCCCGCCCAGCTCATCGAAGATTGCATTGAGATGGGCCGAGACCTGACTGCGGGTCAGCGCGGTCGCCTCCATCGCCGGGTTGACGGTGGTGAATAGCTCCCTGAACGCACGACACTTCTCGACGTACGTGTCGTGACTGTACCTACGTTTACACTCGCTCAAATACTCTGTCGCGAGGTCACCCAAAGATATTATGGATGTCGGCTCGTTCCGAACTGCTCCTTGTTTGACCTCCCAGAGCAGCGCCTCGCGTTCTGTCGCGAACTGCTGTGTCTTCTTTCTGGGTCGGCCTGACGGTGTCTTCTGTGCGAAGATCACCTGACCGATCCACTTCTTGCGTCGTTTGTCGAAGTAAGGCATTCCGTATCCCCTCCTCTGGAAACTTGTATGCCCGACCGAGCTTGACGCCACCTAACTCTTTATAGTGCCGCCTTACGATCGAGATGTCAACGCCAATATACTCCGCGACTTCTTTTGCTGAGTATACCCGGCCCAGTGCCGCCGCCAGACTCATGCGTCAGCCACCGGCCAGACCGGTACCTTCCCCGCCTCTATCGCATCGACCAGCTTGACGATAGACATCCGGGCACTTCTACCTTGGAGCCACCCCTCGACTGTCCGGTGGCTGACGCCCAGCGTCTTGGCGAGGGGTTTCACTCCGTGCTTGTTCTTCAAATCCCTGATCTTGTCCGCGAATTGCATTTAGTTCTCCATCGAATTGGTGTCTATTGATGTCCATTGATGTCCATTGATCTCAATTGAGATACTGTAAAACCAATATACGATTAATGCGTATGCATTTCAAGGATTTTTATACGCAATATGAAGACGCATCAGGATTGTATCATGCAATACAAATTCACACTTATATTGCACACATTACATATAAGTGTGAATCTGTAGATAGAGAGGCGGGTTAGTCGAGGAGGTACATCACTGTCATCGTATAGGTGTCGCCCTCTGTCGGGGCGGCAATGAGGGTCTCAATATCAATGGTATCAGCTGCAGCATATTCATACCCAAACGCGGCGTCTGCTGTCCATGCGACCGCCGCTGTTTGTGCTGCTGCTGCCAGGAACCTCTCCGAGTCGTCCCCGTCACCAATACTTGCCGTCATCGACGCGGTCCCACCATCGGCAGTCATCTTGATATCAAGAATCTTCGCCCCTTTAGGGACGGGACACATCTGGATCACATCACCGATTGCCGTCTCCGCAGTGACGACGTAGGTGCCGACGACCGCCAGCACTACGCCTTTGCTCGGGGCGACATCCGCATAATTACCTGCCGCCACAACATCTGATTGCCTTGTTGCCATTTCATTTCTCCTGTATTAGATGATATGCGGATTAAGTCCGCAGGAACCAACCCCGGAACACTTTATGCTTCGGGTTCGCTTTGTAAAAACAATACTGCTCGCCATTAAGGCAGTTGAGCAGGATCTGCTCGTTCATGACTATCGGCTCGTAAGACATGTATCTGGTGAACGTATGGAGCGTCTTCGGCCCCATCACCCCGTCAACGACGGTAGGGTACAGGATCGAGTCCATATTCATCTGCAAGGCGGTCTGCAGGAACCGAACAGCAGACGAGACCCCACAGTTGATCGCCGCTTCCAGGACTTCTTCCGCTATCCTCGGACTCACAGCCGCGAGAGCGTCACCGCGAATTCTCTGCCAGAAATGTTCGTGGTAAAATTTGAGGACCAGTTGGTTGAGTTCCTCCTCCCTGTCACCCCCGGACAGCCACTGCTCGACAAGAGACCACCCCTCCCATTGCGGCCAGAACGCCCGAGCGATCCCTCGGTATGTCTGCCCCCCTCTATCTGCGGGGTGATGAACGTAGTCCCCCTCGATAGTCAGGACCCGCTCTATTATATCAACGTACATCCGACTATACTCCCCGATCATTATGCTGACCCTTACGCCTCTCGACACCTGTCCACCTCCCCGCAGACGCTTGTGCAATATGAATCTTACTTATCTCTG
>Ga0099850_1000491_pt1 | contig 17827 bp, 25 predicted proteins | sample CB_VirMetaG_5_FD_79182 | JGI IMG/M metagenome (GOLD analysis project Ga0099850, IMG submission 79182) | Freshwater to marine saline gradient viral communities from Chesapeake Bay - CB_1508_1D Viral MetaG | ecosystem: Environmental > Aquatic > Marine > Coastal | place: USA: Chesapeake Bay... | reverse complement strand
TTATTCATTTTTACTCCTTTATTATTTATACTGCCGGTACACACTGAGCTAAAAGATCAGTATCTTCTTTACTGTACCCATTTTTAAGTATGTTATTCATTTTCTCATCATTAGTTAAGATATCTGGGTGTTTTTGTTCTAGTTTAGTTATTGCACACTTACAATAATCCGTAATTTGTGCATCAGTGTATATGCCTTTAAGTGTTTTATCACCTTCAATTTCACAACCAGATATGAAAGCGTTACGTTTTGAGTTGTTGTTAGGATCTGGGCCAGTTACAGTACCGCTATTGTTAATTGCTGTCCCAACAAGCCCCCAAGTTACTAATACTAATAATGTTATTCCAATTGCTTTTAATGTGTTCATTTTTTACTCCTTTATATTATTATTTATTACCACGGGATATCGCTTAATTCTACAATATCTTCTTTTTTGACGCCAAGCATTTCGAAAATCTGTTCTAATGTTTCTGCGTAATTATCTGCACCAATTGACTTGGCCGAACATATACAGTCCACTAAGTAAAATCTAAGTGTCTCGGCCTGTTTTTGCGTTAGTTCAAGTACCACATCTCGTCCTTTTCGCTTGCCGGTTCTACACTCTTGATAGTCATAAGTGTACGGTCATTTATCAGTTTTTCGTCCTCAAACGCCTCATAGGCCAGCATTTTGGCCTCGGCGTCGTCCTTGGCTACAATTTCAACAGTCTTTTTTGTTTCTATCTCAATTTCGTAATTGTACATTTGTACTCCTTTTCGGGTTAATAGGTTTGATCTTGCGTTTACTTCTTATTTGTTTTGTTTCGTGTGCATTACATATCTGTTCGTCCTTCATGTCGTCCGGATCTACATATTTACTGCATAAATAGCAATAGGCTAGCATTTAATAACCTCCAAGCCATCTGTCGAAAATCAAATCGTAATTTCCGGCGTCATATTTTTCGCTTAAATAAGAAAATATAGTTTCTCTTGTATAGCTATCTGGATCTCCACCATATTCCTCAATAAACTCATAAACATATTTAGGGTGTTTATATATCTTGTCGGCCATAATGTTCAGACGTGCAACGTTACACTTAAACAGGCCATTTTTCTTGATGTCATGCAATGTTTTTTTCTTGATTACTTGATTTACGTTAATTACTTTTTTCATGCTACCTCGTCGATTATGTCGTAAAGTTTATACCAGATCTTTGCGGGCCTTTCAAAATACTCTACTTGGCCGTCTATGTATTGGCTATGCACTCTAGTTTCACCCATTACTTCGTGCCAAACATAATCTAGGATCTCACTTGCCAATTCAGCTTTTACATCACTACTCATTTGTTTTCCTTAATTTTTATTAACTCCCAACTTCCATAGTCTAATATTTGGTCAAGTGTCCACTTTTTAAGCGGTATACTTCCCGTATAGTCCATATTATGGTAGTCCACTAAGTTATTCTTAACTTCTTTTTTGTTCTTAAAAACATAATCCTCTTTTAGTTCGCTACCTTGTAAGCATTTTAATCTATACATTTTTTACTCCTGTTCCTTAGTTATTTCATATATTCGTTCTATTTCTGATATCTCTACAAGGTCAATTACTTCCTTGTCTAATTGTTCGTTCATATACTCCAACCAATCTTTAATTTGTACTAGCATATCGCTTGCTAGTGGTGTGTCGTCGTTCATTTTTTACTCCTTAATTTCTTTAATTATTTTAGTTATTTGTTGTATCTGTTCTGGCGTCAATTTTTTTGTAATTTGTAATTCGCCATTTGCTATGAACTCTACTTGATATTTCATATTTACTCCTTTACTTTTATTGTTATTGTATTTTTGTGCCAAGCGGGATCAGCCCCAATCGTGGCCGTATACTTGCTTGCAATTGTAATTTTATATACATGGCCCGCAAGGTTATTTATAAGGTATTGTTTAGTTTTTGTGCCTCCTTTATTTAAGTTATTTTTTAACAGTTCGGTTATATGCTTTTTTTCGGTTGTCGTAATATGGTAACCGTCTAGTAATTCTATTTTCATATTACTTTCTCTTTTTTTGCCTCTGTCAAAACTCCTATATCATGTATAAAGTCCGGACAGTCCGCAAGTAGATCATAAAACTCGTCTATGTCTACCGGTTGTTGTAACTCTTGTTCTACATGCGCCCACCACCCGATATCAACTATTCTGTGTAGTAGATCGTCCGGCATTTCGTCAATCGTGTCCGCCATATCGTAATAAAAGCACGGGCAAACATTTTGCAGGGCCTCATGTTGTAATTCTTGCCTATTCATGGTTAAAAGTCCCTCAATATTACGCCGCCATCGAATGTTATAACTTCGGTGTAGTCTTCGAATGATTGTCCTTCGCTAAAATATGCTTCTTCGCCATATTCTTTGCTTGCTTCTCTTAAGTTTTTATACTCGGTATATTCAACGCACCACGCGATAGGGTCGAACTCGATGTCTTCGCCAGTTTCTTCGCTTAATTCTTCCATATAAGCTTGTAAAGCTTTTGCGCCTTCAATTGTAAAATTGTTTTTATATCCATCTGTTTTTTGTAATGCTTCCCATAAAGCATAATCATTTGTAATTGTATCTACTATTGCCATTTTTTTAATTCCTTCTGCCGGATATAAAGCCTCCGGCCGGCGTTTAATTAGTTTATAAGTTTAAGTCTTCAAGCATGCGTTCGGCTTCGTCCTCTGGTAAGCCTGCCTCCATAAGCGCGCTTATATAATACTCCTCTGTATCAAACTCCATTTTTTTCTCCTTTACTTAATTTTATACATCTTAATATACACCAAAAGGGGCCTAAAGTCAAGGCCCCCAAGGTTATATATTATAATTTTACACTGTCCCAAAACTCACGGCTTGGATCTTGTTCGCTTGCCTCGGCCTCGATATTCTCAAGTATTTTCCAAAACGTATTTTCAAACAGATCAAGTAACCTGTTCGCTTTATTTTGGCGCCGTTTATTCATTTTATGTACCTCTGTCCGTTGTAATGACGCATGTATACCGCCTCCGGCATAACCTCTATACACTCCAAACTTGCTTGGCATGTTTTCGTCCGGATATATGTTTTCCGTCCGTATTGCGATATGTTCGCAACGGTCTAGTAAGTTATACTCGATATCTGTAATGTCAATGTCTACACCCTCACGGGCCAAGCCGGCCCGCAGTTCGTAAAAATTATTTGCAATTATATTGTCTATTGTCATGTTGTACTCCTTTTTATACCTCAAGGGCCTCTTTTAACTTTTCCTTCCAACGTTCAATTGTAACCTCGCCGTCTTTTGCACACTCCCTAAAATAGTCATTTAAGTCTTTACTTGTTATGTATTGAGGCATTGCATAATAATCAGATGGGTATATGATCTGGATAGCTTTACACTTGCCAGTTTTCCAGTCATAATCGCCGTGATCCTCGGCATGGTATATGCCGCCATAATGTACATGCCATGCATACTCTTTAGGCGTTAATTTTACCAGTTTTACACTGTGATCTTTTGGCATGGCCTCCTGTATTACCTTGGCCATTGGGTATGTAACCTTAACTCTCATATTGCCTCCTGTTATATAAAGTAGTTAATTTGTTTAATAGGCCGTAATATAACGGCGTCTTGTTTATATCGCGCCTTGATATGATTAGATATCTTGAACGCGGTTCGCTTGTCTACCTCAAGTAAACTTAACACGTGAGACTGTTCAAGTTCGCCGGCCCAGTAACCAATCTGATTAGTTAAACTGAACCCTTGCAAGTTAAACTTTTTTGCTACCTTGACCAAGTCCGCCTCAAGTTCGGCCTGATTAAGTTGTTTACCAGTTTTGTTTACGTAAGTACTAAAAATTAGATCATATTGCATAATCTACTCCTTTACTATTATTTTATAGGTATATTGTAATGCCGTTGATCTGGCAATACGCAATAAGGCCCGCAATTATAAATAATAAAACTGCAAGCTTTATTCTATCGTTACGCTTTATACGTTTACGATCTTGACGGGTAATAAAATTGCCGTCTTGATCGTGTACCTGTGAAAATCTTTTCATATTGTACCCTCCTGAACTTTTATTTTATAAACTTGTTTTACATCTGATACACCGCCTCAAGACTGAGTTACACTACACGGAATGATTACACTGGTAGCGCTAAATATATCAGATTATGTAGCTAGCTTGCCTCTTATAGCATGCTAGGTATTGTCAAGCACCTTGTATACATCTTATAGCAGTATAGTATTTGGTCTTGCGGGTATTGCGCCCGCTTGCCATATAATGTTTTGTTGTTGTGGTGTACTAGCTTTTAAGCTTAAATACAGTATACACCACCACATACCCTATTGTCAACACTTTTTTATAACTTTTTTATAAATAATACATAATAACAGATATCTATACCTATACAATAAGGATCCTATATATACCTAATAACCCGCGTAATAAATAAATAATACGCTTACTTATACTTATAACACTATATATACATAAGGAGACAGGGAGTACCGAACATACACCGAACATAGCTGTATGGGCTGTCAATTCTACACCGGCCCGCCACTACACATACGAACATAAAGCGAACATGTGACGTACAATATACATTGTGCGACATACCACCTGTACACCTGTAATGAACCTTATATTTACAGCTTTACAGGGCGGGTACGCGGGTGTTTACATACAAAACATGGTACCTACATAACCCCCCCTTTCACCTTCCCCAATGAAAACAGTACCCAATGTATTAACAGTGCCAACATGTACGTATATGTATACGTATACTTATATGTATATGGGAAAGAACTATACACTGTATGTAAATGTTGAACAGTTCGGGCAGGAAAGTAATAAGTCTGGATTGGTTAACAGTCTGCTGGAGAAACACTATGGGGGTACCCGGGTTTTAAATAGTAAGAAAACTGTAAGCAAGGGAGTCCCGCGGGAGGAAATTAAGCAAGAACTACGTAAGGCTGTTGATGCTATGCAGGTCTGTAAGAAAGGTCATCTGTATAAAGGGGCTAAGTGTACCCAGAAAGGCTGTAATGGCTAAAGGATGGAAACCCAATAAGCTGTGCAAGGTATGTGCACTGTTAAAAGATGATGAAGTTCTATTTAAAAGAATTGCCCAGTCTAAACAGTATCAGCCTGGAGGAGAGAGCCTTACAGATATTCAAGATGATTATAAGGATAAGTTCTCATACCAGAGTTTATATACTCATGCCCGTAAGCATCAAGCTCCTACCGCTGAAATGTTAACCAGCCGGAGACTTGCCAAGGTACAAGAGCAGGTTATGGTTGACCAGTATAGGCGAGCTGTTAATAGTAAGGATGCCCGGCAGGATCTACTGGATAAGTTGTTTAATAAACTAGAGAGTGGCGACTTCGACGATAGTATGACTGTAAAGGATCTAATTACAGTACTAAGGGATACTGATAATGCAGAGGCTAAGAAGAAGGACCAGGAGATAGATATTATGCGGATGATGATGCCATACCGTAGTGGAGATGTAGTTCAGGGCGAGTACGAGGAGTATGACCCTTGGCAGGAATAGTTGGCCGTCCACCAGACTATACCATCTTAAATAATGCCCTAGATAGAGGTCGGCAGGATATCGTTTTCTTTGCTGATTATTTTCTAGGTATGAAACTGCATCCCGGGCAGATACGCTTCTTACGTGGGGCTAATGGGAATGTAAACGTCTTAGTACCTGGTAACCGCTTTGGTAAGTCGGTAATCCTAGCTGTGCGACATATCTGGCATAACTTCTATAAGATAGGTATGAAAGAGGGTGATAGTGATGAATGGCAGAAGGTTCCCTATCGTACGGTAGCTCTAGCACCCCACAGCAATGTATTAGAGGTAGATTTCCAGTTAATTAAACAGATTATGACTTCTAGTTTCCCTATTAATAAGGAAGGTGAGCCAATCAAGACCAATAAATGTAAGCTTGGCTGGTATATTGAGTTAGATAAATGTCGCAATAGTGCGCCGTATTTCATTCAATTTAAAGATAATTGCGGGATTATGTTCGCTAGTACCGACGCCGATAAGGGTGGTAGTGTGCAAGGACGTAAATTTGGTTATGGCAGCTATGATGAAGGCGGTAGATCTCACCACTTAGAGTACGAATTGATGTCTAACTTACTGCCGCGTTTCGGTGAAATGGGTGCTCAGCTAGATATTGCCTCTACTCCGGACCAAACTAGCCCCAGTATTGTGTATCACAGCGAGATATTTGAGAAAGGTCAGAAGAAAGTAGACGGTTTTATTAGCTTTGAGGGTAGTGCATTTGAGAATATCTACTTACCGCAGGCTTATTTTGACCAGATTGAACAGACTTATGGTAATGATCCACTAAAACAACAGGTATTATACGGTAAATTTGTGTTTGCAGGGGACACTTTATATCCCGCGGAAGATATTAAGGACGCCAAAGACAGCAGTTTAAACGACGGAGTCAGTTATGATTACGGGCATAGTTACATAATTGGTATAGATACCGCCATGGGTGAGGACGAAATGGTGTACACAGTGCTAGATGTACCGCAAAATCCTACACCAACCAACCCAATTCGCCTAGTTAGACAGATGGCTTGTAAGGGAAACAGCAAATCCCCGCAGATTCACATGGATGACTTCATAGGTTTAGTAGCTACATACGAAAAGTTAAACAATGTCAAGATAATATTAGAAACTTGGAACGGTGAAAGTGCTAGATTCTACCAAGATATGCCATATCACTTGCAACATCTCACTAAATGCTTTGGTTCTTGGCAACCGCCAGGCATTACAGCCAAAATGGTAGGCAGAAACCCACGCAATGTAAAGAAAGCAGAAATTCTTATAGCACTACGCAAACTTTTAGCTAATAAGTCAATCAAAATACCTAATGAGACCATACTGATTCAACAATTGTCTGTTTATCGCGAAGATGATGCTAAGTTGAAGACAGACAGGGTCATATCTTTAGCACTCGCAGCATGGCTTGCTACCGATGGAAAACCAAAAGTAAATACAATCAAATTCTTAGAAGCACATGAATGGTAATACTACCCCACTAAATGACAACAACCCTGAAGTAATTGGGGCTATTTATAATTCCTTAAAAACTGTTGATTCAGATGTAGCAAGACGTAATGACTATATAGATGAAAGAGATAGAAAGATATATGAAGATGGTCTATTTGATGGACTAGAATTTCCTAACCTATCTGATAAAACACTTTATAACTATTTAAGAAGAGCTGTAGATATTCAAGTTTCTCAACTTATGGGAAGAAACTTTAATGTATATAGTAATTACAATAAGATAAACTCTGCTGAAGCTGAAGAATTCAGACAAGAACAAGCACAGGCACAGCCAGCACCACAGCCTGTCCCACAAGACATGATGGCTATGCAAGCACCAGAAATGGGTATGCCAGGACAAGAAATGGCTATGCAAGACCAGATAGGCATGGAGCAGATGGGTATGGGTGAAGACATGATGGCCCAGCAAGCTATGATGGAACAAGAACAGCAACAGGAAACAAATCCTGAAACTGAAACTAAACTTATTGATGCTAAGAATAAATTAAAACAAGCTAATGCTGAAACTCGAAAACGTTTAATTGATACAATTATGCGTGATAATGGTGGAGAAGATTTATTTAAACGTGGTGCTAGAATTGGTTCTGCCTATGGTACTACTGTTTATAAGATGTGGTTAGATGAAGAAGAAAAGCGAATTAAAATTAGTTTGCTAGAAACTCCTCAAAACTATTATGCCGGATGGAGTGATAGTGATTTCCGTAATCGAGACTGGAATGCTTATGTATACCAGATTAGTCAGACATCAGCTTATAACAAATATGGAGATAAATTAAAAGAAGGTGAAGAATTCGCAACTACCGTTGAAGGTCAGCCTTTTACTAGTTTTGTATCTACTGATCAGAATATACTTGTTAACGATAACACAACTCAGGATACCAGAACTGACGCACCTATGGTTACTGTAGTCGATTTTGTAGGTATTCTACCAGGCTGGACTTATGAAAAAGGTCAATTCAAAAAAGTAAAACGTGGTAAAGAAAAACCATTCTGTGCATATATTGTAGGTAAAAAAATTGTACGCGTATACAATGAAGACAAATACCTGCCTCGCTATTATTTAATCAGAAATGTTGAAGAGCCAAGACGTGCTTGGGGACGCTCTGATATCTCAGATGCAATGATACAAGTAAACCAGACTATGATTCAGGTAATGTCTACCTGGACTACTCTGTTTGAAAAAGAAGTTAGCCCTGTATATATGGCTAAAGGCTTTGAAGGTCAACAAATACCTAAGCGTGAACGCTTGCGTCCAACCTTTATACCTATGGCACCAGAGCAGGATATCCAGCTATTGAGCCCATCTACTGCTTTTACAGGTGAAAGCCAACAGCTTATTGGTGAATTAAAAGATTCATTTATGCGTGTATCTGGTATACCTAGAGTAATGTTCGATGACTCAACTATCAACCCTGTAAGTAATCAGGCCTTAATGACCACTATGAAGGGCCTAATAGACATTGTTGAAGATAAACAGGCTAGATGGACACCAGTACTTATAGAAATGTTTACAGAGGCTCTAAACCTTGCTGTATATATATTGCCAGAAATCAAACAAGCAGTTGAAGAAGATGACTGGTTCTTAAAGATTGAATGGCCAAGCGTATTGCGACGTGAAGATGCAACTTATCAGCAGATGTGGTTGAACTTATTTAATGCTGGCGTGTTATCACTTGAAACCTATTACGAAAAACTAGGATTTGCAGATAGTACTGAAGAAATAGATAGATTGCGTGATGAACTAAAAGATCCTGCTACTGCTGCTGTATTAGGCCGACAAGTAGGTGTATTAGCTCAACAAGTTATATCACCTCCACAAGGACAGCCACAACCAGACGTTAAGATTAACCTTCGTGGTGATCTTACACCTAACCAAGAAGCTAACCTTGCAAGTCAGCAAGGCTTCAATGATGGTCCATTCCCTCCATCTTCTGGTCCTCAAGGTAATACTGGCCTTGCAGCACAAGAAAATGTGGATAATCAGGGATATATTGCAGGAGGCCAAGAAGGCGGTCCAATGGCTATTCAATATGGACAAGATGGACAACCATTACCACCAGTACAAGATCAAGCTAACCCTCAATTAACAGCAGATCAAAACACTGGACAAACAGCATCACAACCGGGAAGTGGAGCACCGGCAGTTAGTCCACAGGGAGCTATTAACCAAATGAACCAGAGGGAAGGTAAATAATGGCTAGAACAAGTGTATCAAGTTTATTAAGAGCAGCCAGAGCAGCACAAGCAAGACAAGCCTCATTAGAAGATAGTATTGCTAGTTATGAATTTGATTTAAGTCCTAAAGACCAAGCAGCATTCGAAAAATATTCTGCTTATCTAAATAAAAGAGTTGCTTTAACTAAGAATACTGATCCTATTAAATCTTTGAACTATCAGAAGACTTTAACTTCTGCTAATAGAAGTTTTACAAGTTCTGAAATAAGTCGAGCTAGTACTCAAGTACTTTACGGCAATATTGATCCTACCACTAAACTTAATACAATAATTGGGTTATACCAGAGAGCAGTCATGAACGGTGATGAAAACCTTGCACAAAGATTAGAAGGTCAAGCTGCTTCATTGCAGAATACTATATTGAATGCTGGACGAAGTGGTGGCGGCGGTGGCGGAACTTCTGCTGCTAATAAACAATTGAAATTGGATGTAGATAATCAAGTAGCTACATTAAAAGATGATTTAAATACTTTAAAATCTAGTTTGAGAGCTGGTGGAAATTCTGCATTAGGACAAATTGAAGCTTTAGGTGGCGGTAGAACTTATTTCTCCACAGCTAAAGATGTTGTTGAAAGAATTGCAAATACTTATAGACAAGCTGCTGATCAAACAGATGATCCAAATTTAAGACAAGATTATTTAGAAAAATATAATAAGATTGTTTCAGGTGATGAAAGATTTGATATTGGTTTTGCAACTGGAAATAAAAGTTTGAATGATATTAATAGATTTATACAAGAAAGATCTTTGGGAAGTAATCCTACTAGAATACAAACTGGTCCAGAAGGAGCTAGACTTGTAGAAAATAAAATTTCTGGTTTTGGTAAATATTACACTACTCCAGAAGGACAAGTTCAATTCACCAATGTAAGAGGAGTAGGTGTTGATGCAGATTACGAAAGAGCCGCCAAAAGAGCACAAAGCAATGCTCAAAAATTTGGAGTTAAATTAGAAACCTCAGATGGTTATACTAAATTCCAAAATCCAGTAACTGGTCAGGAAGTAATTGGTACAGTAGATCCTTATGGAAATATTTTATATCAAGGCGTAGATGATCAGGGTAATCCAATTATAAAACGTTATGTTACTGGCGAAAATAAAGATGAAGTCGTTTCACAACAAGAACAAGAAGCGTTAGCTAAAAGTGGAAATGCTGTAGATGTTAACAGAGCAGTATTGGATAGTGGTTCCGAATTTAAACGAGGTGTTGGACAGCTTTATCAAAAAACAGCTTTATCAAAAATGTTTAGCGACATTGGTGGCTTCTTCGGCCAACTAGGTAAATCAGCAACACAAGGACGAGATGAATTAAGCAAAATTCCAGGTGCTATGAGTTGGAATCCTATAACTAGATTTTCTGCATTACAAAAGTACGCAAATCAATTAAAAGATCAGGCAGCAGCTAAAAAAGCAGAAGAAGCTAGAATACAAGCCGAACAATTACGACGTGCAACCGAAGAAGCTGCAAGAATAGTACAGCAACAAAGAGCAGCTGAACAAGCTACTAGACAACGTTCTGTAGTCTTTAAAGCACCAACTATAGATTACTCAAAGATAACAAATCCAGAAACTAGAGCAATCACTGCAATTAACGAAGGATTACGTAGCCCATTTGGTGGCAATTTATATGATTTAAATAGGTTTAGATAATATGGCAAGTTATAATGTTGAAAAATTAAAAGCTATAGCAAATCGAGCTCAAGGTTTTAATGAAAATGCTGCGCCTATAATATCCCCGCAAAGAACTGCTCCACAACAATCAGGAAATTTTTTTGGCAATATATTAGGTTCAATAGGTAGACTTGGTGGCCAATCTATTGGTGGTATCGGTAATATCTTAAAGCAAACATTTTTTAATGAACCAAAAGCTTTATTAGGTGAAGTTCTTGGGGGAATTAAAAAGCAATATGACATTACTCGCAATCAGCTTGGTGCTGTACAGCAATCTAATGATATTATGCGTAGAATTAAAGCTGGTCAGCCTGTATCTCAGCAAGAACTTGCCGCTTTAAGAAGTAGAACTCAACAAAACTTAGCACAGACTAAAGCTGCTAGTTGGCAAGTTGTTTCACCTTTTATTGTAGGAACTAAAAGCTATAGAGAAAAATATCTACCTGTTGCTGGTACAATTGCCACATTAGCTACATTAGGTACCGCTGCTCCTGTTTCTGCCGGTGCAAAGGGTGCTACTGCTGCACCAAAAGCTCTAACATTTGGACAACGAGCCGGTAGATTTGGTGGTAACTTAGTTACAGATATATTTGGTGTGGGTAAAACTTTTGGTAAAAATCTGCCAATAAATATAGTTGGTAAAATTGCCAGAAATGAATTATTAGTACAGCCTACATTGCAAGATATAGCTAACCTGCCTGGACAAATTGGACAGGGTAAATTTGGCGAAGCTGGATTAAATGCTGCATTGATAGCTAGTGGTGGTTTACAAAGAGGTCCATTAGGTACTATAGGAAGTATAGCGAGTAAAGCTAAAACTAAATTCGAACCTACATTTAAAAGTGGTGCCGGTGTCTTTGATTTAGTTAAAATTAAGGGTGGTGAAACTGTTATGCAAGCATTCCAAAAAGCTGCTGCAGCTAATCCTAAGCAAGCAGGCAATATTGAAAATACATTAAAGGTTTATCAGGACTACCTAATTAGACAATGGGGAGATGCCAAAACAGCTTCTAAAGCATTTAATGAATATATCGGAAATAAAGATTTGTCTAAGATGAATCTAAATACTCTTGTAAAAGAACTTGATAATTTTAGAAATAGTGATGTTGCTATAAAAGAAACAGCAATGAAGTTAGCTAAGAAGGGTCTACTAACTGATGCAAGCGGTAGAAAGATTACTGTTGACCAAGCTAAATATGTTGGTGCAGTTAGATCTCCGGGCGGCAGTACTGATGACCTAGTAGTATCTTTATCTACAACTAAAAACCCATCACAGGTTAAAAAAGCTATAGCTAAGTTCAAAAAAGATAATCCTGATTTTGTTAAGATTCCACAGAATAGACGTGTACTACAGGGCCTTGAAGAGAGTGGTGAATCAGGACAGAAAGTAGTTGATTTAGCTAATAAACGCTTTATCAAGACAGAACAAGTATTCTTCGGTGGTAAAGCTAAAGTATCTCCAGAAGGTTATACTGCTGGTTTACGTTCTGGTGTTGCATTTAAGAGCCCAACCGAGGTTGCAGCACTCAAGACTGGCAAGAACGGTAAGCTTGCTTTCTTTGGCAATACTTTATCCAAGCTTGGTATATCACCCGAATCTGGCAGCCAAGGTAAAATACAATACATATCTAATAAAGTTAAACTCGGTTTTGATAATGCACTAGAACAATCTGGTATTAATAGAACTGCAAATGAAATACTGTCTACTCTAGGCGATTTAGCACAGAATAGAAAAGGTGTATTTGATATTAGACAGTTGACTTCTAATGAAGTTGCTAAAGCTTTGCGAGTCGATAAAAATGATGCTAAGACAATACTTAGAGCTTATAAAAAGAGTATATCTAAATTAAGCTTAGATGAACGTGGATTAGCTGGTAAAATTACTGATTTCAATCTAAATTACAACCCTCTTGCAGCGCCTTATTCAAGACTGCAAAATGCTGCTAAATATGAAATAAACCCATTCTTCAGCATTCAGGAAAGAGTTGAAGCTAGAGTTGGTGTTGCCGCTTTAGGTGGTGGTATTAGAAAGCCAGGAGTTAGATACGATAAACAAATTGATGAACTTGATGAACTAGGTTTCTGGAAAGGTGCAGCATTCGGTAGTGAGGGTGCCGATGTTGGAAATATTGGCAATATCACTTCTAAACTTAAACCTGGCCAAAAGCAGACAATCGCTGCTGGTATAGAAGCATTAGCAGGCAAGCAAGGTAAGACCATATCTGAGTTTGTTACAGACCCCAAAAATGCTGATATTATGCAAGACTTTAAAACTATTGTTCAATATCCAGATAAAGGATTCACAAGCTCTAATCTTTCTAAGATGATGAACTTACTTATATTCCCATCAAGATATAATATTAAAGTAACTCAGTTTGCACTTAAACAAATTGCTAAACAGCCTGGTATTGTGCAAGCACAGATATTAAGGGGTATTGGTGATTACAATAACTTTATGAATAGTCCGGAAGGTTATAAATTCCAGGCAGACAATAAAGAAGTATTCCAGTTGCTAAATTACTTTACACCACTAAATAACATAACTCAGATTATGAATATCTTAACTGGTAGAGCAAGAACACCCGCAGACTTTGGTTTGATTGGTGGGTTACCATTCGGAATAATTTCACAAGGTTTACAGGGTCAAGGGCTAATACAGACTGATACTCCGTATGTAGATCCACGTACAGGTGAAATCTATCCAGATAGAATACCTCAAACTCTTAAGGCTAGAACTTATCAGCTTCTTTCAGATTTAATTGGCAGTATGTATAACTATCCAGGAAGACAGATTGGTGTTCCAAGAGGTTTCTCAAAGAAAGATGTTAATGAAATCATACCTAGAATGCTATTGGGCGAAAAAAGTCCTGAAGATTTTGCTACAGTTACTAGAACAAATATATCTCCTGAAGATGCAAAAAGAATACAGGCTCTATCAGCTTTAGAAGCTGGACCTGGCGGATTAAGGATACCAACATCTATTCCTGCTGGTGCTAAATTTGTAGATGTTAAGAAATTAAAAGAAGAAGATATAATCAAAGGCTTTAATTTCCCTAAAGCTAAAAAAGCTAAGAAAGCCAAGATAAGACCCGTACCAATACAACAGCTTCTTAAATAACCAATTAACTACCAACAAATACCATTTGTCAAGTCATACTACTTATTGAACGGCAACTCACCCTCACATGCCGTTCGAACATTATAAACTAAGTAGGAAAACGAGAAACATGCAAGATACTGAAACACCGCAAGGTGAAACGCAAAATATTGAGGCACTCGGAACCGAACAGCAACCCGCTACAGGTCCCGAGACTCAGGGGTCTGAAAGCAAGGCAGATGTCCAACCTGTCGATAGCGTGGACTCAAAAACACAAACAAATAATCCTCAGTCTGATTCCCAAGCTGATTTACTCCAAAAAGAGTTAGATAAGCTTAGAATGGAGCTTAATATGCGCCGTAATAAGGAAAAAGAAGAGGAATTAAGACGTCTGGAAGATACTGATAATTACAAAGAACTTGCAGACCGTTATAAAGCTGAACTAGAAGAAACTCAGCGTCAAAGAGAACAAGAAGAAGCTCTTGATGAAGCACGGAAATTCCGTAATGAAGTCATTGACTCCTTTGAAGACGAAAAGACGCGTGAAGCTGCTAAAAGGCTTATCGCAGAGAATGAATTGGCCTTATCGTGGGGCGATGCTGATTCTTACGAAGCTGCTAGAGAACAACTCAATAAGCAGTTGAATACTTTGAGAGATGTTGTTAACCCAGCTCAGCCACAACCTGAAGTTGATGCTAACAACCCAGCTCCACAGGGCGAAGCCCAAATAGATCGTGCACAAGCTATTGATGAAGCATTTAAGAAACGTGATTTTAGCGAAGTTCTTAGAAGTATTCCATCAGTTGCTGCACAAATCGATAACCTAGACAAATAAAAATAAATCCAAAGAAAGGAGTATATTATGCCAATTGGTTTAATTACTCACATGGATGCTTCTCGTGCTGAAGACGTAGTAGATTTGATTACTAACGTTGACTACAAGAATACTCCACTTTACAGCGGTTTAGCAGAAAGTAGTGCTTCTAACACTCTACACGAGTGGCTAACTGACACCTACGCTTCAAGCGCAGACAATGCTCAGGTAGAATCAAGCGATGCTGCTGCTGCTGACCTTACTCAACCAGTTCGTGCTACTAATATCGTTCAGATGTTCCGAAAGAACATTGTTGTTTCTGACACTGAGCGTGCAGTACGTGTATATGGTGCTAGTGATCCTTACACTTACCAAATGCAAAAAACTATGGTTGAATTGGCTCGCGACATTGAAAAAGCTCTTATGGCTGGTACTAAAGCCTCAGGTGCTTCAGGTGTTGCTCGCCGTTTGAATGGATGTATTGCTAGTATTACAACTAATGCTACTGCAAGAAACTCCGGAACCTCACTAAGTGAAACAGAATTTAACGACATCATGAAAGGTGTTTGGGATGGCGGTACTGACGCTTCTCCAGACGAAGTTTATGTTGGTTCGTATCTAAAACGTGTTATCAGTGGTTATACTGCTGGTTCAACTAAGTTTGAAGATGCTAGCGACAAGCGCCTAACTAACGTCGTTGATGTTTACGAAGGTGATTTCGGTGTTCACAAAATCTTCAAACACCGTGAAGTTCCATCTGCTGCTGGTACTGCAACTGTTGTTGCTATCGACAGCTCTAAATGGAGAGTTGCTTATCTAAATGGTCGTCGACCTAAACATATCCCACTAGCGAAGACTGGTTCTTCAACTAAGGGTATGATCGAAGGTGAATTGACCCTAGAAGCTCTTAACGAAAAATCAAGCGCTAAGCGTTCTGGTTACTTCGTAGGCTAATCTTTGTAGATTGCTACACAGGGTACTTTTGTACCCTGTAAGGAACCTATAAGGTCCAAAGGAGGAAAATGTCAAAAGATATACCTATAATTGGTGAAAATAAAAAAGAAGAATTTAGTTCTGACCTACAAACTAAATCTATGGCAACATCTGTTGGTTTGCCAGATGATTCTGATATAAAAAATATACAGACTATTATTCGAAACTATAATATAGCTAGGCCGGGTGAAATAGATGCCTTTGTTAAAATGGCTAAAGAAGAACAAAAAGCATTGAATAATGATTATGGTTCAAATGCTAATAGTCATACAGAAAGTGGTAAAATACAATACAGAAGAGCTTTAACTATGCCTATTGGTTTACTGAGGCAAATTGAAGAAGCTTATCCATTAATGTTTAACAATAAAAAACATTTAAATTGGTTTATGAAAAAGTTTCCAATGTTTAACGTAGCGAGGAAAATATAATGAAATTAAGTTTATCTATGATAGTAAAGGGTTCTGCAGATGAAGCTATATATTTAGAAACTGCATTGGCTAGTACTAAAGGTATTTTTGATGAAATAGTAATTGTAGCTAACACACCTAAAGGCGTTGATGTCGCCTCGGAAATAGAAAAAGTTTGCTCAAAATATAATGCTAAAACGATTACAGCAGAGTGGAAACAGGATTTTGCTGAGATGCGCAATTTAAGTTTTGATAATTGTACAGGTGATTTGATTTTCTGGATGGACTCCGACGATATTATAGATAAGCCAACAAAGCTTAGAGAACTTGCCGATGAACTAAAACCTGAAATAGATGCTGTATTCTTAGATTATTTATATGAAGTAGATGAATTTGGGGCAGTAAAAGTTAGACACTGGAGAGAAAGATTAATTCGCAATAATGGCAGTTTTCAATGGAAAGGTAGATTGCACGAAACTCTTATTGAAACTAGAACTACAACTAAAGTTAAAAATGAAGAAGTTAAAGTTATACATCGTTCACAAGAAGAAAGACGTGATAAAGCGATACAAAGAAATACTATCATTTTACAAAAACAATTAGATGATGAAGCGAACAATCCAGATCCACGTACAATGTTTTATTTAGCGGCATGTTATATGGATTTAGGAGCGTATGATGAAGCATTTGAATTATATGAAATGTATCTTAAATTATCTGGATGGAATGAAGAACGTGCTCAAGCTTGGTGTCAGATAGCTAGCATACATCGCAGAAATAAAGATGATGCAAAAGCAATTGATGCTTATTTACAAGCTATTAAAGAAGATCCTAACAATAGAGACCCATATACATCTATTGCCGAAATGTATCTACTAGATAGCAAATTTGAAAAAGCTGCAACATGGGCAGAGATGGCATTGCAAAGACCAGATACTGAAACTATGACTGTACAGAACCCATTAAATATTACCTATAGGCCACTTCTTGTATATGCAGAGGCACAATTTAATTTAGGCAAAATAGATAATGCCATAAACGCTGCTAAAAAAGCTCAGAAATATAGGAATGATGATTTAACCAAGCAAATGCTAGAAACCTACAATACAGTTAAAGGTCATCAACTAGTAGCTAATGCTATTGTAGATTTAGGTAGATATTTAGATTTAAATAATGAAAAAGATAAAGCAGCAGAATTATTTAATATAGTTCCCAAAAGTCTGCAAGATAATCCATATATACTTAATATGCGTAAAAAATATTATGAACCTAAAGTATGGCCAAAGAAATCTGTAGTTATATTTACCGGAAATTGCATTATCGGTAATTGGGGACCATGGAGCCTTAAAGAAGGTATTGGTGGTTCGGAAGAAGCTATAATCAGATTATCTAAGCGCTTAACAGAGCAAGGTTATTCTGTAACAGTATATTCAATGCCTGGTGAGAAAGCTGGTGAGTACGATGGAGTAGACTGGAAAAACTATTGGGAATTTGATGGTAGAGATCAATTTGATGTATTAATAGGCTGGAGAAACCC
>Ga0099850_1000490_pt1 | contig 17829 bp, 9 predicted proteins | sample CB_VirMetaG_5_FD_79182 | JGI IMG/M metagenome (GOLD analysis project Ga0099850, IMG submission 79182) | Freshwater to marine saline gradient viral communities from Chesapeake Bay - CB_1508_1D Viral MetaG | ecosystem: Environmental > Aquatic > Marine > Coastal | place: USA: Chesapeake Bay... | reverse complement strand
GGTATAAAAAATGGCACCAAAGAAGAAAGCAAATTGTCACGGATGGGGAATCTTCGGAGGAAAACACAAAAAGATTAAGAGTTGTGCGACGGGTATTTTCAGGACACCTGCACAAAAAAGAGCATCATCCAAAAGAAAGAAAAAATGAGAGCTAGAACGCCCTATTGGAATTTCTGGAAGGTAGTCTTTGCGGGATGGTTAATACGCTATCCTGGAAAGATTTTTAAGTTTATCGGACTCCCTCTTGGATTTCTGATAGTTGTGATATATAATGCGGTTACAAGATAAGAAAGAAGTAAAAAATTCCCGGAAAAATTATGGAAAAAATATATCACATCTATGCAAAGGATAAGTGTATCTATCACAGTCTCTCAAAGGACAAGTTTGAGGAGACCTGGGAGATGTTGCACAGAATGATTGAGATACTTGATATGGGAACTTCCAAGGAAGATTTGACATATGAAGAAGTCTTTATGAATAAGGAAGTAATTTTAAATTCTTCGCATTGACAAAAGCATATATAGACTGATAAAATTTGAACTGAAGGTTTAATTTTCTTATGGCAAAAGGATTTACTGTAAAAGCAAATGCACCAAAACCCAAAGAACAAGAATGGGATTATGATGCAATCAAAGAGAGAATGAGGGGCAAAAGTATTGTTTTTTGTTTACCTGGAAGAGGATGTTCCTTTATTTTTCTAAAAGCATTTGTGCAACTTTGTTTTGACTTAGTACAAAATGGAATGAGTATTCAAATTTCTCAAGACTACTCATCAATGGTAAACTTTGCACGGTGTAAGTGTCTTGGAGCAAATGTACTTAGAGGACCAAAACAAATTCCTTGGGATGGTAAACTTGAATATGATTATCAACTTTGGATTGACTCGGATATTGTCTTTACTTCAGAAAAGTTCTGGCAGCTCTGTGATCTTGCTCTGAATGAAGAGGGAGAAGACAAAGAAGTTGTTGCTGGTTGGTATGCCACAGAAGATGGGCACACAACCTCAGTAGCACACTGGTTGGAAGAAGATGACTTCCGCAAGAATGGTGGAGTTATGAATCATGAAACTGTTGATTCTATTTCAAAGCGTCGTAAACCTTTTACTGTAGACTACACAGGTTTTGGTTGGGTATTAATTAAAAAGGGTGTCTTTGAGAATCTTGAATATCCTTGGTTTGCTCCTAAGATGCAAGTTTTTGAATCTGGTGGAGTTCAGGATATGTGTGGAGAAGATGTTTCTTTCTGTCTTGATGCAAAAGAAGCAGGATTTGAGATCTGGTGCGATCCTCGCATTAGAGTAGGACATGAAAAAACTCGCGTAATTTAATGGAAAAAACTTACAATCTTTTATATAAAGGTCGTAAAATTTATAAGAATCTCACTATGGAAGACTGTAGTGAGATTCTTCAAGACTTCTCAGAGCGTTTTTTCTCGGGAGAAGATATTGATCCCAATGAACTAGAACTGGAGGAAATTTAAAATGGCTAAAGGTGGATCGAATAAAACGGTATTTGAAGCAGGAGCACCAAAGAAGACTCGTCAAGGACGGTCTCCACGTACACTACTCAGTGCAACCTCTCGCAATGGACGAAAGAAAAAGTATCGCGGACAAGGTAAATAATTTTCAGAGTGCTTAAATAAGTTAAGCACTCTTTTTTTATGTCGGAAAAGGAAAAGTATATTTTTAATTGGATTACTGAGGTCTCTAAGGTTAGACCAGAACTAAATGGATTTGCTATTTGTCCGTTTGCCTCCAAGTCAAAATATCGCATCGTAGAGTGCTCTGCAAGCGCCATAGAACCTATTGAAGACCTAGATGTGGTAATTTACATCATTGAGGGTTATTTTAGTCTAGATGAGGTTCAAAAATGGGTAGATATATGTAACCAAAAGTATAAAGAGTGGAAATTCTTTGAGGATTGCGCTTCTTATGATACTTTCATTAATGGAATTAAAACCAATAACGGAAAATATAATTTGATTTTGGGACAACCAACTCAAAAACTACGTAAATTTAGAGAGAATTTATCAAAAACATCATATTATGATATGTGGGAAGGTGAGTACTTAAAGGAAATACTTGAAGATGATTATGATATAATTCAAAAACGGGATAGCAACCCCGTAAAAAGTTCTGATTTAACAGATCAGGAGCTAAAAAATGACTAAAAAAGTCGATAAAGACCAAAATTTCATGAAAAATGAGTGGGGAACTCGATATTTGTCCTCCGAATATGGTTGGGAAAGTCAAATCGAGAGCAAAAAAATGCTTCGTGAGATTGCAAATGACGATTTGACTCCCAAAAAACATGATTTCTTCCATCAAAATGAAATTCATGAAAAAATTCGCAATGATGATGACTATGATGATTGGGAATATGGTACTGAACCACTATATGAATTGAAAAAACGCGAATAAATAATACAGTTTTTATACACTTTAATGCCTTTAGAGCGAGTTAGCAGGGGTTTTAAGGACATAAGTATGTCTTTTCAGGTTAATCCATTAAATTACGACCTAATTGCACTTAATAATGAAAGTGCAATTGCTCGCTCCATTCGCAATTTGGTACTTACATATCCCGGTGAAAGATTTTTTGATGAAAATTTGGGTTCTAGAGTGAGTCAATCTCTTTTTGAAAATATTGATGATATAACAGCATCAATAATTAAAGATGAAATTGAAAATACTATTCGTAATTATGAACCAAGAGTAAATCTTATTGATGTGAAAGTCTCTCCTGATTATGGAAACAACGAATTTAATGTAACGGTGGAATATTCAATAGTGGGAATTGATGTTCTTCCTCAGCAGTTATCATTTGCACTTCAGCCAACACGATAAATGGCACTAGTTAATTTTACAAACTTAGACTTCGATCAAATAAAAAGTTCGCTTCGTGAGTACCTAAGAGCGAACTCAAATTTTACTGACTATGATTTTGATGGTTCTAACCTTTCATCTTTGATTGATGTTTTAGCATACAATACTTATATTTCCTCATATAATGCTAATATGATTAGCAATGAGGTTTTTATTGATAGCGCCACATTGAGAGAAAATGTTGTTTCTCTTGCAAGAAATATAGGATATGTTCCATATTCTCGCGCAGCTGCCAGAGCAAATATATCCTTTTTTGTAGATACGAACGGTTTTTCCACAAATCCAATTACGTTAACTCTCAAAAGTGGAATAGTATGTACCACAAATACAACTTTTGGTAATCAGAGCTTTACTTTTATTATTCCACAAGATATAACAGTTCCTGTTATAAATGGAATTGCTTTATTTGATAACATAGACATATATGAAGGTTTTTTTGCAACTAGCAATTTTACAGTAGACGCAAATAATAAAAATCAAAAATTTATCTTAAACAATGCAAATATTGATATAGACTCAATTAGCGTTTCTGTTAGAAATACACAATCGAGTACAATAAGAAATGTATATAAATTATCAAAAAATTTATTTGAAATTAATTCGGAATCTAGAGTCTTCTTCATACAAGAAATAGAGGATCAAAGATATGAATTGATTTTTGGTGATGGTGTTTTTGGTAAGAAATTAGAAAATTTAAATTATATCGAAGTCAATTATAATATCACAAATGGTGAAAATGGAAATGGAGTTTCTTCTTTTAATTTTAGTGGTCGAATAGTAGATAATTTAAACAGAGTTGTAACCTCTGGAATATCCTTAATTACTACAAATTCTCCATCACAAAATGGAAGAGAAATTGAATCGGTAGAATCTATTAAAAAATATGCTCCTAGAAAATATTCTTCACAAAATCGTGCGGTGACTGCAACTGATTATGAAACAATTGTACCAACAATCTATCCAGAAGCTGAATCAGTATCTGTTTTTGGGGGAGAGAATTTAAATCCACCAAGATATGGAAAAGTTTTTATATGTATAAAACCAATTAATGGACCTTTTGTTTCAAACCAAGTTAAAGATAATATTGAGAGAGATTTGAGGCGGTATTCTGTTGCGGGAATAGTGCCCGAGATTATAGATCTAAAATATCTTTATCTGGAAACTGATACTACTGCATATTATAATTCCAATACAACATTAGATCCAAATTATCTTAAGCAAAAAATAATTAGCAATATTGATAGTTATTCAAATTCAAAAGAGCTTAATCGATATGGAGCAAGATTTAAGTACAGTAAGTATTTAAAAATTATTGATGACTCAGATATTGCAATTATGTCGAATATTACCAAAATTGCAATGAGACGTGATCTGAGACTTGTTTTAAATGCTTTTGGTGATTATGAGATTTGTTTTGGAAATCAATTTCACATAAAAAATCAAAATGGATATAATATTAAATCATCTGGATTTAATATTTCGGGAATAAATGATACCTTATATATTGGAGATATCCCAAATTCGGATAATATTACTGGAAGTATCTTTTTCTTTAAGTTACAATCTTCCCAACCAGTAATTGTAAAAAGAAATGTTGGAAAAATTGATTATTTAAAGGGAGAAATAATACTATACCCAGTAAACATAAATTCCACACAAAAAACTTCATTTGATCAACCTATAATAGAAATTTCTGCTATTCCAAAGTCAAATGACGTAATTGGATTGCAGGATTTATATTTGCAACTAGATATTAATAGTGTTACATTAAACATGCTTTCTGATGAAATTTCTTCAGGTTCAGATATATCTGGATCCTCTTATAAATTTACATCAAGTTACACCAACGGAGACCTCGTAAGATTATAATAAAATGAAAGAAACCAGAATTAAAATCAGTTCAATCATCGACAATCAACTTCCACAATTTGTTAGAGAAGAATTTCCATTAGTATCGGAATTTTTATCTCAGTATTATATTTCTTTAGAAAATCAAGGTGGAACTAATGATTTACTTCAAAATATTGAGCAGTACGTTAAAGTTGACAATTTAGCAAACTTAATTGAATCTACAAATTTAAGTTCTGATGTTACTTTTTTTGATTCTACAATTAATGTATCTTCGACAGCAGGTTTTCCAGATTCTTATGGGTTACTATTAATTGATTCTGAAATTGTCACATACACTTCAAAGACTCCAACAACTTTTGATGGGTGTGTAAGAGGATTTAGTGGAATTAGTTCTTATGAAAGTAATGGCGATTTGGTTTTTTCAGAAACTTCAGTGGAAGAACACATTTCACCAACAACCGTAACAAATTTAAGTGTTCTTTTTCTAAAAGAGTTTTTTGCAAAAGTAAAGAAGCAAATCACTCCTGGATTTGAAGGTAGAGAGTTATATTCAGATTTAAATGAAAGATTATTTACAAAGCAAGCTGTAGATTTTTATTCTTCAAAGGGAACAGATAACTCTTTTAAAATTTTATTTGGAGCATTATATGGAGAAAATGTTGATATAATTAGACCAAGAGATTATCTGATAATACCATCAAGTGCCCAGTATAGAATTACTTCCGATCTAGTCGTAGAAAATATTGAAGGTAACCCAGAAGAGTTTATTAATGGTACGCTTTATCAGTATCAAAATTCGGATGAAATTTTAAAAATATCTCAGGGGACTGTTACTAAGGTCGAAAATATTATAAGAGGATCAAAAACTTATTACGTAATAAGTTTAGATTCTGATTATGATAAAGATATTGAGCCAAAGGGATCGATATATGGAAAATTTAAAATACACCCACAAACAAAAATTACAACAGAAATTATTGCCAATTCGACAACAATTGAAGTTGATTCTACTGTAGGATTTCCAGTATCTGATGGTTTATTGAGTATAGATCTTCCCAATGGATCTTCTTTAACTGTCCAGTATACTTCAAAGACATTGAATCAATTTTTGGGATGTACCGGTGTAGAACAAAACATACCAATATCAACAAAGGTAAAATATGATTATTTTTCATATGGATATTCAAATTTAACTGGTGAAAAGATAAAGGTTAGAATTCTTGGTGTTTTATCTGACTTAGAAATACCAGAAAATACTACATTATACTCAAATAACGATATTATTAAAATAAAGACCTTAGGAAAAGAATCTAAAGAACATAGAGACAATAATTGGTTTTTTAATATTCCGGTAAAATATGATGCAAGTTCCATAAGACTTTTGGATAGTTCAGACAAATCATATATTATCAATGTAGAAGAAGACCATATTTTTAGAGTGGGTAATTTAGTATCTTTAACCTCTTCATCTGGTTTGGAACAGATTGGAAATGTTATTTCAGTTGAAGATAAAAAATCTTTTAGTGTTCAATTTGGAGCAGAAAATTCTTTATTGGACATTTTACAGAAATATACAGTAAGAAAAATCGTAAATAAAGCGGAATTTGAAAATTACTCAATATCCAATCAATATACTTCTAATGTACAAAATGTTTATTTGGATAATGAGGAGTCATTATATGTTGCATCTCCTTCAATTCCATCATATTTGAATACACCTTTGGATATAAATGATCGTTCAGTCCAATTTAGTGGAACTTTTACTGGAAATACTTTAAAAATAGGAAATCATGGATTTTATACTGGAGATTCTGTAGTATATAAACCCACAACTGAAAATTCTTTAGGTATTTCTTCGGGAATTTATTTTATAAAAAAAGTTAGCGATACAGAAGTAAAATTAGCTAAAAGTAGAAGTAATATTTTTTCTGAAAACTTTGTATCTGTAAATGGAACTGTTAATAATGCTAAATTTGAACTTAAAAATTTTGTATTTAATGATTTAAGTACACAAAAATTAGAATCTCAGAAATTAATCAGAAAAATAAAAAGACCAGAAGTTGATGGAAATTTATATCAAACTAAAGCAGGATTGATTGGAATTTTTGTTAATGGTGTCGAGATTCTTAACTACAAATCTAGAGATAATATTTATTATGGTTCAATTGAAAGAATCGTAGCAACCTCTGGAGGATCTGGATATGATGTAATAAATCCACCAATTTTATCTATTTCAGACAAAAATGGTTCTGGAGCTAATGGATATTGCTCAGTTATTGGTGGGCTTGAAAGAATTGATATTTTAGATCCGGGATTTGATTACCTTGAGGAACCAAAAATTGAAATTATTGGTGGAAATGGGTCTGGAGCATCCGCAAAAGTAAATCTTGTGAGTTTTGACCATCAAGTTACCTTCAATTCAATTAGTTCTGCGGGATTAGTAAAATTAAATCCATTAAATCAAGTTGGATTTTCAAGTTATCATAAGTTTAGAGATGCGGAAGAAGTTGTTTATATAACAGACTCCCAAACTTCTGTTGGTGGGTTGTCCACAAATTCTACTTATTTTGTTTCTGTTAAAAATGAATTTAATGTAACTCTTCATAAGTCATTTGAAGATGCAGTTAGCGGCATTAATACTATTCAATTAACTTCATATGGCGAAGGAAATCATTCTTTCAAATCAAAAAATAAAAAAAGAAAAATTGGTTCAATTCAAATTGAGTCTAATGGACAAAATTATCAAAATAAACTAGTCATTGGTAGTGTGAGTGGAATAAATACTGCTTCCAATATTATCTCGATAAAAGACCATGGATATAATAATGGAGAAGTTATTGTATATAATGCAACAGAAGAACCTATAGGTGGATTATCATCTTCTACTTCATATTATGTAACTAAAATTGATAATGACCAATTTAAATTATCTCAACTTGGAATAGGAACTCTGGGAATTCCTACATCTTTTTATTTTGATAATAAAAAATATGTAGATTTAACTTCCAAAGGTGTGGGAGATCATAAATTTAACTACCCAGAAATTAAAGTAAGTGTAACAGGAAGAGTGGGAGTTTCTACACTATCTGGAAATAATTTTAATGCAATAATTCAACCAATTTTTAGAGGAGAAATTCAATCAGTATTTGTAGATAATGGTGGTTCAAACTATGGTTCAAATGAAATTATTAATTATAATGCACAACCACAATTTGATTTAAATTCTGGATCTGGAGCACAGTTAACTCCGATTATTTTAAATGGTCAAATTGTGGATGTTTTAATTCAAAGTCAAGGAAGTGGATATAATTCTCCACCAAATCTTATAATCAATGGTGATGGAAAAGGAGCACTACTATCACCAGTATTATCTAATGGTACTTTGGTAGAAGTTATTATAATTTATGGTGGATCTGGGTACTCTCAAGCAAGCACATCTATTGTAGTAAATTCATCAGGTTCTGGAGCAAAATTAGAAGCGGGAATAAAATCTTGGAATATTAACCTAGTAGAAAGATTGATTAAGTCTCAACAAATAACAAAAGATGATGGAATTATATCCAATGGTATAAAGGATACTTATGGACTTCAATATACCCATGCATATGCGCCAAGAAATTTAAGATTTTCTACACAGGCAACTAAGTTTGAGGATGGGGAAATAAAATATATTCCGGATTTAATTATTTTAGATGGGAAAGAACTATCCCCCAATGAACTAGGCGGATCAAATGCTCACTCTCCTATTATTGGTTGGGCTTATGATGGAAATCCGATTTATGGGCCTAATGGATTTTCTTCAAAAACTGGAGGGTCTATTAGAACTCTAAAGTCTGGATATTCTCTAAGAAGTGATTTGGATGTTCTAGTTTCTTCAAGACAAAGACCCAATTATCCAAATGGATTTTTTGTTGAGGATTATATTTATCTTGAAGATGGGGATTTAGATGAGTCTAATGGAAGATTTTGTATTACACCAGAATACCCAAATGGCGTGTATGCATATTTTGCAACTAATGAGAGTGAAAATGTGGAAGAATCCGGACCATTTCGGAATTATAGGGCACCAAAATTCCCATATTTAATAGGAAATACGTATAAATCAAAACCAATCGAATTTAATTTCAAAGTAGATTCCAATCAAGATGATATTGATATCAATAAAACCAATTGGAAGAGAAATACTACTCCATATGATATTTTTTCATATGAGTATTTGTTAAGTCCGAATCAAATAAAACAGCAAAACTCTAAAATAAAGAGTGTTTCAACTGGATCTATTGAATCTGTAAAAGTTGAGAATGGTGGAGAAAATTATAAAATAGGAGATGAAATTGTTTTTACTAGTCCAAATGGATTTGGAGCAAAGGCCAAAGTTTCATCATTAAAAGGAAAGGAAATTTTCGATGTTGAAGTTTCTACGTCAACACTAAACAATTTTACATTTTATCCATATAATAATAAATTTATTGGATTTTCAACTGTTCCTCACAATTATCTTGATAATGATTTGGTAACATTTGTAGGAATATTTGACTATAAAAAATCAGGAAATATAACGGTACAAAATAACAAATTAGTTTTATATGTTGGTGTTGGATCTGCCCAACATACTGGAATTGTTACATATTTCAACGTATCTGGTAATTTACAATATCCAATAATTAGAGAGAATGATATATATCAAATTGGAGATGAGCAAGTTAAAATTTTAAATATTGATCGCCAGGCATCAAGAATTAGAGTTATTCGCAATCAAAATGGAACTATTGGATTAACTTCTTATTCAGCGGGATTTGCTCTTACTGAAAGGTCTAATAAGTTGCAATTTAATTTTGGCATTTCAACGTCATATAACTTTGATATTGATAGAGAGATTTATTTTGATCCCAAAGAATCTATTGGTTTGGGAACAGTTTCTGGGGTTGGAATTGTCAGTACACTTTATTTTTCAAATATAGGCGTTGGAATTACTCAATTAACAATTCCAACTCAATCAATTTACATTAAAAACCACAATTTAATCACTGGAGATTCTTTAACATACTCCGCAAATGGAGGGACTCAGGTTTCGGTTTCTACTGACGGAAAATCTAGTTTTTCGCTCTCTGAAAATTCAATAGTTTATGTCGCAAAAATTTCCAATGATCTTATTGGAATATCAACTGTTAGAGTTGGATTGGGATCGAATGGAACTTTTGTTTCTGTAGGTTCAACGATAGAAAGTCAAATTTTATATTTTACTTCGGTTGGTACTGGGAACACTCATAGTTTTGTAACAAATTTAGAAAATAATCTTCGTGGGGATATAACGAAAAGCGTAGTAACAGTCACAACTACAGAATCTCATGGACTATCTTTGCAGGATAACATTAGTATTGGTGTAAAATCGGGAGTTTCTACTACTTTTGTAGTGAAATATAATGATTTTAATAGAAGATTGATAATAAACCCAAGAAATTTTGCTAGTGTAGATACTTCAAATGGAACTATTATAATTAATAACCATGGATATAAAACTGGGCAAAAGGTAGTATACAATGCAGCAACCCCTTCAGTTGGATTATCCAACAATCAGATTTATTATGTTGTAGTTGTAGACCCTAACAAAATTAGACTTTCTACCAGTTATTATCAGGCAATAAAGTCAACCCCAGAAACTATCATTATTGGGTCATCTCAACCAGGTATTTTATCGCAAATTAATCCTTTATTAAACTTTGTAAGAAATCAATCTATATTATTCGATCTTTCGGATTCTTCATTATCTTTTTCAAACAACGGCATAGTATACTCAGCATTTGACCTAAGATTTTATAGTGATTCGGAGTTTATTAACGAATTTGATTCTACAAAATCATCAAAGATATTTGAAATAGTAAGGGAGGGAAAGGTTGGAATAGATTCCACAGCAAATATTAAAGTAAACTTAAACGATAATTTTCCAAATGAACTGTATTATAAATTAGTTCCTATCAATTTACAGATAAACTCAAATATTAAAAAAGATATCATAATTGATGATGAAGTACCCGGATTTAATAAAATTTCTTTAGTTAAAAGTGAATATAGTGGCAATTATTCTATTGTTGGAATTTCATCAACTACTTTCGCATTTAACATTTTAGATATATCTGAAAGAATATCTCCCGCCCAAGATTTTGAGTATTATGTTCAAAAATCATCAACATCAAATGGATCCATTAATGAAATTACTGTTCTGAATGGAGGCAGAAATTATACTTCATTACCATTAGTTGCAGCAAAATCAGATCAAGGGTCAAACTCAATATTAAAGGCACAAACAAATGACATTGGGAAAATTAATTCAGTAGAAATAATTGATATTGGTTTTGATTACTCCATAGACCATAGCGTTAGGCCCACTGCAAATTTTCCAAGCATTTTGTTTTTAGAACCACTATCTTCTTTAGATTATATTGGCATAACTTCTGTAGGGAAAAACTATACTTCCGCACCATCTCTGGTGGTAATAGATGGAATAACAAATAATGTAATTAATGATATAGAATTATCATATAATCTTGGGGATTCACGAGTTGCAATAAACAAAAATAGTAGTTATATTAACAGTGTTACTCCAAAAATTATTCCAATTAATAACTCAAATGGAATTAAAATTAATAACATCACCTTTGATGATCTGACTAAAGATGTTACAGTAACATTGGGGGCAAGCTTTAGTGATCCTCAAGATTATCCATTTGAAGTAGGAAGTAAAGTATTAATTGAAGGAGTTAGTGTAGGAATTGCTTCAACTGCAAAGGGATACAACTCTTCAAATTATAACTATAACTTATTCACTCTCACCGATATTGATCCAAACATTGGTGGTGCAATTGGAGTTGTTACTTTTAATTTATCTTCTTATTTGCTTGATGGGGAGAGTCCGGGGTCTTTTGATAGTAGATTTTCTGCTGGTAGAATAATACCAGAATCGTATTTTCCTTCATTTAATCCAGTTTTAAAGAAGAATAATTTTTATAAGGGAGAAAATGTAAATTCAATTTCTTCAAATGGACTTGTTTTGGATTGGAATAAAGAAAATCAATATTTAAAAGTATCCAATATTAATGACTTTTCTACAAATGAACTTATAATAGGGGAAACTTCTGGGTCTGTTGGTATTATAAAGGAAATTTTTAGTTTAGAAGGTAACTATGAGGTGAATGCATACTCAGAAGTGAGAAAAGGATGGAATACCGAAACTGGATTTTTAAACAATGATTTTCAAAGAGTCCATGATAGTGACTATTATCAATATTTTTCATATGCTCTTAAGTCAAAGCAAGACTTTAATAATTGGAATAATCCAGTAAGTGCTCTAAATCACACTGCAGGATTTAAAAAGTTTGGAAATTTAATTTTAGAATCTGTAGCAGGAAATGCTGGAATTTCTACGAATCAGAATAATGGAGATTTTTCTGGAACTACAGATCTATCAAGATTTGTAGATTTAAATTGCGTTTTTGATTTTGATCTTGCTAGTGAAAATGGAATTATTTTAGATGGAAAGCTTATTTCAAATGAGATTATATTCAATTCTAGAATTATCCAGGATTACATAGAATCTGTTGGTAATCGTGTCTTGATGCTTGATGATATTTCACAAGAATTTAATAGCAACCCGAGACCAACAAAATTCAGTACTGTGGAATCTTTTGTTCTAAATGAACATAGAACAAAAAAATATTTTATTGTAGTACAAGATAAAATATTTGATACAGAAAAGCAATTAAGTTTGGTAGTTCTTCTGCAAGATGGTAATAATGGTTATTTGAATCAGTACGGATTAAGCACCAAAAATGATTTGGGATCTTTTGATTTTAATATCACCGGAAATTTAGGAAACTTGTTGTTCTATCCACAAAAAACGCAGTTTAATGATTACAATATACAGACACTCTCTTTTTCTCTAAACGATATTATAAGTGGGGTTGGAACTATAAATCTAGGAGATTGTGTTAGTATTGATACAAGTACTACAACAATTCCACAAGGAACATCGGTTTCAACTCCAATTGTTGGTATTGCTTCTACTTATAGATCATCAAAAATTCTAGTTCAAATTGGAGCAACTGATGCATCATACTACGAAACTGATGAAATTATTCTTATCAATGATGGAAATGATGCATATCTTTTAGATTATGGGCAAATAACAACGAATATTATATCATCACAATCATACTCTGGTATAGGAACATATAATGCATACTTGGATGGTTCTGAAGTCAAAATAGATATAACTCCAAATGCCCCAACATCAGTTGATTATGTAATCAATACCTTTAACATTTCTATAGGAAATACCTCTACATCTGGAATAGGAACTCAAATTGTAAGTGGAAGTTCTTTATCTTCTTCCTCAGTGGGAATTGCATCAAGCAGTTCTCCAACGGAAAATATTTTAGCAGTATATTCTAATACTTTATATAATGGCTCATATTTTATTGCGAGTATTGAGGACAAAACTAATTCAGAATATCAAGTTTCTGAATTTTTAGTACTAACAAATTCCAATGAAAATGAATGCTATATGGTAGAATTTGGAACTCTTAATACACAAAATAATTTGGGTATAGTTACTGCCGGAGTTTCTGGTAATAATACTGAAATTTATTTTACACCAAATCAAGATATAGAAGTTGATGTTAAATTATTCTCAATTAACATCGGACTAAATCCACAATCCGATAGAATTTCTTTAGAAAATGGATATATTGAATATGATCAAAATGACTACCTCGGAACTGATAACGACATTAGGAAGGAATTTATCCTAAGTCATAAAAATAACCCAGTATTTGAAAGATATTTTGATGGAAGTGACTCCAAATATGTAAATTTGGAGAATAATACAATTACAATTCCAAATAATTTTTACGTAACTGGTGAGGAAGTAGTTTATTCATATCCGGGAGTAGGAACAACGCAAGCAATAGGTATTGCATCAACATCAATTGCAGGAATAGGAATAACAGATAAACTTCCACAATCACTATACATTATAAAATTAGATAATTTAAACGTAAGAGTTGCAGCTTCTGCTTCTGAGGCTCTTAGTCCGATTCCCAAATTCTTAGATTTAACTAGTGTTGGTATTGGTAGTTCTCACTTGTTTACTTCAAAAAATCAAAATAAAAAGGTTATTATTGGAATTGATAATTTAATTCAATCTCCTATATCACTAAGCGAAATTTCTACAACATTATCGCAAGATATTTCTATATTTGACTCCATAATTTATATATCAAGCATAGATTTTATATATGGTGGGGATTTGATAAAGATTGATGATGAGATTATGAGAGTCAATTCTGTTGGGGTTGCAAGTACAAATTCCATCAGGGTATCTAGAAAATGGTTGGGAACTGGGTTATCTACTCATACATCCTCCAGTCAGGTCACTAAAATATTTGGAAATTACAATATTATCGGCAATAAAATTTATTTTTCTGAAGCTCCATATGGGAAAGTTCCTTTTACAAACCCATCAACAAGACCTGACGAGCAAGATTATATTGGAATTACTACAGGATCAACATTTAGTGGAAGGGTATTTTTAAGATCGGGAATAACTGGATCTGATGAAGATCCATATTCAAAAAATTATATTTTTGATAATATTTCAAATAATTTTGATGGATTGGATAAAACTTTTGAATTAAAGTCTGGTGGAAATAGTGTAACGGGAATATCTTCTGATAACGCAATTGTTCTTATTAATGATATTTTCCAAGGACCTGTAGCACCTTTAGTTGAGGGTGATTATTCTTTATCCGAAGAAGTTGGAGTTACGTCAATAACATTTGTAGGATCTGCTTCATCTTCAACATACGATGTTAACACCGCAAGTATTCCTAGAGGGGGTGTTATTATTTCTGTTGCATCTACTCCAGGATTTGGATATCAACCATTGGTGGCGGCTGGAGGAACTGCTATTGTTTCTAGTGCAGGAACTATCCAATCAGTCAGTATAGGAAACAGTGGATCTGGATATAGATCTGGTATTCAAGAAATAGTGCATGTTGGTGTCGCAACTTCAAGTCTAGGCGTTCCTAATATAGAATTTATTGGGACTGCATCCGTAAGTAATGGAAATGTCGTAAGTGTAGCAATAACAAATCCGGGAATTGGTTATACATCAACAAATCCACCAATAGTAATATTTGATTCACCATTATCATATTCCAATATTCCACTAGTTTATAGTCAAGAATCTTCCGCAGGTAACGGAATTGGTGCGGTTGTGGATATTGTTGTTGGTCAGGGATCTAGTATAATTTCATTTGAAATGAAAAATTTTGGATATGGGTATAAGAGAGGAGAAATATTGACTGTCTCTGTTGGTGGAACTACTGGAATTGCTACAGACACTTCACTTGATTTTTCTGAATTTCAAATTTCAATAGATGATACTTTTGATGATAAGTTTGCATCTTGGACTGTTGGTTCTCTCCAAGTTATCGATCCCATAGATTCTCTATTTGACGGAGAGAGAAAAGTATTCCCAATTCTTATACAGGGAAACCAAACTACAATTAGATCAAGACCTGGTTCAAAAATCGATGTCCAGTCAACATTACTGATTTTTATCAATGATGTTTTGCAAATTCCTGGACAATCTTACACATTTAAAGGTGGGAGTACGATAACATTTGTAGAGGCTCCAAAGGAAGGAGATACTTCTAAGGTGTTGTTCTACAAAGGAACAGAAAATGTTGATACTTCAAATTCTGATATTTTAGAAAATGTTAAAATTGGAGATAAAGTTACATTAACTGATAATAATATTAAATTTACTGAAAATAGTAGGTTGATTGTGGAAATAATTTCTTCTGATAGCGCAGGAACTGATAGTTATTCTGGTCCGGGAAATACTGATGATGAAACACTACTGAGACCGGTGGTATGGTGTAGACAAACTGAAGATCTCTTTATAAATGGACAAGTAGTTGGAAAAGATAGAATCATCTACGAATCTTATATTCAACCAAGCACAAACATAATAAAAAATATTGATATTAATTCAGAAGAAATATTCGTTGAAAGTGTTAAGACATTCTTCGACAGTGAAAAAGAATATATTCATGATGGACTTAATGAACTTCCACAAAATAAAATTATAATTGTTTCTCAGGATTCGGTGGTATCCGCTTCAGCAACGGCGATTGTTTCCGCCTCAGGAACAATATCTTCAGTTATTATCACTAGTGGTGGTGTTGGATATTCTACCACACCAACAATTTCAATATCGGGACCAGTTGGATTTGGAACAACAACAGCACAAAATACTGCAAGTGCAATAGCAATTATTTCTGGTGGGGAGGTAACTGGAATTTCAGTAACATTTGGTGGATCTGGTTACTTGCAATCACAACCACCTATAGTTTTAATAGAATCTCCGAAGATAACTTACGAGTCTATTGATTCAGTAACATATGAAGGAGATTTTGGAATTATTACTGGAGTTCAAACAACTTCTGTTGGTGTTGCATCAACGGGGATTATATTTGATTTCTTTATTCCAAAAGATTCTGTATTGAGAGATCCTAGTATTGTAAAAGTTGGGATTGCTACTACGGGTATAAGTGGAATTCAAACTGGATACTACTTTACTATTAATAATTCTAATATTGGATATGGGATTACATCGCTAGATTCTTTCAATAATATTGTTGGAGTTGGCACATCATTTATCAATAATGTTTATCAAGTTGCTGCAGTTTCAATTGCACAAACTGCTGTTCCTGGAATTGGAATTACTAATGTTGCTAAAGTGACCGTAAGTGTTGCCGATTATGATGGATTGAGTGGTTTTGGGTTTAGTGCTTTTTATGGAGAATATAGTTGGGGAAGAATAGAAACACCATTTAGATTAAATCCACAAGAGTTTAATACATATGCAAATATTGGGGGAATCGCCACTTCACCATCAGTTCAAAGATTCAATAGATTAAAATATAATGGTTATTCAACTACATAAATAGATAAAAAACTGCAAAATGTCAGCAATTATAACTGATCAATTAAGAATATTAAACGCGAAGAATTTTGTTGCGGCGGCCACTTCTTCTTCAAATTCATATTATTCTTTTGTTGGGTTAACTAACGCATCAGACTATTCATCCTCTTGGGAATTGAATCCACCATCACCAAAAGATAGTTTTGAGCAAGAAAATGATTATTGGGATACTATGATTGCTTTGAAAAAAATCAAAGCAAGTGATGTTAATCTCGTTATTAAAAAAAATACCTGGTCATCGGGCACAGTATATGATATGTACCGACATGATATCAGTAGGACAAATACATCTCCTTCTGGTGCTACAAGTCTTTATTCATCAAATTATTACATAATTAATAGTGACTTTAGGGTTTATATTTGTTTGCAGAATGGAACAGACCCAGAGAATCCTAGTGGTAGACCATCTTTGGATGAACCAACTTTCGTCGATTTGGAACCAAAGGCAGCTGGAGATAGTGGGGATGGGTATATTTGGAAATATCTTTACACAATAAAACCAAGTGAGATAATAAAATTTGATACTATTAATTTTATTCCGGTACCAAACGATTGGGAAAATTATTCGGAAAGTGCAATAAGAGAAAATACAAATACACCAAATAATCAACTTAAAATTATAACTATTACAAATCGTGGTGTTGGTTTGGGGACTGCAAATAGAATATACACAAATGTACCTATTAAAGGTGATGGCACTGGAGCTAAAGCAACTATTGTTATTAACAACGATTCAAAAGTAGATTCTATTACAGTCTCAGTTGGTGGTTCTGGATATACTTATGGAACTGTAGATTTGGTTGGGGGAAATGTGCCGACTGGAAGTATTCCACCAACTTTTGATGTTATTATTCCACCAAAAGGTGGTCATGGTGCAGATATCTACAGAGAACTTGGAGCTTATAATGTTTTAATTTTTTCAAGAATTGAAAATGATACAGAAAATCCAGATTTTATTACTGGTAATAAAATTGCTAGAGTTGGTATTGTAGAAAATCCTGAGGCATATAATTCTACATCATTGCTAGATATAGATAAAGCAAGT
>Ga0099850_1000487_pt1 | contig 17910 bp, 7 predicted proteins | sample CB_VirMetaG_5_FD_79182 | JGI IMG/M metagenome (GOLD analysis project Ga0099850, IMG submission 79182) | Freshwater to marine saline gradient viral communities from Chesapeake Bay - CB_1508_1D Viral MetaG | ecosystem: Environmental > Aquatic > Marine > Coastal | place: USA: Chesapeake Bay... | reverse complement strand
CCTTTGCGGTGGAGTGCAGGTCAATCCCGTAAACTGATTGGTCGTATGTGCCAATGGATAAACTGCTGCGCCACAATACGCCATTTACAAATATATCATATACTGCCCTCGGGACCGCGCTGCCATCGGTATAATAATACCAGCCGCCCGATAACCAGGTCATGGTCACCCCGCCGCTCTGCGTCCCGGCAGGATATATTACCACCGTGGCGTCCTGGATCGGCCGGCCATTGCTGCTTTCGATTGGGACCGGTAAAAAATACTTTGTCTGCGCCTGGGCAATACTTACCAGCGCCAATATCAGAATCCACTTTTTCATCACGTCCTCAATTGCTGTATATACTCATTTTCGGTACAGAACAGGTATCCACCGCGGCGTCGCGCCGGTAACTGCGGAATTGCATCCCGCCGGATGGCGCCCACCAACTGCTGTCGGCAATCTGGTACACATACAGGGTGGCGGTGCTATGGTAGGTGCCGATATTCTTCCAGGCGCCCCACGGGCCGGCCTGGCCGTCCTGTATGTTTTGGTTATAGTGAAACCGTGCCTGCAATACTAAACTGTCGCTGGCGGCGTCCACGCTGTCCCAGGATACGGCCACGTTCATCGTCCCGCGCGCTTCGCTGCTTACCTGGATCATCGAACAATATACGGTATCGCTGCTATCGATGGTGGTCACGGTGCTGCGGATATCCAGGCTGTTGCTGTTTTTGAATGTTTTCCCCCATTCCAGTTCATCGGCGCCGCCCCATAACCAGGCGAATTGTGCCTGGGCCAAGGTGACCAGAAACAGTGATATTAATATCGCTTTCATATCTTAACTCCTTAATTTTCCTGCGTTTCATTTGAATCTATTCAAAAAGCGGTCTTTTCGCAATTATCGCTTGTTCTTTTTCTTTTCGGTCTTTTCATGGCCGCCGCCCAGCCACCAGTAATACAGTTTACCCCCTACCGGGATTATCTGGAATGTTTCCAGGTTTTTAGGATCCAGTTCTTTTCTTTTCCGCTTGTCGTCGGTCATCCAGTCCCAGATGGAAATTGTATCGCGGAATGGTTTCTCCACATACGGCACCGGCGGTAGTACCATTTTCATCCCGGTTTCAATCGGCCCGTTCTCGCGTATGTACCAGGTCAGGTATCGCGAAAAGCCCACCAGCCGCATGATATTATCCACCACTAAATCAGGTAGTGATACGTCGCGCCGCATCAGTAAATCTTTTAATACGTCGGCGGTGGCGTTGCCCATTACAAATACCGCGGCCAAATGGATCAGGTTGCGCAATCCTTTTATTTTCTCCTTAGCATTGCCATAATGAATATCGTGTATTGCCTCGCGCCGGAACACATCAAACTGCTTTATCGTGAATGTTTTCAGCATATACCATACCCGGCCGTTAGGTGATTTCAGATAATGTACCGGCATTTCGGAAAGTGATACCGGTTGAAAATCCAGTAAAGTATTTAGCGCAATCAGTTTCACGTTATCGCTGATTTTGCCGTTTTTTAAATCGGCCAGTGCCCGGTCCTTTTCCCCGGGCATATCGGCAAAATACTGGTCCAGTATCTTATCAAAACGCGGATTGATTTTATCCCGTTGCGCCTGTTTTTGTAACCGTTCTATTGTGGCATTGATTAAGGTTTCCTTACCCAGCGCGTCCATCTTGTCCAGGCCAACCAGCCGGAATACCCGGTTTAATACCCGGCCCAGCCGGTTAATATCGGCAAATTCCTCGGCAATCCGGTCCACGCCCAAATCGCCGCGGCTGATCTCCGGTTTTATAAACAGCGCCCGCTTTAATACGTGCTTTAAGGTGCGGATGGTGCCGGCGGAATACATGGACCAGGCGTAATCCCCGATCTGGGTAATCGCGCTGGTCGGGCTGCCCATCGTGGTCAAATAGCCGAGAGCCTTAAAGGTACTCCAGAATCCCACCGTGGAGCGGTAGCCAAACCGTGCTCTTAATATATCCACCAGTTCGGTTTCGTCGGCGGCTTTTACCGCGCCGTCGTGGATGGTCTGCAATACATAGGTGCCGATGCTTTCGTCCAGGTTGTCCTGGCCAATCCCGAAAAAGCGCCGCGCTTCTATTTTATCGGTGACCTGGTGTATGTAGGCCACCAGAGCCGCGTTTGAATCGTAATAGAATTGGTTCAGTTCGCTGTCTATCCATTCCACTTCGCGCTCGAACATATTACCGGTGCGGCCCAGGTACAGTTTATCGTCCGGAATCCCCCGTATCTGCTGGTCGATTATCCGGATCATTTGCTCATCGGACAGTTCGCCCTTTAACTCTTTGAATTCCTTAAACAGTTCTTCAAAAAATGACCAGTCGCCGCCGTTGCGGAAATGCTCCATAAATCCCTGGTGGTCCTTTATCGCCCGCGGGTGATAGCCCACCCGGTAACCCAGTTCAAAATTCACATCTTCGGCGTCGCGGTATATTTCGTCCAGTACCGCGCGGAATTGGTTGTATTCTTTTTTTATATTGTACTTGTTTACAATATTTAATACGGCCTGGTTGTCGCCGTTTTTCCTTGCCAAATCAAAGTTATAATAATCTATCGCGCTCATTTTGCGCGTAGCCTGCAAAAACGGCTCCACCCGTTCCAGCCGGTCTTTGGTCTTCTGCATTGTCTTGAATTCGTGCCGGCGTAGGCGCGCAAATACTTTCGGTGCGATATAGCGCAGGCGGGTGGATATGGGCGCAAATATATCCGCGGCCACTTTCTGGCGCGCGCCGCGGTTCTCCGCTGCCCGGTATTTTAATAATTCCCTGGCCTGCTTTTCGTCAATCACATAGGTACCTTCCGGGGCCGGCGGGGCTATTCCTTTCTGTACCTGTTCCTCCAGGCTCATATTCATTAATTCGTCCACCGAATACCCGCTGGCCCTGGCCTGTTTTTTTATATCGTATCCCAGGTCCAGTTCCACCTGGTTCTCGTCCCGCTTCTTATCCTGGAAAAGCGGCATTTCATTTACCTGGAATAATATCTTTGGGTTATCAGGATTATACTCTCCATTGTTCCAGATTGATTTAACTTGAGTCGGATTAAATGCCACCACTTCAAACGTGCTGTTGTCATTATATTTTGCGATAATGCCATCATGGCCCAAACTGTTTAATGTTTCTATCGCGTCGCGTGACAGGTCGCGATAAAATCCTATAATTTTATTATCGATAACCACAGCGCCGCTGGTGCCGTCTTTATCCATATCGACTATATATGGATTCTGTATGGATATATACACGGGATATATGTGTGCACCGCCCTGACTATTTTGTGCATATTGCTGTGATGCGTATCCCGGATCCGATGTAAAATATATCCCCTCATAACGGAACGATCTTTTGCTAAATTCTTCAAGTGCCGATGTTTCTTTAGGTCCACCACCAGGTGATCCGTGGTAAACCACCAGCGGACGCCCCTGTTTATCCACCACCTTACTTTTGCCAAACCATTTCTTGAATGCTTCGCTGTGTTCAGCCGCGGCCGGGGTATAATCAGGATAGGTATAATCGCCGTTTCTTCGCCGCTCGTATAATTCCGCGTTGGCATATTTCCCGCCATTGCGCAATATATATTCCACGTCCCTCTTTAATTGCTGTTCGGCGCCGCTGTTATACCGTTTTCTCAGATTGTCGTATTTATCCACTCCACCGGTAAACGCGCTTAATACCGCCGCGGTTTCTTCCTTTATCAGTTCTTTTAACCGTTTCTCCGGCAAGCCCATTCTTTCCAGTTTCAGATACGCGCCGTTATCCAGGCTGCGCAAGGCGTTGAAATACTGTTCGTTATCCTGGAAAAGCACCAACGGCCGGGTCATTTCCGGCACCACCGCCATCGCGTGGATGGGCGTGGGATCGTTGTTCACCCGGTCCAGGTTGCCGCTTAATGCCCGCTCAACCTCTTTCCCCGGGTCGCTGTAATTATTGGCGACAAAATACTCAAATAATACATCGCTGGCTTTGCTGTGCTGGTTGCTCCTTAACAGCCGTTCCACCTGGTCGCGTACTCCCACCGCCAGATCGCGCGCCTGCGGTTGTACGCCGTACTGCTTGCCGATCTTTTTCGCCGCCTTTACCAGCATCTGGTCATAGAAAGCCCGCATTCCGCGCCCTTCTATTTTCAGATCATCGCCGGTCAGTACATACCAGTCGTCTTCCGTCCGTTGGCCTTCGGAATTATTTATGCGCTCGGCAATCTCTTTGCCCAGGTATTCCTCTATTGTTTCAATCGTTGCGCCATCGGCCCAGTCGGTTGGGATTGCCCGGCCGGTTGTGGCAATTATTTCCAGTATATATTTATCGTTTTCTTTTGTGTAGGCGATAGTGGATAAATACTGATCCAGGCTGTACCGTTTGGCCTGGGTTTTTCCCGTGGTCCAGCCCAGGTACTGGTAACCATTATCGGCCGCCCAGCGCAGCATCCGGCGCAATGCCAGGTCCGGCCAGGTCTTTTTAAATGGCGCGTCGGGTACGCCTTGGTTCACATATTCATTAGTAAAGTCACCGCGTCTTGCCGCTTCTTCCTGTATTTCTTCTTCCGTAAATCCAGTCTTTTCCGCCAATTTTTTAAATTTTTCTTTTGCTTCTTCCTGTTTTAATTTACCAGAATTAAAAGGTCGCCATATTTCATAATATAATACCTTCGCCGCGGCAAATAATTTTTGCTCTCGGTTATTACCGTACCCCTTTTTTCTCCCTTCCTGGTGCCAGTCCGATTGTATTTCTTCAATAAACAGGGTATTTTTGTTATTGATTTTTCGGTCGTTAAACCGCACGTGCAATAAAACATTTTGATCATCCCAGTGCCCGCTTTGGTAAGTTTCACCCGTATTCAGTGTTAATAATAATTCGCGGTAATTATCGCCTTTGGGTAGGGTATAGGTTTCATAACGTGTCTTTGTGTTTCGTTCATATTTTTCCAGTTCTTTTTGTTCGCGCCACGCCGCCATGTACAAAACTTCTTTAATTTTTTTGTGATATTTGGATATAATAGTGGCATAAATATTATCCCGGATTCCGCGGTTGCGATATATTAATCTTTCATCCAGCGCCGCTTGCTGATATTCCTTGCTCAGTGCTTCATACTTAACCCGCTCATCCGGTGTCATTTTTTGTCTATAATCCTGTTGGTATTTTTTCTCCATCTCTTGTATATACTTTTTAAATTCTTCCCCTTGTTTTTGATTATACTCCAGCGGTTGTTCCCATAATTCCGGTGTAATCTGATTATTTTCCCACTCCGTTTCTTCGCCAATGATTTCCCACTCCGCTTCTTCGGCAATGCTTTGTTTTAATATATCCTGCAGTTCAATATCCAGTTGCGCCGGCGGCATATATTTATCCTTGGCTTCACCAAATATTTTTTGTATTTCTTCGTACTCTCTTATTTTAGCCCGTACCTCCGGCGCGCTCCGTTTTTTATAAATTATCCGCGTTAATTCGGCTATCTTTTTCTTATCGGCCGCGCCGTACACTATTTCGCTGATCTCGATCCGGTTGGCCTGTAAGTGGTTTTGTACTTGCTCTTTAGAAACTTTTTTACCGGCAAAATCGGCCAGGCCGGACCGGTACAGTTCTTCTTCTTTTACCCCCTGCTTACGCAGCATATTTAACAGGTCGTCGCCGTTCATGGCGCCGCTCATTTTCTCGTTGACTACCTGCTCCAGTTTGCTTTCGTATATATCCTGGAACAGTATTTTGGGATTGTCCGGCGCGTAGGTGCCGCGGTTAAAAACCGATTTTACCTGGGTCGGCTTAAATACCACGATCTCGCGCCAGCCGGATTTATTTTTTACGATAATCCCATCATGGCGGTTCTTTTTTAAATAGTCATGGAAATTCTCATAACTGCCCCAGTAATATTCCACGTAATGCACTTTCTCGCGCCAGTCCATATTTTTGGTATCGATAAAATACGGGTTCTCGATATTCAGATATACCGGAAGTATATTGGGTTGTATATCGCTTCCGTAAAGCGGAAACTTTACCGCCCCCATGTCTAAAAATACACTGGCAAATTCGCTGTCCGGTGTAAAATAAAATCCCCGTCCAAACCAGCCCGCGTCGCGCTGGCCGATTTTTTCCGGATCGAAATATTCCACATTATTATTATTTGTGCCGTGGTACACAATCAGCGGGTTTCCGCCTTCGTCGGTGATCTGGCTTTTACCAAACCACTTTTTAAATGCGTCATTCTGAAACAGTACTTTGCCGGTGGCCGGCCTGGCCCGCTCCAGGTCGCCCTTCATTATCTGTATTTCATGCAGCAAATAATCGTATTCGCCCGTTATATGGCCCACCGGTCCGCGCGCGTCAAACCAGGTCACCCGCCACATTTTACTCACCGGATCCCGGTGCATAATCGCCTGGGTCATGGTTCCGCTCAGCGGCAAACTAAATGGCACCGGGCCGTTCTTTTTCAGAAATTTCTCGCGCGCTGCTTTTTTCTTCTCCCCGCGCATCTGGGTGTCTTTTACCGCGGCCGCCCAGTCGTCCTGAAACAATACCCGCTGCTCGCCCGATAAGACTATTTGATCGGCGTCAAATACCACAAAAATATCATCGGTTTCAGCACCGTCGGCTAAATTCTTAAAGATTACCCCGTCATGCCCCCTGCGCTTGGCTTCTTTAATATGCCCGGTTAGCGTTTCTTCTTCATTGCCCTTAAAATCATATACATAGGGATTGGTAATATTTAAATACACTTCCTTAATATGCGGCCGCTTACCTTCCCGGACGAAATAACGGCTCTGTATTTCCAGCGTTTTACGCCGTTCCAGGTCGGCCACTTTCTCAAACCAGCCCTGTTTTTGCAGTCGCTGGTCTATCTCGATGGTTGGGCCGTGGCCATACTTTTTTTCCGCCGCTAACTGATACAGGTAATTGTCTTCGGTCAATTGCCCCTTAACCAGTTCGCTTAACTGTTTGTAATAGGCATCCGCCTTGATTTCATCGCTGATCTCTTTATACACCCGCTGGCGCACCTTGTCCAGTTTTTCCGTTTGCCCGCGGTACATTTCGCGCACTTCATCCAGCACCGGGTCTTTTTTCATAATCATTCCGGCAAGGTCCAGCGGTGTTAGTTCGGTATATACCTTAGCCGTCTTTACCGTGCCGGCAAAGAAAAAGCCCTCGCGCGCCGATTCGGCAAATATGTTTTTGCTGCCCAGTTTATCGGGATCAAAGCGGCCAATAAAATCCTCGTAGGTACCGTGGAATACCTTACGCGGCCGGCCTTGTTTGTCCAGCACTTTGGTGTTTTCCAGTTGAAACAGTACCAGTTGCTGGCCCGGTGTTGCTTTCTTTTCTTCTTGCTTTTCTTCTTGCTTTTCTTCTTTATTGTCGAATAAATCAGTCTGCTGCTTTTCGTCATAATCAGCAAACAGGTCATTCTGGCCCGCGGCTTTTTGTTGCTTAACTTTCTCGGCCCAGGCTTTCCGCTTTTCGCGCATAGTGAGCATGGTGTCCACCTTGCGGATATCCACTCCGCGCCGCGCCTGCTCTTTGATATATTCCTGCTCGGCGCTGTCCCGCTTGGGCGGTTTCATATTTGTGAACATATCCTCCTGGAATAATACCACCGGCCCGCCCATGGCCGGGGTAATGTCCAGCACATGAACCGTAACATTCTGCTCCGGCAGGTCGGTCGGGTCGTTGGTTACCTGGCGCGGGATACTGTATTGCGCCGTGCGCGGTTTTACCCCGTACCGCTTGCCGATCTTTTTTGCCGCCGCCGGCAGTATCTGGTCGTAAAAGCCCTTCATCCCTTCGCCGCCCACCTGCAGGTCGCTGTCTTTCAGCATCATTTCATCCGGGCCGGTCAGTATCTTTTCGGCCAGTTCCTTGCCGATTACTTCATCCAAACCCTTGCCGGTAAAGTCGCCCAGGTTCTTGGCGTTGCGCTGCTCTGTTATTCTCCCGGCGTTGTCGGGAATCAATGTAATTAAGGTGTTGTTGGTGCTGATATGCACGTAGGTTTCGTGCGGTCCGGTCTCCTTTTTAATATAATCCACCTGCTGGCTCAGGTCGTATCTTTGCGCCTGGATAGCGCCGCCGGTCCAGCCCAATTGTTCAAATTTATTATCAGCCGCCCAGCGGATCATCCGGCGCAATGCCAGTTCATGCCACGTTTTTTTAAATGGCGCGTCGGGAACCCTGCCGCTGTCGGGCGTGTCGCCGTTTTTGTCCTGGTATATTTCCGGTGCCTCTCCCTTATACCCCTTTTTTCTCCCTTCCTGGTGCCAGTCCGATTGTATTTCCTCGATAAACAGGGTATTCTTGCCCTCGATCTCGCGCTCATTAAAACGGATATGGGTTAATACATTGTCCATATCCCAATGGTCGCTCCGGTATGTCTTATTTTTTACGGTATCCATCGTCCATGTATGTTCAAGCCGCGCTTTTGCCCGCTGCATGATTGTCTTGTCGGATAGCGCCGTATTTTCAATTTGATTGTTTATTAGACCTTTGTAATATACCGTTACATTGCGCCCGCCGCCCGGATTTATACTGCGTGTTTCAACCGTAAAATCATCTTTGCTTAATTCAATTTGCTGTTGTGGTTTTTGTGGCAATTGCAGTAAAAGTTCTCTGTATTTTTTACTGCCTCGTATTGTATAATTTTCATATTTGGTGGCCTGCTCCCTGCTTAATTGGGCGTATTCCGCCTGGTCCTCAAATGCAATTTCAGATATCCGTATATCCCGCGCGCGCTCTATCTCCTGCCGGCGCTCTCTGTCCGGTGTTGATTCAATAATCCGGCTTTCCCGGATCTGCTTGTTTAATTCCGCCAGTTGCCGGTTGTATTTCTGTACTTCTTCGTCCTGGTCGGCTTTCTCCTGTATGCGGCGGGATAGTGCTTCCATCCGCGCCTTGTCCGGTGGTGCCCCGCGTAGCGATTCGATTACCCGTACCTGGTTTTCTTCCAGGTAGTCCAGTACCTCTTGCTTGCTCCGTTTCTGGCTGGCGTATTCTTTCAGCCCGCTGTATTCGATTTCTTCCTCTTTTACCCCCTGCTTACGCAGCATATTAAGTAATTGCTCGCCTTCCATTGCGCCGCTCATTTTCTCGCTGACCACATCTGCCAGTTTGCTGCTGTATAGCGCGCTCTTCTGGAATAATACCTGCCCGGTGCGTTCCATCCAGTCGTTCTGCATCCGTGATAATTCTTCATACTCCAGGTTCAGGTATTGCCGGAATGTCATATCGTCGGGAATTATCCCGCGGCCCTGCATTTCCTCGTACCAGTGCATTTGTTCTTTGTAGGTGTACGGATCCATGCCATACGTCGGGTCTTCGTCCATTTTAAAGTTATCCCGCACCTGTTCCATAAACCAATCCGACGGGTTCATATTGTTCGGGGTGGGTGGTAAAAATCCGTCCGGGTTGTTTTCGTCGTCATATATTGCGGTTTGCGCCAGGTCGTCAATACTCATGCCCTGGCCCTTCTTGGCGCCGATCTGCAACATTAGCCCATTGTCTTCGTTCCACGATATGCCGTACTGCGCCAGTTCTTCGGGCTTTATCCTGCCCTGCTCCTGGATCCAGGTGCGCAATGTATTAGCCGCGCGCTTTTTGGTCTTTTCGGTGATTTCTATTTCCTTGCCCAGTACCTGGTCAAATACGGCCCGGACCTTTGGGGTCAGGTTTACATCAATCGGGGTGCCTTTAATTTTGCCATAAACTTCCCGGATCCATTCCTTAAACTTTTCAAATACTTCGCGCAATTCTTCATTGGGCGCTTTCCCGGTGGCCAAATACCGCTCAAATCCGCGCGCGAATTTTTCCTCGGCGGCCACGGTCCAGGTCTTTTCACCGGTCCAGTTTAAGATTACCTTTTCCTGCTGCGGGGTTAATTGCTGCCGGAATACGTGGGCCAGTTCGTGCATCAGGGTGCTGATATTTCCGTTGGCAAATGCGTAGATTATCGCCTGGCCGTTCTCATTAAACAGTGTGGCGCCGTTGGTGGTTTCAAATAACAGTTTTTCCGCCTCGGCCACCCGGTTCACCGCCTCTTGGCGCTGGCCCTTGGCATAGGTTACCACACTCAGCCCCTTGTCGCGCAATATCTGTATCACGTCGGCGTCGGCGTCCTCCGGAACCACCGCCGCCTGGAATTCGGACAGATCCACCGCGCGGGGAATTATGGCCTCAAAATACTCGGTCGGGGCGTTGCGTAGTTTTTCCAGGTATTCACGGATCGGGCCGTAATCTTCAATCTCAAAACCCCATTCCTTCATCACCCGTAAATCCCGCCGCTTACCGGCTTCCTGCAGCGCCTCGGAAAATTGGCCATAATAACCAAATGCGTCGCTGGCGTACTGGTAGGTTTCCCGGTACTGCTCGGCCAGGTTGATTAATTCGTCATTCATTTCGTCTTTTAATTTCTGAATGTTATCGGAATTAATCTTGCCCCGGCTGTCCTTTATCTGTTTGATCGTCCGGAATTGCCGCGCCACTCCACTGCGCACACTGCCGGCGCCATAATTGAAACTTTCGCCGCCGCGCAAATTTTTCTTCAATATCCGCACCACATTGTCCAGCGTATGGGCCATATACCGCCGCCGGCCCATATTGGTGTATCCGCGGAATATCCGCTCGCCGTCTGATATTTTTTCCATCAGGTCCAGCACCCAGCGGTTTATCTCGTTACGGTGTTCATCGCGGATCCGATATAACTCGCTCACCATTTCTTTTTTTGCGGCCTGATCTAACTTATCATAATTATCCGGTAATTCAATGCCGTGCTCCTGCGCCCAGGCATTTACCATTGAAAGCGATCCACCGATGGAATTCAGCCGCCCGCCGTCCCAGTTCAGATCGCTCGGCGCTTCATACACCGCGTATTTATTCAGCGGGGTTATGGTGGCGTTGAATTTGTCAGTATTAATCTGTTGTTCCACCGTGGGGTAACGCGGGCTGTATATATCGCTGTCATATACTTTCGCCCCCTGGCGCGGATCCACCAGGCGCTGGCTGCCCAATAAACTTATATCTCCGTAACTTTCAAATTTTTCATCGGTAGTGGTAATGGCAATCGATGGCGCCGGCAATCCGCCCAGTTTGTCCACGTTGCGGATTCCGTCCTGGCGGATATTGTGGATGGCAACCAGGTTTTCCTCGTTCTGCTGATACTGTACCTGGGAAAGCCGTTTAAGATATTCCAGGTCTTCGGTTGTCCCTTTTTTTATCTCGGATATATGCTCTATATACCAGTCTTCCACCGGCCGGTTGTACCGGTCGGCCCAGGCGCTGGCGATTTCAGTAATCACCTTCATCGATTCGTCGGCCTGTTCGTCGCTTAACCCAAATGCTTCCTGGATCGCCGCGCGCATTTGTGCGTGGTTGGTTATCTTGGCCTTGTTTCTTTTTACAATATAATCGCGCACCCGGCCCTGGTTCTCCATCACCCGGCGCCGGCTGTTTTCGTTCAAAATTTGTTCCGGCTGTAAGAATTCGCCATAAGTATCGTAATAATCCACCAGCGCCCGGCGGATGCTTTCATCGTCCTTTAAATTGATATTGTTCTTTTCGCTCCAGTCGCTCAACCGCTGGGTAATCTGGTCGTATTGCTCCGCCGGCGTCTGCTTGCCCTTCTTCCCGCGCATCCCTTCCGGATCGGCTTCCCAGTCGCCAATCACCCGCTGATTTTCATTATAGCCCTGGCGCTTCTTGATTGCATCGTTTAATTCTTCCGGGTTGGCCTGTTTTTCCTGTGGTTCCGTACCGCTCGTATTTGCCTTGTCTGTTTCCTGTTTTGGGCTTGTTTGTTCCGCCGTGCCGGGCTGTGTTTCCTTTGGCGGTTTTTCCTGTGGTTGCTTTTCCTGTTCTTCGGTTAATACCGCCATGATGTCATTTATCGCGCCCTCGTCCAGTTTCCCCTGCAAGGCCGCGCGTAAATCTTTTGGTGTTACGGTCTTTTTCTCTTTTCTTAGCCGGTCCATTTCATTGTAAACCGTTTCCCCGGCGTCCCGGTGCCCGGCGTCGCTGGCGGCTTTTAATATCTCTTTCTTCATCCGGCGGTTGTTGTTGCCCTGGCTGATCCGGGCTATTCCGTATGCCGGAACAGTGGTGGTGCCGCTGGCGGCCGCACCCACTAAAAACGCATCCGCGGCGCCGTCAAACAGTTCCCGCTCCGAACCCACTCCGGTGGCAATGTCGTTAAAATTCTGTCCCACCTGGGTAACAAGTTCTTCGATACCCTCTCCCACCGGCGCGGTGATCGGGTAAAATTTTTCCCAGGCGGTTTTTATTGAATTCTCCAGTCCTTCCTCAAACAGTTTGCGCGCTTTTTCCTTGCCCACTTTTTCGATTAATGCTTTTCCGTATTTGCCAATCTTAACCGTGCCCAGCATTTCGGCGGTGCCTTCCATCATCCCGTGCGTTACCATATTAATGGCCTTGGTCAGTTCCGGCAGTTCCACGTCCTGCAGTTCTTTTTGTTTGCGCGCCGCCGCGGTTGCGCTCATTCCGCCCAGCATTATCTGCGACGGTACCCGGCCCCAGCCGCCGGCCAGCATGGCTATCTGTATCGGCAGGTTACGCGCTACCTGGATACCCAGTTCGCGGAATGCGTCACCGTATTGCCCCCTGCTTAATGATCCGGTAATGCTTTCGGTGTGCTGCTGGTTTTCGCTTACCATTCCCTCGGCCAGTTGGTCGTACCATTCCGCCGCCGGGTTGTTAAGTAACCATTCCGGCGCGCCCACTTCCAGGTCCGGCCGGCCGATGGCGTTGACTATTGCGTTCTGCGGTACCGCGGCCAGTGAATACAATACCGCCGGAAACCGCGCCATATCCGCGCCCAGTTCATATACCCCGGCCTGGAAATTCCGCGCCAGTTGTTCAAAATAACTCTGGCCGTGCTTGTCTTCGGTACCCTTGAATAATTCCTCGGCCCCGGTGGTGTTAATCTGAAAATTGGCGTTCAGATCCGCGCTTTGTTGTTTCACGTACTCCGCGTCCACTTCACCGCCGCTGGCCTGGTCGATTATTTTTCCGTTATTGATAATAAACCGGCCCGGGTGGTTTTCCCTTGTCACCGTGTCGCTGTTTACCATAAAAGAGCGGCCCGGTACCGTCATATCCGGACCGCTTGGCTTGGGGAGGGAGGTGAGAAGTTTATTATTAAAATCATCAAAGGTGCCTAAATCATAATTCTGACCAACGGCATCATAAAACGCCCGGCGCTTGCCTTCGTCCTGCATTTTCTGGCGGAATTCTTCCAGTTCCCCCAGTTCATATTCCGCGCCTACCGCCTGGTGCAATGCCTGTATCTTGTCCATCTAAAAACCTTCGATTGTTTTTTTCTTTTTAGTGGTGACGGTTTTGTCCGGAAATACTAAGTTATCTTCGGTGTATTGGAAATCTTCCAGCGGCGGGTATTTGTGGCCATACTCGGCCAGTTGCTGGCGCAGGTTTTCATACATGGCCTGGAAGTTCGGGTATTCTTCCACCATCTTCTGCGGGCCTTGCTCCATGTAAAATTTCTGCATTTCCTTGCGGAAATTCGCCATTCCGTCCAATAATTCTTTCTCCCGTCCGTTTGTGTTCTGGCCGTGGTAGCCGTATGGATCCACATTATATTGCTTGATCCAGTTCATCCGGAATTGATCCACCGGGTCAACCGCCTTTTGGGTGGGCCCGAATATACTCTCCATAATCTGCTTTTGGCCGCCCTGGCTGGTACGGAAAAACTGGTTTAGCGCGCGGCTGGCGATGCCTGTTTTCGCCGGCTCGGGTAAATCTATTTTTGGCTTTAACCATTCATAGGCCGCCATGCGCGTCTTGTGGTCCTGGTCGGGATCGGAATAGATTTTCAACTGATGCTGTAAGGCAATCTCGTCCAGCCGGTCTTGTTTGTTCTGATCCCGCTGTTTTTGAACCTGTTCTTTTTCTTCATCAATCTGTTGCCGGGCCATCATCCCCTGGCCGTATCCCTGCAACCCCCCGGCAATGACGCTTAATAATGCTTTGGCTGCGTTATTCATCTTATCCTCATTTCATTGCTAAGCCTTGGGCATAACCGCCGGCGGCTTCGCCCAGCATTAATACCAAACTATTCCAAAATTGATCGTCTTGCTGGTTTTGGGCCAGGTCGCGCTGAACCATTAACTGCTTTTCATTCAGCATCATATTGTCTTCGGCCATTTTTCCGCGTATATTTACATCACTGAAATAGCGTTGCAGTTCATTCACCCCCTGGGTCTGGGCCAGTAAACTGTTATAATTGGTATTGCGGTTTAATGCGCCGGATGCTCCGGCGGATAATTTATTTGCCGCGGCAAATTCCTTGTTGGCATTCACCTGCGCGCGGGCGCCGGTGTTGAGCATCTTGATTAACTGGTCAAAAAAATTCTGCTGCTGGTCCGGGCCGATTTGGTAGCGGCCTTCGTATTTGGCTTTATTCTGCTGGTCGTATAGCCATTCAGCATATTTTTCGGGATCCTTCATGGGATCGTATGGATTCTCAGGCATTTTGTTTCTTATCCTCCAGTTTTTGCAATTCTTTTTCGATGGCTTTTAATGCGTTGTTGATCTGTTTTACCATCACATTTATCGCCCGGGCTAAATTGTCGCCCACATAAATACTTGACAGCATTGGGATTTTAATCTTAGCCATAAATACCCCTGAATTCGGTTTGTATATGGGTAATCTCCACGGCATTGGCGCTGGCCGCCGTGGATATTTCGATTTCCATTGTTTCGGCGATATAACGCAAATAGGCGTCGCCGTCGCCGCTTAATACTATCGCCACCGGGCTGCCGTCAAAATAGCAATTAAGGGTTACGGTATCGTCTGTGTCGTGCGATATGGCGATTTTCTCAAACTGCATCCGCCGGCTACCGGCCACCGGGCTGCGTAATAGTTTTAATTTTACCAGGCCGGCCACTGTTTCGTCGGCACTGCTGTTGTTCCAGTCCACTATCTTGGTGCCGCCGGTCAGTAAATGGTTGTCGCTGGCATTGGCGGCGCATAGTATCTTGGTGTCGCTGTGCAAAATCCACCAGGCGCTGCGCCCGGTGCGCTTGTAATATCTCAGGTCAAACACAAATACAATACCCGCCGTATAGGTGGCATCGCTGTAATTGGGAAATGAAAAAAGCACCCGGTAGTTTATCCGGTCATAGGACACTACGCAGGTTTCTTTCTCCGCGGCGCTGATGTCGTCCCACCAGTCGGAAAGTTCATCGCCAATCCGCTGAATGCTCTTATCACGCAAATACCACGGGCCGGCGTAGTCCATGCCAAATATTTCGTAATCATTAATCTTAAAAAATGCTTTTTCCCCGGCGATACCGCTATCGGAAAAATTATCGTCCTGGCGCATCTGGGTATTGCCATACACCGATATCCGCTCCATCCCGTGCCTGGAAAATATGATCACGTCCTCACCCACATCGGTGCAACCAATTGGTGTATGCTTAAAAGTTAACTCGTTCATACTCGGAATAACGTCCGGCGCGCCCGGGGCCGAATAATGCCCTTTTTTGTCAGTATCGTAAATAGCAAAAAACCGCTGCCCGGCCATTGCTCCGTATTTATACCGCTTATCACTCAGGCCAAAATCACCGGCCGGGATATTCAGGTATTCATACATTTCGCTGCCCAGTTTCAGATAATAATTATCATAAAACGTAACGATCTTCTGCCGGCTAAAACTTCCATTGTCCCAGTCGGCTAATAATCGTATGGTATCGGTCTGGGTGGCGGTCGGTGCCGGGCTCACGTCCATCACTCCGCCAGTATGCGCGGTAATTAAATAATATTCGTCCTGGTCCACATTATACAACCGCATTCCGTCCGGATCACAGGTTAGCCAGTTCGCCGCGGTGCCCAGGTCCACCGTTCCGGCGCCGGAATTACAATCACCGCTCCCCTCATAAATCGGGTCGCTGGCGTCGTCCAGTGGTAACCGCTGCAGGAAATAGGCCGGGTATAAATTACTGTCCTGGTAACCGTAATTATCCACACTGGCCACGAATACATCAATCGCCCGCAACCGGGTTAAACAATCGCTGTTCTGGTTTAACCGTATCACTATCATCATGGTATAGTTATCGGTCGTCACTTCAAAACTGGTCGCCTTGTGTAGTACCGGAAATCCCTTTTGGTATCCGTCCCATACCGGCGACAAATATACATAATACTTGCCGGCGCTTAATCCGGCCGTGGTTACCGGGCTGGCCACTTCACTTATTTCAATAGAAAATATTGCGTCGGCAAAATTGGGAAACTGATCACATAAATATTTACCCGCGCTGATCGGGTAGGTGGCTAAGCCGCTGCGTGGGAATAAGGTAACCGCGTCCAGATAACCGTACCATACCGGCCGGTCCGTGCTGGCGTTTAATCCGGATCCGCTGCGTATTATATTGTCGTGCAGTACCGGGAAAAATGTGTTAATCGTGCTTCCGCTGGTGCGGTAATTAAGCAATACAGTCAATGCCTGGTAACCGGCGCTGTATATGCTTTCTTTAATATATTTGGTCCCGCCATCGTCATACACTATCACCAGTTGCCGGGTGCCGTTTTTGTCGGTAAACTCAATAATATTAACAATATACGACCCCAGTCCGCTGGTCAGTATATTGGCGTAACCGTTCCTTTTTACCAGGGCGCCCAGTTTCTTGCCCGGTACATAATTGCGTAATACCTGGAATACATAGGGTGGCATTTTTTCCTTATGTATGATCTGGCTCATTCCGCTGAATTCGGTTACTTCAAATATCATCACTCACCTACGTAGTAATAATTTCCATCCACCCCGGCGGTAAAGTTTTCCATCCCGATATAGTTTTTTTCTATCTGGTAAAAATAACCGTCGCCGCTCTGGCCCAGCCAGGTGCCGCGCACTTCCCCGGTCGCCAATGGCCGGGCTATTTTCTGCCGCGCTTTCATGGCGTAATAGGTCAGGGCGGTTTCGTAATTGGCCTGCTCCGCGCTGTAATCGGCAATCATGCGCAAACGTAGTAACTGCTCGTAATCGTCAATCACCACCTCGGGTAAATCCACCTCATCGCTTAAATTAGCCACTTCTTCGCAGCGCCTTAAATACAATACGTCAATTACCACTTCGCTGGTCGGTGCGTTTTTTAATATTAACCGGTCGCCGGTATAACTGTAATACTGGTCCTCGTAACCGGAATCCTGGTACCGGAATGAATATACATTGAGTATATCACCCTGCACTAAATAATTGGTTAAATCGTCGTCCTCGGCAATACCGCTTTTGGTCTTCTTGTAAAATCGCTCCAGGTTCACAACGGCGCGGGAATTCAGGTCATTTGCGGTCTGGTTGGCAATCCGGATCAGGTCGGTATTGGTAATCAGGTCCAGTATTTTTCCGTCGATATTGGCCAGTAAAAACGGCCGTAACCGGTCGTATATATTCTGTAAACTAATTGCCATAATGCCCCCGGTATTCGGCCAGGTAGCGCGCGGCCAGTTCCGGCATATTGCTAAAGGTGTAATATTCGCTCATAATCAATAGAATTAACAGGTTGTCGCCGTAATCATCGAATAATGTTGCCTGGCTGGCTCCGATGGTCGGATGGGCTTTGATATAGTCTATCCGGGCGCTGGTTACCGTGGTCGGTTTCACATATACCTTATCGGCCACCATGGCAATCGGCTGGTATTCGCTGGCGCTTAATATGGCGTTGCTTGCGTCAAAGCGCCAAAATTCCGCCGCGGCGATGATCCGGGTGAATTTATTCGATACACTGGCACCGGTTACCCGTACCGCTATTTCCCGCTCCAGCGTTGCCGGACGGGTAAATGTTAAATGGGTGCTTGCGTCGGCCAGACCGGCCAGTGCTTCATTGATAACCTGTAAATCCTTGCAATGCGCCGGATCCAGTTCATGCACCAGTTTTTTGGCCGCTTCATTGGCCCACTGG
>Ga0099850_1000485_pt1 | contig 17932 bp, 22 predicted proteins | sample CB_VirMetaG_5_FD_79182 | JGI IMG/M metagenome (GOLD analysis project Ga0099850, IMG submission 79182) | Freshwater to marine saline gradient viral communities from Chesapeake Bay - CB_1508_1D Viral MetaG | ecosystem: Environmental > Aquatic > Marine > Coastal | place: USA: Chesapeake Bay... | reverse complement strand
TTGGTCATGGTGTCAGTGAATAGGTATTCAAGAACAAGAGAACTCCTTACCCAAACATACGCAGTCCCAGAACCAACCCAGCTACCGCGCTCTCCTGCCGTATAGACTACTATATCGACAGCAAGAACTGGCAGGGATAGCAAGAATAATAGAGTAAAAATCTTCTTCATAGTCCCCTTATGGCTGAAATAGAATCCAGTAGTTAGTTCCGTTGTTCGTCCAGTACACGCCGTTAGTGCCATTGAGAGCATCTTTAATAGGAACACCACCTGTTGCGTCTCCGGCTTCGATGTAGCCATCAACATGCGCGTTTGCGCTGTTGTCTATGCGAAATGCATTAGTTCCACCAATTTTGACGATGTACTGAGAACTCGTATTAGCGGGATCTAGCAAATCCCATATTGCGTCTCTATTCGGCTGCGACGCTCCGGCCGACTGGTATACCCGAGTAGCTGTTGGACCGCCAAATGTGATGTACCCATAATCATTTGTTGTTTTAACAAGCGGGTATTCTCCACTAAACTGAATCCATCCAGCGAACATATTATCTTCGCCCAGAATGGCCGCCGCGTTGGACAGCGTAGTGATCTCACTATCCGTATAGGCGTTGGCCGTGGTGACGGCTCCGTTGGTTGCGGCGGTGTCAGCCGTGATGTAGCCGTTAGTGATGGCAATGTATCGACCATTGACAAAGGATTCAGTCACCAACTGATCAACCGCTGTCCCTGTCCCGTTCGTGGAGATACCGGCCGCATTCGTCCCAAACATACTCAACACTTGCACGGAGCCCGTGATCCCCTGCAGTAAGCTAGCGTTAGTGAGCCCATAGGTAGCCATGTTAATGACGTTGGTTACAGCGCGAGCATCCACAGGATTTCCGCTACCACTTCCACCCAGTGCCAGAGCAACGCCATTGGTGAAGAGTCCGCCAGTTACATTGAGCACTCCGCTATGGGTGTTGCTGCCCGATATCGTGTTGTCCTCAGTAAGGATTACACAAGCATTGGAGAGAATCGCTATGGCATTAGTGTAGCCGGTGGTCACCACGGTGTCGGCTGTGATGTAGCCGTTGGTGACCTCAATGATGACGGCGTTGGACAGGTAAGTGTCTGCCGCTATGTATGCAGCCGTCACGGTCGTAGTCTCTGCAATATCAGCAGCTAGGTATGCAGCCGTCACCGTATTCGTTGCAGCGTCCAGAATGGTGATGACCGCGTTAGTCTCCGTGATGTCGGCGGCGAGCGCGACCTGTATTGCGGCGTTAGTGGCGTCTGTCTTGATTGCATTCGTTGCCGCAGCAAGCTCGGCGTCTGTAGGAAATGTTGCGAGAGTCCAATTCGTCATTGTGATATAGGATAGATTCGTAGCAGATATCAGAACTGTATTTGTGGAAGCGGCCACTAGGTATTCTTCACCAATAACCCAATTCGTGATGGCCACGTAATTATCATTGGTGGCGGAAGTAACCTCGGTATCAGTGGCCCAGCTAGCAGCTATTACCCCGCCTAGATATGTGGCATTAGTAGCCGTTCCGTCAAAGGAAGTAGCAACAACAGTTCCCCAGTTGGTAGAGTCTTGTCCTCCGCCGTTCTCGTCGGCTGTCCATGGTACGGTGCCGTCGGCTTTCAGGTCTCCGGCCGCAGTAGCCACCTTGTTAGACCAGCCCACACCGGCAACGTAGGTCAGAACGTGGCCATCCGTAGGCGTACCAACAGAGAATACGTCGGCACAGTCATTTAAGTTTGTAACAGGGGGAGGGATATACGCATTCGTCCATGATACCCAGTCTGTAGCATAGAAATTCGTCCAGCTTGTTGCATCGGTAGATGCCTGATCCCATGTAGAAGTCTGTCCCTGGAGAACCAAGACAGCCGCCCATATCTGATTCGTTATCTCACCCGCCACCGGCATCCCTGAGTAATACGGATTGTTCTGAATGGCCAACTTATCATTGAAGATTAGCGAACTGCTGCCAGAATCCCACAAGGTCACCGTAAAGTTCCGCTTAACTTGGTCAGCGAATGGCTCAAAGAAATTAGTCAATGCCACGGTATTGAAGGATACCGCACCAGTATAGGAGCTGCCTGACGCAACAAAAGAGCTGCCACGGGCATACGCTGTACCATCATCAATGACCGAGAAGATCAGATTGGTAGCCGTGAACCCCGGAGCATTGGTAATGATAACGTGAACGTTCTCCCTGACTGCCGGAATTCCGCTTACCGTGAACGTGTTCTCAGTCACATCCACGGTGAGGACACTTGTCGCCATGGCGGAGCATCCCATAGAGAGGAGAGTTGCCGCTACTGATATCTTCTTGATCCAATTCATTTTGCTTTCTCCCTGTGAGATTATTTCAATATCGCCCCTGCCGTGCCGTGGTTCCATGTCAGAGTTTCATTGTCCGCTGTTTCGATCCAGAACGACAGCTTCACCCCGGCATCAATCCAAAGCGTCTTTCTGAAACTCGCATTGAATGCCGTTTCTGAAGCGGATGTCGAAGCATCCCACCCTACTAGGTTTCCACTAGCCGTCACCATTTCGACATCATTAGTGCGGGCGTGACAGGCAAGCACTGCCGCACCACCGGTATCGCCGGACAAGTCCATATATATCTGATAGTACCCCGACACACCAATCGTCGCGTTGCTATCGGTGGTGGTCATTTGGGGATGACAGATATTCACTTGGAAGTTGGTAACGATCTCGGGAGTTCCCGCCGCGAAGGCTTGCGACGCACCATCCGCGAAGTCGGCTTCGCATAGATAGTTCGTGCCGTGAAAGGATGCGGCTTGGATGTGACCCACTGACACGATACTTGTGCCGCCGGAGTTGGCTCCTTGGATGGTCTGCCAGCCTGTGAAGATGTTGTTGGTCGCGAGATAAGGGACACCATTGCTCGCCGCTTCCCATAGAGGCTCATTGGTGAGCACATTATCACCATTTACAGTTATGTTGCCAAGGGCTTCTATACTTACTCCGGTGGCGTTGGTAGAGGCTACGTCGAGCGGAGCTGAAGGGCCGTTAGTCATAATACCCACCATTCCGCCATCCTTGATCCACATAACTCGGTCTCCAGAAGCACTGCCTCCAGCGTAAAATACTTGGTCTCCCAGTGTTCTGTATTCAAAATCACCCCTGCTCTCCGCAGTGGAGTAATTCGTATTAAAGCAAAGAAATGATCCAACAGCAACTGCGCCATTACGGAACTCAAATCCAGTTATCCCAGCGTTATCACGACAGTCCAGTCTTATTCTGGCCGCCAATCCACTAGATGCTACATGGAGCTGTCGTACTGGTTTATTCGTTCCTATCCCAACGTATCCGTCGAAAGTATTGGTTCCCCACGTAAATATGTTCTCTGCGGCAAGGTACGCCACTCCGTTACTCGCCGCGATCCATAGAGCTTCATTGGTCAGGTACGCCTGATCCGTCACCCAATTAGTGAGTGCAATGTAATTGTCGTTAGTCGCGCTCGTTACTTCAGAGTCAAGTGCCCAGCTTGCGGCAATGGTGCCACCTAGGTATGTGGAGTTGGTTGCGGTGATCTGGAATATCCCCCCTATCACTGACAAAACTGTCCCGTCATTGAAGGACAGGGAGTTGGTGGCAATGTTCGTGATGCTCCATCCCGCCATATTCACGTTCTGGGTGGCCGGATACTGCGACCAAGTTGTCAAATCTAAGACATTGGTGGCAATCCAGTTGGTAGAGAATATCGAATCAGTGGATGCCGTGTTCCACGTCCCCGTTCGCCCCTCAAGCGACGATAACTGGGCGCCAAACGTATTGGTGGCCATGAAGTTAGTAGAGGCACTGGCGTCCACTGAGGCCGTGTTCCAAGTGGAGGTGAATCCCTCAAGCGTTGTGATACTTGTACCGAATACGTTGGTACTTATGAAGTTCGTCGCAGCCGTAGCGTCTGTGACGGCCTGTTGCACATCCGTAGTATGGGTCGCTGCCCAATTTGTCCAGCTTGTAGCGTCGGTAGCTGCGGTATTCCACGTTGAAGTCCGCCCCTCAACAGCATCAATCCTCACTTCAATAGCGTTCGTGTAGGTGATCCAGTCACCGGTATAGAAGTTCGTCCATGAACTCGCGTCCGTTGACGCCTGATTCCACACCGAAGTCTGCCCAATCAACGCCTCCACCTTGGCATTGTAGTCGTTACTCACCGCCGTAGCCGGAGACATGCCCGTCACGTATGGATTGTTCTGGATATTCAGCTTGTCGTTGAATACCAATCTGTAATTCACTCTATCCCAAAGTGTTACAGTAAATTGACGCTTGCTCTGATCTTCAAATGGTTCAAAGAAGTTGGTCAGTGCCACAGTATTTAGATCAAGAGAATCCCTGAAAGCCCCATTGGTATATACAAAGTCCTCGGCCTGAGCATAAATTGTATCGTCTTGCAGCACTGCGAATTTCAGGTTGCCAGCGGTAAGGCTTCCTGCATTGGTGATAATCAGGGTGACAGTTTCTCGTATGGCAGGAATACCCGACGCCACGATCCTGTTATCGTCAACATCTACGGTCAGCGTCGTAGTGGTCGCAAAAACGCCCTCTGAGACAAGGGCGATAAGCAGGATTCCAATAAATGAGAAAGCCTTGTTCACCGTTATGCAAACCTCCGTGACACATTCGTAAGGTCTATCTGGAGGCTGCCAGACTTCCCCTTAGTGTATCGCTCCTTTATGGCATCATTGAATAACGTCAAATACCTAGCGTGTTCCTCTGCGGCCCGCTGGGGATTGGACCAGTGGCGATTACTCATCGACATCAGCGTTGACATGGCCCCAGCACGAATGGCATCACCCCACCGAGTCATGTAATTCTCGGGGAGAACATCACTATCCCAATCCGGATAGAACGTAACCTTCACCTGTAGGGCGTCCGTATCCGATGTATCCGGAACATAATCCTCATTCCAATAGAGCTGATATTCATTCTGGAGTTCGTAATGGGTAACATTCTGAACCACTCCGTTGATCTTGACCCAATTGATCCTCTTGATGAGGGCGTCAACGCTGGCACGGAGAGCATACGTGGTCTGGTCGGCCACGATATCTACCTTGTCAAGTTCTTCATACCATGATTCTGTCCTGAAAGTGAAATCGTAGAATGCCTTCTTGAGGTGCTGGAGCATCAGGGACTTGGGGCACCGAGGCAGGTCGATCATCATCCACGGATAGAAATCTGAATAGGCGTTGATCATTAGACGCTCCTCTCGTAATCAGCTTCATGCTTCTTGGACAAGGCCAGATTGTGTTCATCATCCCTGTCCTCCGAAAATGCCTTAGCGCACACATAATGAACAAGTGCTTTATGGAACGTCTTGCTCAACGCCACGGTATCAGTAGTCGCCGTAAGGTCGTCCGGGGCAGAAGTGGTTACTCTGGTATCGCTAGCACAAAGGACCGATTCCGGCTTGCGGCCGTATATCTCAATCTGTCCCTCGCGGAAATACTCAACGAGTTTGGCGTCAACCCACTGAATGCCCGACTCGTCACCTAACTGATACCTTGCCTCAGCAATCAAATCTGCCACGGTCGCCATAGTGTTTTACTCCTCTTCGACTGGTGCGCCACCGTCCATCGGAGGAGCATCTTCGTCTACGGGTTCGCCATCATCCAGCATTTCTACCACGGGTTCCTCTTCAGTGGAGGGCTCGGGCTTGGATTCGCGGGCTTCTCGGATCAATTCAACGATCTTGTCGTTGCTTCCGTACTTCTTCACGTCCAGATCTTCGGCGTCAATGAGATCAAACAACTCATCCCGCTTCATGTCATCCAGTCCATCCGTGATCGGAACTTCAATATCATCACCACTCTCAGCATTGAGTCTGGCGATTGCAGCCTCTGGAGTCTCGGGCATCATTACCTGCTCCACTGGGGCCACGTCGTCGTCGGCAAGAGATACGGTAGGATCAAGGATCTTCTTAACCGCCTGAGCTTGGTCTACCTGTTTAACCATTTGCCTTTGTGAGCGAGTCTTGTTGTTGTTATTGACATGCGCCCTCAGCTTCATGGCCTTCTCGTAGCTGATCTCGGTCATGTCATCATTGAGGCGCTCTACGAATGCAGGCGTCAATTGACCAACCCAATTCGTACCATTCTTTCTTACCCACCTTCTGTCTGCCGGCTTAATCATTCGTACTTCCTCCTGTTGTACCGCGTTAAAAGAAGGGGAAGGGGTGTATATCCCCTCCCCCTAGTAGCTTATTTCTACATGGCATCGCACAGCGCCACAACTGCCGTGACCCTGAGTTTGCCAAGAACTGCCTTTGCTGTATCAATGGCAAGATCAATAGTAGTGCCATCGAATATGACGGGAACAGTATTGGTAAACGCCGTTACCGCACCAGTACCACCATCCAGATCGGTAGAAGTCAACAGCGTTGTGCCGTCTTCCACTCCAATCGTGAAGTTGGAATTCGTGGTTCCGTCAAGAACCAGCTCTGCCATACCACTTAGAACAGCCGCGTTGGCCGGCATCTGGAACAAGTCGAACCAGTCGCCATCGTCCAGGTTCGTCACAGAGAAGTCAATCAGTCTCTGATACAGAACTATCTTTGAACCAAGTGCTGCTGCCCCTGTCTGCTTAGTTACTGCTGTGTCTACAGCCATGATAATCCCTCCTTACATAGCATCGCAAAGAGCAACAATGGCTGTAACACGAACCTTGCCAAGGACTGCCTCCGCTGTGTTAATGGACAGGTCAATGGTTGTTCCGTCGAATACGACGCCAGTTGTTGCCGTAAACGCTGTCACTGTACCCGTACTAGCATCCAGTGCCGTAGCGCTCAACAGTTGCGCTCCGCCTTCAACGCCGATGTCGAACGTAGCAGACGCTGTACCCTGAAGCACCAACTCCGCCATGCCGCCAATAACAAGTGCATTAGCAGGCATCTGAAACAGATCAAACCAATTGCTGACACCAAGATTGGTCACTGAAAAGTCGATCAATCTTTGGTACATGACCACTTTGCCGCCCAATGCGGCCGCTCCCGTTTGTGCGGTTACCGCAGTATCTACTGCCATGATAATCCCTCACTTTCTTGAATTGTTAAACTCAGTGTTGCAGGGGCTATCCGATTAGGGATAGCCCCCTTGATCTTTATTCCAATTACGCCTTGTGAGCGTACAGGATACCGAGGGCTTCCGGCTTGATGGTCTTGAACCCGTAAACCTGAAGGCCGCGGAACAGAGTACCGAAGGCATTCGGATTCTTGAGGTTCTCATTCTCGACAATCTGAGTTGCGAAGGTTACCGCATCTCGCGTACCGAACATGATGAACGTGCAGGTGTTCGCCGAACCATCTGCAGTGGTAGGAAGCTGATTGCTCTTGTAGAGCGTGAATGTGTCGATCATACCCAGCCGACCATTCCTCAGCATCGAGGTACCATCACCAGACAGAGACGCATCCTTCAGATCCGATGTAAGGATCAGAGAGCACATCCATGCCGGAATCACCATCCAGCGACCTTCCTCTGGCACGTCCTGCTCTGTCAGCACCTGGCCGCACTCCACAATCTTGTCGATCACGTCAGTCTTCGCCAATGCCACGGAAGTCCCGCCGTCGGCGCCAAGAGCGATATCGCCCGAGATTGCACCAGCGGAGTTACCGTAGTTAGAACTATCGGCATCGTCGTAGATGTTGGACAGAACGTCCGAATCAATCGCGATCTTCATCTGCTTCGCTGCGACACCAGACCATTTCTCGTGGTAATCCTTGAGATCAGTCTGACCATCATCAACGATGTTAGTTGCGAACGACCAGCTCTTGCCCTTATCAATGGTCAGCGTGACAGCCGTAGCTTCGGGCTGCTCATATGTCAGGTTCTGACCCTTGTAATGTGTGTTGATCGTTATGTCAGGGAGAGCCCTGATTTCCACCGTGTCGCCCTGTGCCTTGATCTCGCCCTCATAGTCCGTATTCGCAATGGCGCCAAACACGGTGGCCGTGTAATACTTGACCAGCATCTTGCCACTGTAAATCGTGGGGATGTACTTCATGGTCGAAGAACCAATATCTCTTATTCCTGATGCTTCCGGATAAACACTACCCATGATCTTACCCTACCTTTCTGTTTGAGCATCCGGCGCAGCCCTCGACCACAACAGTCGATGACTAAACGAGGACTACATCCCCGGTCCGGAGTGCTTCGTCAATTATACCCTCAATGCGTGCAGCTTCCTCAACGCTCATGGGGGAACCATCTGCATTTCTCAGTTGGCCCCTTGCCTTGTCGTGATAGAATGCTACCGCTTCTGATTGCGTTACTTTTGGCTTCTTTACTACTGGAGCTGTTTCAGTTCCCTTGATCTTGGACGGCATGATCTGGGCCGCAATGCGAGGATCAGCCTCTGGGGTATCCTTCAAGAATTCCCTCATCAGCTCCGCAACACCATGGGCATCTCCGCGATCCATGGCCGCTTGGCCACGTTCATTGTACGATGCTCCCCTGACGTTGTATGGATCTTTCTTGTTCAGCCAATCAATAAAGAGAATATCTCTATTGATTTCCTTAGCACCGGGAAGTATCGCTTCTGCGGCATCTAACACCGCTGACTCACCAGCTTCTCCCCTTGCTTCGGCATTCAGCTTTTCAAGTGCAGCCAGCCGTGCTTCTGAGGCCAGCCGTGCATCACGTTCTGCTGCGATTCTCTTCTCTACCAGTTCCTCCGCAATACCCCGCGCCATTCGGACCTCTACAGAGTCGGCCTCTTTGCCATAGACCTCTCTCTCTTCGTCCTCAAGGTACTTATACTTCGCTGGTATAGACGGTTCGGTAGGCCGGTTGGCGATCTGCTCTTTGATTGCCGCCAATTCAGCCTGCACTGATTCAAGTGCTGATTTGTCTGACTGGTTATTCTTCGCCTTAATCATCCCTTGGAGAGTAGCATTACGCTGCTCTGCCAAAGCCAGTTTACGCTTCAGCTCAACAAGTTCGTCCACCGGAGTATCCGTAGGCTCTGTAGCCTGGTCTGCCGGAGGAACATCGGGCGCTGCCACAACAGGCACCTCATCGGCGGGAGCATCAACTACAGGTTCCGCGGGAGGAGTATCTACCTTCTTTTCCATCCGCTTCTTCTGAGCCTCTTTCGCCGCTGCCAGATCTGCCTCTTCGCGTTCCACTTGTTTCCTCACTGCTTCTGGTATGAATGTATCGTGTCCCATTGCATGTCTCCTTGTGCTCTGTTCGTGGTGTGCCTTTCGGTTGGACTCGTGGCTCCCGTTATGGGTTTGCCTCCGGCCGCCAATAAGGCTCTACGTGTTAGTATGCACCCTTCTGTTCCAAACCTTGAACGCGCTTCTGTTCTGCCAATCTAGTCTTGATCATGACAGCACCAGAATCGTCCACGGTCTTTAGTATTTTCTTCAAACGCACCGCCTCTCCAAGACCGCGCAACAACGCTTCCCCAGAGAGAGATTCATTGACATCCCGCTGATCAAGTAACTCATCAGCGAGCCATGCCAAGTGCGTTCTAAACTCAGCATTCTTCAGCAGGTGCAGGTGTGAGTCAGCTAGACGCTTCTGCGCCCTCTGTCTCTCCGCCTGCACCTGTTTTTGTGTATGATTCATAGTTTATTGACCCAAGACTCCGCCATAGAACGTGTTTGAAGTGATGGATGTTATCCATGCAACTTCGTTCTCTTCTATGACGATTGTAGGCGAAAGCCATACAGCGCCATTAGTGATGGTGATGTTGTTGGTAGTTCCTGTGTTAATGGCGTAGAACATATTGCCAGCTTCGCCATATGCCAATGAATCCAACATGATATTGTTCGTGGCATTGTTTGTTCCGCCTATCGAGGCCAGTCTTACCACAACGCCCGAAAGAGTTGCGGTGTAATTGTTGGTGGCATTCTGTGCCGCAACAAGACTTCCATCCTTGAGTTGGTCCTGACCACTGGCCACACTGATTTCTGCGACAGCCGTAACAGCCTGCGCTACAACCGATGCACCAAGATTGCCGTTGGTGATATTGGCAGCCGTGATGTTCGTGATAGCAGCACCGTTAATAGCAGTAGCAGCACTACCAGCTTCCAGCAATGAAGCCGGAATGGTTCCGATCGCAACCGTACCAAGGGTCACGATGGTAGCCGAACCCGTGGTAGCCGCAAGCGCTGCGGTTACTTCGGAATCTCTGGCAATCGTCGAGGCTATCTTGTTGTCGGCTATCTCAGTGGCGCTCCACGTACCAATCGCAACGGTTCCAACTGTCACTATCGTGGCCGAACCCGTAGTCGCAGCAAGAGCAGCCGTAACCTCTGTATCCCGTGCCAATGTGGCCGCAACACGAGCGTCTGCAACCGTACCAGACGCAATGGCTGTTCCGCTGAGATTGGTAATACTCTGCCCGTCGATAGCTGCCGCCGTGGTTCCCGCCTGCAATACCGATGCAGGAATTACAGCATCAGTCGTAACGATGGTATTAGTTGTGGCATTGTCGGTACTGATAGCCGTAATAGAGCTGGCCGTGACGTTAGACTCAACTGTAATACCATCTGAGCACACTGGGGTAGCGGTGAATGTTGCCACACCCGTAACCTCCAATGTCTCTGCAACGGTCTGGGCGCCAGTTACTGTGAGATCGTTGACGCTGATATCGCCAGTAAGGCCAGCATCACCTTCAAACACCACGTCAGCTGATATGGTAACCTCAGACTGACCCGGAAAGACCGCAATCTCTTTGGGCATCAACTTGTAAATTGTACGAGTCGTGTCCTGTGCAGAAGCTCGTCCGACGCCAAAGCCTACGACGCCAAGAACAGCAGCCACTGCTATGAAGTTATGAATATTCTTCCGCATGTTTCTCCTCCTCATTCGTTTGATTATGCAACTTGTCCTTGCGGTGGAGCCCCTCCGGCCATCATCATGGCCATCTGCGCTTCTTCCGCTTGTTTTCTCTGCTGCTCATCTTCGCGCACCTCATCCCTCGACTTAACTGGTGTCTCGCCAAGATCCAGGGATTGCGCTGTCTCTTCCAACACTATCCGGCGGCCTTCCATGCCTGTGAGGCTCAAGTCAACTGGGTTGTTCGTAACATTCAGATACTCCATCCGTCTGGCAGTCATCTGCTCATTGATTATCTGAGCAAGGGCTCCCTTGGCTACGATCTGAATATCACCCTTAATCGACTCGTCTGGATCATAGATCATGTTCCACCTGAACTGTCTTCCGAGTACGTTTCTGAGTATTTCTCTGTCTATTCGGCCAATGACCATCTTTATCCCCCTCGCAGCACTCGACATCAGCATGGATAGGCCGCCCATCGTTCTGCCGGCCCCCTTTACGTTGTCATTCCCGTGTGCGTATGAGGGAATTCCAGTATGTTCATCCGCCATGTTGGCAAAGTCCCTATAAATAGCGAGTAGCTCACCAGCATGCATAGCTGGTTGATCAAAGTCTAAAGGTTTACCAGCGTTAGGCATGGGACTGGTAAACTGATGAATCTTGAATGGATAGATCTGAGTGATGTCCTCTCCTGCGGGAAGTCTGTTGATGTCGTTGTAGATGGTCTGCGGACCGGAAGCTACTCCGGCATTGTTGACCAGTGCCCTGATAGTGGCATTGCAAATAGACTGAATGTCCCTCATCACCTGCGGCACACCCTTGCCAACGTAAGATCCGGGTACAACTTTCCAACTAGACTTGGCATACGGACGCTCGCCAAGAAGATCGGGGTTCAACGCCTTGTAGAGAACGTAATTCCCAGCAATGATTACGTTGACCTCATATGTATCAAGCGGCTTAATGTTCTTACCGTTGATGTCTTTCAGTATCCCCTCGGACATGAGATCCTTGCCAATAACCCCGCCCCAATACTCTAGCATCTGAATGTTTCTGGACTGCACCTCATTGGTTCCCTTGCCCTCAAGACGAGAACGCTCTTGATCCGGCCACGACTGGAACTGATAAGAACCCTGCTTGTACTCATTGAGGACCAAATCAATGGCTGCAGAGTCCCAGTTTGCGCCACCCTTCATTCTCTCCAACTCACTCGGTTCAACCTTGATCCTCTCAATCAGGTCTCCGTCGTTGATATCCACGGCGCCACGGGACTGGTACACATCAAACGGACTCGGGGCTTCAAAGTCCATACCCGGCTTGATGTCCATCTTTGCCTTCGTTGTGCCAGTGGAATAATCATACGAAAGCTGTTTCTTATTTCTGATAATCGGTCCCTTGATGAATGCCACGGGGAACGTAACCAGATTTGTGATGAAGTCAGAAAATGCTTTGTCCCAATTGCCCTCTACCTGCTGATCGTGGCACACGGTCTCCATCTTGGTGGCGCGAGTATTGGCTTCTGTCTCGATCTTGTTGTCAATCTCGTCACGCATCCCTGCTGCAAGATCATGGATTTGCTGAAGATCGGGAGGGGCACCATCGTTCTGGATATGCTCTCGAAGCGACACCATCACCTGCTCAACGATACCAGCCTCAATCTCTCTGGGAAGCTCGGGAATAGGAGTGGGCCTGAATTTCCATGGTTTTCCCTGATCGGATGACAGCGCATCCCGCATCCATGCTTCTCCGGCATCACACTTCATAGCCGTAAGCGGCATGAAAACCTTAGTCCCGCCCATTTCCTCGATAGCATCCAGCTTGTCGGGATCATACTCACTGTTGCGCTGGCGGAGACACTGAAGAAGGATTTCGTCGTAGTTGTTCTCAAGTCGCAATTTGGAGTTTCGCTCCCATGCATCAGTTACATGCTTGAGAAGTCCGGTCATTTCGGGGGTGTTCTGCGCCTCTTGCGCCTTCTGGGCAGCAGCATCAGCTTGTTCCTGAGTGTCTATTTGCTGGTTATTACGGACTTGTAGAAGTCCGTATTTGCTACCCGTGGCACCACTCTGCTTATCTGAGTTAGGCATGGCTCTCCCATTGAATTAACGCTACCATACCACAACTCTAGCAGAAATACAACTCTTTTTTGAGAATTTGAGAAAATAGTTTTGAATGTGAGAAGATGAGAAAGTGAGAAAGCGTGCCCGTAAGCGACAGTATATGGTCTCTTAATGGGTCAAACAGGGGATAAGAGCTAATATGTTGCGGCTTAACCGGAAACAGATTGTGCTTTAAGGGGCCAAACGTGGGGTAACAGGCAGTATATTTCCGTTTACGCCCAGCCAGAAGAGGACTTCTTGCGGACGTTGCGGCGGGGGGTATTGCCAGAAGTTCGGCCAGAGGAGTCAGACATTGCCGCGCCCTGATCCAAGTGCATCGCCATGTATTCAAGGCAATCCATCAAATCCGACCATGGGTGCAACTTGAGCGGCTCTTCCGTGAAAACTCTTCCTGCCGTAGTTCTCCGTTCTCCGTATCGGTACTCGCGCTGAAACGCTTCTCGAAGCAACTGACACTCTGGAGACATCTGGAAGGCAGGTTTGCCATCTACGAGTCCCCTCAGAAAGCTGTTCACTGCTCCAAGACGTTGTGTGTAGTTCTGGGTTATGGCCGGTTCTGTGGGAATCCCTGCCGCCCGAAGTTCGTTCATGCAGGTAAGTTCGTCGCTGATATCAGACTGGTTTTTCCCAGAAGGATCGCCAATGCTGACCACCGGCATGTTGTAGTACTTGTTTCTTAGACGAGGACGGACGATATTGTTGGCAAATTCACGAATACCCATGCCGTCAGAGGCAATCTCTTCGATAACATTCAGGGTGCCACGCGACGTTAGCTGCATGAACAACACGCATGGCGTTCTCCCGAAATCCCAACCCAGCAATATCGGAAGCCCTCTCCACACCTCAATTGGCTCCTTTGTGCAGTGTATGGAATCCTGATACGCCGGGAACACTGGTTTGCCGGCCCGTGATAGACCATACTCACCCATAAGGAACACACGGCACCATGACTCATCCTGTCCCGCCGCCAAGTCTAGCCAATAATCAAATCCTGCATTCTGGTTCTCAACGTTCTCTGCCGGAGCATACTGAATAGGAGATCCATCTGGACCAACTATTGCCTGACCCCTATTGGGAACCCATAACTGTGGGTCGTTTGTCTTCTCTTTGGCGAGAGGCAGAATGGATGGCGGCTGCCTCCAGAACCTATAATTCAGAGGTTTCATCTTTTCCGCCAACTCGTACCACCAATGCTTAATGTCTGGAGGGTTGGTGTCCATAATAACTCCAGCCCACGAATACCCCCCGTCTCTCTTGGCGGGAAATCTCCTGGATCTAGCCAAGAGCGTTATGAAAACAAGTTGTGGCAACTCTACGGCCTCATTGATCCAGCCTCCGGTGAACTCAATAGACTTCAGCTTTCCGATAACATCTTCGTTGTCAAGGGCCATGAATATGAACGTGGCATCTACCTTGGTTCCGTCTTCGAGTTGCATGTTCAATTGCGCACGCATCGGATGACTATGGCGTATGACCAAACTGTATCCATCGCACTCCATCTCTGGCATCCAGTCTGTAAACGTCTCTAGCGTAGTGGTTTCCAATTCGGCGTAGGTGTTACGAATTATCGCCCACTTGCTTTTCCGGACACCCTTGTATGGTCGCTGTTCTCTTGCCCTTCGGAATAATTCCCAGACACACGCACTCGATTTCCCGCTTCCGTATGGCCCCATGATCCCGCGAACAAGACTATCATCGGCGTGGAACTCTCGGAGAGTGGGAAGCGCTACGTAGGTGATGTCCTTGTGCATCTCGTCATCAACTACATCGTCTGTGTATGCATCATCCGACATGATCTAATCCTTCTTCTTGTCGAGTGCCGTTTGGATATATCCCATCTGTCGTTCAGCCTTGTCAGCGAAATCGTGGCCGCCACCGTCGTATGGTGTTCCGTTCTCGTTTGTAGCCACTTCCCCTGTTACGGCATCTACGATTCTGTACTTGTCCAACTCGGGGTCACGCTGGACTCCCAGCTTCTTTGGTGCTGTTGTCTTCTGTTCCTGTTCCTCTGTCATCTTATTCTCCCGTTACTGTTGAGACTGTCCATCTCTCCGCGTCTGGAGGGTTTGTGTCCATGAGGACGCCCGACCAGTTGTAGCCCCCGTCGCGCTTCGACGGATATCGTTGGACACGACACCGTGCCAGCTTGACCACGCTGAGAGGTATCTCCTCGGCCTCATTGATCCACACCCCAGTCAATGCCAGGTTCATCAGCTTGTGGATATCTTCATCCTTGTCCAACGCCAAGAAGATGAACTCGGACTCAACGACCGTCTTGTCCGTAAGGGTCATGGTGAGGTAGGCGAGGATGGTAGATTCGGACTGGATCAGTCGTAGCTCGTACTCTGGACACAACATCTCTGGAATATGGTCTAGGAAGGTATTGAGGGTAGTATCAATAAGCTCGGCGTGGGTATTACGAATTATCGCCCACTTTGACTTCCGCTTATTCTGGTTGACTACTTGAGTTCTGACCCTTTGGAGCATCTCCCTTGCGTGCAGCTTCTCTATCGTCTTAGCCTGCATCTTCTGTCTCCCTCTCCGTTATCATCTCAATGATCTTCTCGGGGACTCCACCCATCTTCATCTCCTCCACATCTCCGCATATCGGCGCCGTGGCAATACATATCTGCGCCAGAACGTCCATGGTCTGTTCGGAATGTGGGGTAATGAGGTATGATAGTTCCTCGTATCGGCGTCCCGCATGAAGCATGCAACTCTTGCATATCTTCTCAAGAAGCAGGATATACTCAACCAGTCCCATGTTGCGGAGTTCTGACTCCTTCAGGAGCTGCTCGGGGGACTTTGGTATCTCCAATGGCTCCCCGTTCGGTGTTGGGTCAAACGGTATTATCGTTCCTTCGCTGCTCATGCGTTTCTCCTTTTTGAGAAATACCTACCCTATTTTTCAAAATCCTTGTCCGAAGATGTGGGGTCTTTTTCGGACATATGCACAACTGCCTGCAGGTGGTAAATCAGGTACTCGGGATCATTGTCAATTAACCCGCCTAGACGGATCTTCATATTGTCTTCTCCCCGTAAACTGATGTTCGCCATCCTGCAAGCAGCCATGACTTAAATCCTCATTTCCTGAACCAACCACGCTTCTTCTTTGATTCTGCCTTAGTAGCCCTGTAGTAAACCTTCCCATCCGTTCCGTAGCCCAACTCAAAGTCGAGTGCCGGAGCATTGGTCGGAGGATGATTTGCCCATAGTATCTTCACGGGATTCGCTGGGGGCTTCGGCTCTTGGAGCAACTGATTCTGCTTCTCCGTGGCCGCTACGAGCTGTTCGAGGGCTTCGATCTTAGATAGCGAATCGGCCTCCTGCTGCGCGTCAATGAGTCCGGCAAACCCGATGCCAATCAGTAACACGGCAACTGTTAAGACATACTTCATACCACCTTCTCCTTTCGATTACCCTTTTTCGGCTTGAACATGCTGTAGAGATTACATTCGTATTTGCATGCATGGCTGCTACGTTTTCTTGCACACTGTGATGCACGGGGGCAATACTGGGCTTCCTGTGCTACGGGATAGTGATGCCTGCTCTTGGCGTTCCCACTCACCCCGCCATTGGGATTGGCTCCTCCAGCGTTCCCGATCACCCGCCAATGGGTCTTTGTCTTCTTGCGCTCCTTGCTCATCTTCTTGCTCCAAGTTGGTAGCAGGCGTGAGAATCGAACTCACCAATCAAGGGTATGAACCTCGACATCGCTCCAGCGGATCGCCTGCAATCATTTACGTTTACACTAGAACGGAAGTCCATCATCTTCGCCATTCTCGGATGGCGTATCTTCCTCATCCGGAGGATCTTCGTCTTCTGGCGGGTCCATCGGGGTCACGGCCAATGACATGAACTTACTGCCACTCTTTGCTTCCTTAACCCATGCGGCCAGCCACCGTTCTTCCCCGTCTACCGTAATCCTGCCCTTGTAATCCGGCTGATTATCCTTCTCCTTCTTGTCATTCTTGAACAATACACCCGACATATCTCTCTGTTTCTCTGGCATTATTTCCCCTCCACTGTTTTGACACTTATCGACTTACCGCCCCATCCGATATCCGCTTCCATGCCCCGTTGGAGCCGATGATATACTGTCGGCCAGTCTTCAATGTGGCATAAAGACCAACGATTACGGGTAAAAAGACCCTGCTGTTAATCCAGTTGCGATATCCTGATGTTCGTTCGTAGGTCATTTTCTTTCTCCCTGTCCGTATTTCACTCCTCTAAACTCGCTGTATTTATGCTCGTAAATATAGAATCCGTTGATGATGCCAATATATCCATCTTTCCAAATGGAGGTTCCATCTCCTGACAGACCGTGATATTCCAAATCGCTTGTATACAGACGCTTCCAGTAGCCATCGGGGAAGCTAATCCAGCGATCCTTTTTGGGGACATTCTTGTCATCCATTACCACGTCTAGCGCAACGATCCATTCTAATATCTGCTTCCGCGTAGGACCAGTCATGGCTTTGACCAATGTTGGAGCCACGGCGCAGCCTATCGAGCCAACTCCTACCGTCTTGATGAAAGTTCGCCGATTCATTTCTTCACCTTCTTTCGTGCGCCAGCAACCGTTGGAACGGAGCCAGTGACGGGTTCGGGGTTGACTGGCTTCTTCTTTCGCAGACCATTGTGGCACTCGCAGCGTTCAAGTCCTACGCAGTCGAGATGGACAAACACATTTCGCATGTAGGATGAGGTATAGCCAGGAAACCCTATTGCTGCTGCTGCAATGTAGTCGCAGTAGGACATCTCCTCCATGTTAGCGGTGAAGTCCACCTTGCCACATACTTGGCATGCTGTGGTACGGCATGTGGCATCCCTTGTGGCCTCAAGGGATGCAACTCTTCTACATAGTTCCATTAAGTCAGACACTACATTACTTTTCCACATTTTCATCGCATTCATACTTCCTCCACATCCTCGAATTCGGCACAATCGCCGCTCGCCAAGTGATACTTCAATCCAATCTTGTCGAATCCATCCTCTCCGCAGAACGGGCAT
>Ga0099850_1000484_pt1 | contig 17942 bp, 17 predicted proteins | sample CB_VirMetaG_5_FD_79182 | JGI IMG/M metagenome (GOLD analysis project Ga0099850, IMG submission 79182) | Freshwater to marine saline gradient viral communities from Chesapeake Bay - CB_1508_1D Viral MetaG | ecosystem: Environmental > Aquatic > Marine > Coastal | place: USA: Chesapeake Bay... | reverse complement strand
GTGCCAAGCAAGCACAAGACACTTGCTGGTATTCTACAGTCCGGTGAGTCTATCCTTATGAAGCACTCCCTGCTACGCTGGCATGACGTTGCCCGCAAGGAAGGCATCAAGTTCAAGATGGTTGGTTTTATCCACGATGAATACCAAGTGGAGGTTATCGGTACTAAAGAAGAAGCTGAACGTCTCGGCCAGATCCAAGCACAGTGTATGCTGGAGACAGGCCAAGAGCTAGGCTTCAAGATACCTACACCCGGTTCGTATGATGTAGGTACAAACTGGGCTGAGACCCATTGACAAGCTTTAAACCAAGTCGTATATACGATGATACGATTACTCGAAAGGAGAACAGCAATGGCTGGATCGAAACTAAAGGCAACTGAACTGGAACTGTTTGGCATCTTTGAGTGGGCCAAGGTCTTTGAGTTCAACCGTGACAAGGCTGAGTGGAATGCTGACACTGATGGTGAATGCAAGATCACTCTCATCCTTGACGAAGAGAATACAAAGAAGTTCCAAGCCTCTGGTAGCCAGAAGAAGATGGTGCCAGATGAAGACGGGCGTGGTATGAAGGTCACTGTTGGCCGCAAGTTCCGCCCCGCAATGGAATGGCAGGGTGGTCCTCCCCCTGTTGTAGATGCTGCTGGTGATCCATGGGATGTCGAAGAGAACGGTCTCATTGGTAACGGCAGCAAGGGTGTAGTGTACATCACAGTGTACGATACCCGCAGCGGTCGCAAGGGCACACGGCTTGAAGGTGTCCAAGTGATCGAACACGTAGCCCTTGAGACTGAAGGGAGTGGGTCTGGTCCACGTGGCCCACGCTTCAAGGACTACTCTTCGTCTGCTAAAACTGTTGCTGCTAAGTCCTCTCCTCCTCCAACTCCCAAGGCAGCACAGCAGGTAGAAGAAGACAACATCCCCTTCTGATTCCCTCTCCTCCAAGCTATCGCCCCTTCCTGCAGCAATGTGGGTGGGGGCAACTCATAGAAAGGATACAACATGGCTAAGACAATCGACACACTCGTGCAGGACATGTACGAAACTATCCTCGGAAACAACGGGTGGGATAGCCTTGTTGGTGAGATGATGGGTAAGAACATTTCGGAGATGTCAGCTAAGCGTTTCAGTGCACCGCAGGAACCACGTGGCTACCTGTCTCTATCTTCTATTGGTACACCCTGTGACCGTAAGCTTTGGTACAAGATTAACCGCACGGATCTCTCAGAGAAACTACCTGCCAGTGCTTTGCTCAAGTTCTTCTATGGTGACATGATCGAAGAGCTTGCCCTGAGCATTGCTGCATCGTCTGGACATACAGTCACTGGTACACAGGACAGGCTGGACTGCCACGGTATCAAGGGCCACCGGGATGCAGTCATTGATGGCATGACTATCGACGTTAAGTCTGCCAGCCCCTACGCCTACAAGAAATTCAAAGAGGGTAACCTGCGGGAAGACGATCCCTTCGGTTACATCAGCCAGCTTAGCTCGTATGTGTATGCTGCCAAGGATGATCCTCTTGTTACTGACAAGAAGCGTGGTGCTTTCCTAGCTATCGACAAGGTGAATGGCCACATCTGCTTAGACATCTATGACTTCTCTGATGAGCTAGACAAGAAGGCAGAAGAGATAGAGAAGACTAAGGCTATGGTGCAGGGTGACATACCTGACAGATCCTACGAGGATGTACCCCAGTCTGCCACTAGCCCCAACAGAAAGCTGCCTGTTTCGTGCAGCTACTGTGACTTCAAGAAAGAGTGCTGGCCTAACCTGCGGAAGTTCCTCTACCGTTCTGGTCCTGAGTTCCTGACCAAGGTAATCAAGGCACCTAACGTGAACGAGGACACGAATTTCTAATGGCTAAGAGACCATACAGTAACCTTCGAGCACGTGCTATCAAGGAAGGCTACCGCTCAGGCTTAGAAGAAGATACAGCCAGGTACCTCACCGAAAGGGGTATCTGGTATACGTATGAAGAGAAGAAGCTTAAGTGGGTAGACCTACGACATAGATCGTACACACCTGACTTTATCCTACACAATGGTATCGTAGTAGAGACTAAGGGTCGCTTCACGAATGACGATAGGCGGAAACATATCGCTATCAAGGATCAGTACCCTGACCTAGACTTACGATTTGTCTTTACTAACAGTCGTGCTAAGCTGTATAAAGGTTCAAAGACTACGTATGCTGACTGGTGCAAGAAGCATGGCTTCCTCTACGCAGACAAAGTTATACCAGATGACTGGCTGGAATAACTGTTTGACTTGAAGACACCACTCAATATAACTAGGAGTTTCCGACTTGCTGTACGAAGTTACCCTCTTACTCGAAATAGACCCTGACGTTTACTTTCTGGGAGCAGATCCAGACAGTGACTTGGAGTGTGTACGTGAAGCAATAGTCGTAGCACTATACGACATGGATGATACCGAAGTAGTAGATATAGATGTAAGGAAAACACAATGAGCACTATCAGTGATGGCGATCTTGAAGCTTGGGAATACTACAACGAAGTATACAAGCACAAACCCTTGGGGATGAATGACTACCAGAGTATGGCAGCTAAGACTGCTATCTACTCAGCGACACACCAGCTTCTTTACCCTGCGCTGGGCCTTGCTGGTGAGGCTGGCGAGGTAGCCAACAAGGTTAAGAAGATGCTTCGGGACAACAACTTTGATCGTGCCGGGGTAGCTGCAGAACTAGGGGATGTTCTGTGGTACGTTGCAGCACTAGCACGGGACTTGAACTTGGACATGCAAGACCTAGCTATGCAGAACTTGGAGAAGCTGTACGGACGTGCAGCACGTGGGACTATTAAGGGAAATGGAGACGAGAGATGAGCAACTATCTACCAACAGACTACCAAGCGTTTATTCACACCAGCCGTTATGCCCGCTGGCTGGAAGAAGAAGGGCGTCGGGAAAGCTGGGCTGAAACTGTAGACCGCTACGTGAACAACCTAGTGGCCCCTGTCCTAGAGGATGAGACTGGCTGGGAACCCTACGAGCAAATCAGGGAAGCTATCCTTGGTCTAGAGATCATGCCATCAATGCGTGCTATGATGACTGCTGGCCCTGCCTTAGCCCGTGACAACACCGCTGGCTACAACTGCAGCTACCTACCCGTAGATGACCCTAAGTCCTTCGATGAGGCTATGTTCATCCTGCTCTGCGGTACTGGTGTTGGGTTCAGTGTCGAGCGGCAGTTCGTTTCGAAGCTCCCTGAAGTACCACAGCTCTTTGATTCTGAGACTATCGTGGTCGTTAAGGATAGCAAGGAAGGTTGGGCAAAAGCTCTGCGTCAAGTTATTGCACTCCTGTTTAGTGGTGAGATCCCCAAGTGGGATGTGTCTCGTGTTCGTCCTGCTGGTGCCCGCCTGAAGACATTCGGTGGTCGTGCCTCTGGTCCTGCACCACTAGTAGACTTGTTCACATTTGTAGTTAAGGTGTTCAAGGATGCACAGGGCCGTAAGCTTTCCAGCATCGAATGCCACGACATCATGTGCAAGATTGGTGAGGTTGTAGTTGTTGGTGGTGTACGTCGTAGTGCTATGATCTCCCTGTCTAACCTGAGTGATGACCGTATGCGTCACGCTAAGAGTGGTAGCTGGTGGGAGAATGACCCGCAGCGTGCCTTGGCTAACAACTCTGTGAGCTACACCGAGAAGCCTGATGCACTATCCTTTATGCGTGAGTGGATGGCCTTGGTAGAAAGTGGTAGCGGTGAACGTGGTATCTTCAACAGACAGGCTAGCAAGAAGCAGGCTGAGAAGAACGGTCGTCGTGATCCTAACTGGGAGTTTGGCACCAACCCATGCTCGGAGATTATCCTGCGTCCCTACCAGTTCTGTAACCTGACTGAGGTGGTGGTACGTGCTACTGATACCTTGGAAGACTTGGAACGTAAGGTAAAGCTGGCTACTATCCTAGGTACTATCCAGTCTACCTACACCAACTTCCCCTACCTGCGGAAGATCTGGCAGAAGAACACCGAGGAAGAACGTCTGCTTGGTGTCTCTATGACTGGCATCATGGACAACCCTTTGACTACTACAAAGAACAAAGGACTGGAGGCTACCCTTGAACATCTCAAAGCTATCGCTGTTGACACTAACCGTGAGTGGGCTGAACGTCTTGGTATCCCTGTTTCTGCTGCTATCACTTGCGTTAAGCCCTCTGGAACCGTCTCGCAACTTGTGGATTCTGCTTCTGGTATCCACGCTCGTCATTCCCCTTACTACATTCGTACTGTACGTGGCGACAATAAGGATCCGCTTACGCAGTTCATGAAGGATCAGGGTATTCCTAACGAGCCTGACGTGTTCAAGCCTGAGCAGACTACCGTGTTTAGCTTCCCGATGAAGTCCCCTAACAAGGCTATCGTTACAGCTGACATGACTGCCATCGAACAGCTAGAGACTTGGCTGGCATACCAGCGGCACTGGTGTGAGCATAAGCCTTCGGTTACTATCAACGTACGGAAGGATGAGTGGTTCGAGGTAGGGGCTTTCGTGTACAAGCACTTCGACGAAATGTCTGGTGTTAGCTTCCTGCCCTACAACGAGCACACCTACCAGCAGGCACCATACCAAGAGGTAGGTAAGTCTGAATACGAAGAGCTTCTGTCTGTTATGCCTAAGGCCATTGACTGGGCTAAGCTGAGAGACTATGAAGTAGAAGACAATACCGCAGGTAGTCAGACACTAGCTTGCTCTGGTGACAGCTGCGAGATTGTAGACTTGACGTAACTGCCAGTCCTGAGTATGACTTTAAACTACTCACCTATCTCCTCTTAGCTCAACTGGATAGAGCAACTGACTTCTAATCAGTAGGTTGCAGGTTCGAGTCCTGCAGAGGAGACCAACACACCATGAGGATACCATGTACGTCATTATCACAAGAGACCAGTGTAACTTCTGCGATGCTGCCAAGGCAATGCTGACAGGTGCAGGGAAGCAGTTCACTGTGTATAACGTCCAGTCACCTAGCTCTAAGTGGTTACTTGATTTAATCAAGAAGGCAGGTTACACTACTGTACCACAGATCTGGGATTCATCTGGTAATCATATCGGTGGATACTCTGAACTGAAACAACTCCTAACGGAAGGTCCAGTATAATGGCTAAGCTTGCAGGTACTGCTTGGAAACCTGAACCGAAACACAAGAAGACATCACAGGGTTTGACCCGTGGTAGTATCAAGAAGTCTTCTATGAACAAGTCTAAGAAACGTAGCTTCAAACAGTACAGAGGTCAGGGCTAATGGCGGTACGTAAAGCATTCAGCCGTAGCCTGTACCAAGCGTATGACGGTCCAGCCCGTGAGGCTCTGGTGGCTCATCTGACAGCCAAGGGTCACACCATCATCAGCAACCAAGAGAACTTCTCTGTTGATGTAGTCTCCCAGAAGAACGGCTACACCTACTACAACGAGGCAGAGGTTAAAACTGCTTGGTCGGGTGACTGGCCGACACACTGGGAAGAGATCCGCATACCTGAACGCAAGCAGCGTCTCTTAGATAAGCTGTCAGGTGATGACGCAGTACTTAACTTCTACGTATTCGATAAAGATCTAAAGCAGGCTTGGCGTATCAAGGACACCCTGCTAACAAAAGAGAACCTGAAGGAAGCCTACGGTAGGTACATCCAGAAGGGCGAACTGTTCTTTCACATTCCGTACACTGAAGCAGAGTTGGTAGTAATCTAATGGAAGACTTCCCTGAGAAGCCTCGACGTTCTAGACGCAAGACTAACTACAAGGGTGCAGACAGCAAGTCTACTTCAGGCTTTGTACCCAGAACACAAAAGCAGAAAGACTTGGTTGATTCATTTAAACAGTACAGCCAGGTCTTCGTGCTAGGTCCAGCAGGTACAGGCAAGACGTATGTTACCGCTACCTATGCTGCTGATCTTTATACTCTGAAAGAGATAGACAAGATCGTTATCACACGGCCACACATTGCTGTCGGTAAGGACATTGGTTATCTGCCCGGTACTCTGGAAGAGAAGACCTACCCGTGGGCACTGCCAGTCCTAGACGTACTGCAGAGACACTGGGGCAAGGGTATGCTAGAGACTGCTATCAAGAACGGTAACGTAGAGATGGCACCACTAGCCCTGATGCGTGGGCGTAGCTTCGAGAATGCTTTCATCATTGTGGATGAGACACAGAACATCACTACGCATGAGCTTAAGATGCTGTTGACTCGTGTAGGTGAAGGCTCTACTATCGTCCTGAATGGTGACGTTCAGCAGTCTGACTTGAAGGAAGCTGACGGTCTATCAAAGGTCATTCACTTGGCCAAGAAGCACATGCTCCCTGTGCCTGTCATTGAGTTTGGCGTACAGGATATCGTACGGTCTGACATCTGCGCACAGTGGGTGAAAGTATTCATGAAGGAACGACTATGACAACCAAACAGTTTGATCCAGTAGACCGCCCAGCGCACTACAACATGGGTGGCATTGAGTGTATCGACTACATCAAGCAGGTGCTTGGTCTAGATGGTTTCATTGCTTACTGTCATGGCAACATGATTAAGTATCAGCACCGTTACCGCTACAAGAACAACCCTGTGGAGGACATGAAGAAGGCTGAGTGGTACCTCCGCAAGATGAACGAAGCACTTGCAGAAAAGCATAAGTAGTGCTATAATTTAACAGACTATAATTAGACAGGGTTAGCCTGCATGAATACACCGAGTAAGAAGCCTAGGCGACTAACGGCTACTCCCCCTAAACAAACAAAAACCCTTGAGCAGGAAGCCCAAGAGTTCTTGAAGAAGTCTATCGAAAAGGATCCTCAGCACACATCTGGGGATCTTTATGCTGGATGTGCATTAGCTGGTCTACTTGCATCTGGCAAATACCTACGGTCAGAAGAGATCGTAGAGGAAGCATTCAGTTATAGGGACAGGATGCTTCAATACAAAAAGAATAACGATACTTGAACTAAACCCCCAGCTTAAAAACTGGGGGTTCTTTCTTTTACTTAAGGCCCATCGTATCCTCGAAGAGCTTCTGCCTGTTGTTTCTATCAGAGATATAGAAGTCAATCAGTTGGAGTTGCGGTAGGTCTAGCTCCCATAGTTTATCCACAGAAGTATCGAAGATGTCCAAGGCATCACGCATCTCTTTCTTGCTGATATTACTATCAGTGATCTTCATGATGGTGGCTACCTTGTTGTCTTCCATATCGTAAGACTCAGCAAGGAATGCCTTGGAATCCTTCTTGGCTTCCCGCAGTATACGCTTCACCTGCTTCTGCTTCTGCTCTAGGGGCAGAGACTTCCACACAGGCGAATCAGCTAGGCTGTCAGCATACATCTCTAGGATCGGGAAGATGAACTTGTTGAATGCATTCACCGCCTCAGGTGAGTCAGACGTAATGCCAGTCATCCACTGTGGCCTACCGATATCGTTGAAGAGTTGCTGCACGGTTGACTGAGGGAGAACCTCACGGTAACCAAACAGTCTACCGATAGGTACACCCTGCGCCTCACCAGAGGTTGCTACATTCTTCTCTTCAGCAATGTCCTCACCCATAGCTACAGCAAAGAACTGATCGATATACCGGATACTCTCGTTGAAGGTTTTACTGCCCTGCTTACGGTCAGCAGACACATAGTCTTCACCACGGCTCATAGCTAGGATTTGGTTGGCAGGGTCAGCGAAGCGAGTATACCCAGAGACATACATGGCAGCTGACTCTGCGAATGCTTTCTGGATTAGCTTGCCAGTTTCAGGCAGGTCACCCGAAGCAAGTACACTCAGCATATCGCCAACAGTTCCTGCAGCATCACCAAGCTGTCTAGATAGCTGGTCAAAACCAAAGGTATTCTTCGCTTCCTGTAGCAGTTCCTGAGGAACTTCACCGTCACGCAGAGCATGTGCTGCAATACGGCCAGCCATCTTGTAGAAGCTAAGCGGGAAGTCATACATCCGGTTACGGATAGCACCTGTCTCGTCACGCTCTTCGTACCACGCAAGGCCATCCTCTAGGTTCTTCATCTCGTAGTTAGCTGCTACACCAACCAAGCTAAGACCAATGGCAGACTTAGTGACAAGATCCATTGCATCTCTTTCAGTGCCTACTGCGAACTTGTGCAGCAGGGAGATGCCAGTATGGTCGAACATAAAGCCGAGGGTGTTGTTGAAGAACTGACCAAAGGGAATCATAGCACCAACGACAGGAAGCTTACGGGCATTCTCTACCATTTCAGCTACTCGCTGCAGAGAACCCCCAGACCCACCGTATCTCTTCGAGAAGACATTACGTAGGGCATCATTCACAGCAGCAGTTTCAATCTTCATAAAGCGGTTGTACTTGTCTGTACCTTTTTCAGATAGGTGTTCAACCAAGTCATCACGCTTTAGAAACTCTTGGTAGCTCACGCCGTACTCCAAGCGGATACGCTTGTCGATAGCATACATGAACTCTTGGGTCTTAGTTACAAAGTCTTGAGCTTTGACACCGTATGCAGTCTGAATGAAGTTCATAAACTTTTCTGACTGAGTACGTGTAAGTTTTTCACCTACTGGTAGACCAAGTTCTTTGAGAACGTTATCAACTTCTACACCACCAACCATGTACCGGAACATTTCCTTCTGTGCTTCCGGTCTGTATGTCAGGTAGTCCATGGCAGCTTCATACGTCATGTATGGATCCACCATGTTTGCTAGCTTCTGTTTCTGCAAAGATACCATCTGTCTAGCAAGGTTGCCATACTCAGTAGCTTTTGTCTGGTTACCCGTGAGTGCCTTGAAGATGGCAGTGCCACCGTACAGTGGTGCTCTCAGCATATCAGACATTGTTTGAATGCCAGTAGCTTGGCTCCAACCAATAGCGTTAAGGGCCGTAGTGCCTGGATGTGTAACCAGCATCTTGATAAAGTTCTGCTGAAGCTTCTCACCAAACTTAGCCACCTCTTCTCTTACGTCTCGTGAAAGAGGATCAAGTATATTGTCGATAGCTTCTTCAGGTGTAACTTCATTTGCAGTCTTACCTGCAGCAATGTTGATGTTCTTTAGGATCTGGTTCATAGCAGCCTTCTGCTGCATAAGGCGGGCACCTTCTGATATTTCAGCTGAATCCACATCCAAGAACTTCTCAATGCCAAGCTCAGCATACGGGCTGTCAAACTTACCGAATACATCCTTGAACAGTTCGTCTACCTTTTGTCTTGTCTCAGGCTTTAGAACACGAATAACATCACCAAGGTAGTTAGTGAAGGTATCTTTCTCTGAACGCTTCTGCCACGCTGGCAGCCCACCTTCAGCAAGGATATCCACTAGGCCAGTTATACCGTACTTACGATCACCCAAGAAGAACAGCCGAGCAACCACAGAGTCAGTGGCTGTAGCTAGGTTCTCTGGGTCATCGTACTTCATAGCAAGACCACGACGAACCTTGTCTATGAATGGCTCTAGTTCTGTAACTACTACGTCAATCTTGCTAAGGATCGTATCGTTGTCCATTGCGTTCTGCAGTTCAGACTCAGACAGTTCCTTGGCAGCTTTTCTCTGGGCTGCTCTAGCTTCTTTAGCTGACAGAGCACGGGCAGCTTCTGTTACTTCCTGTGACCTTTCAAGCTCAATGGAAGCAAAGGTGTTGTTTGAAATGCCACGCATTGAAGTCAAGCCAAAGGAAAGACCAGTGCCAACTATACCACCTGCAGCAGAAACAATGAGCTGATCTACATCGTAGTCGCCCATAGTCTCGGCTTTCATCTGAGCTTTCTGCCTAACTGCTTCAATACCTACAGCTGCGCCAGTATCAAAGCCACCTGAAAAAGCTACTTCTGCTACAGCAGACTTTTTAAGGGCAGACTTATAGGCAGCACTCTCTAGTGCTTTAGTGTATGCTCTACGAGAGGCCTCTCTCTTAGCAGTTTCAATAGCAACCCTAGAGGTAATGCCCTTCTCCGCTGCCTCTTTTACTGCCAGTTTAGCGGCTTGCTTTGCTGCTTCCTGTGCGACTTTACCAGCAGCTTTTGTTGCGCTAGTTGCTGCGAGTTTACCAACACCCAGAGACACAACGTTGATAGGATCAACAATGAGAGCACGAGCATAGTCATACACAGCATCAGCCTTATCCCCAAAGCTAGAACGTTCATCACCGAATACACCCTGCATGGAGTCAAACAGGGAGTATGCCTTACCAGCCTTAAGTCTGCGTGCATCTAGCTCACTGCCATCCCCACGGTTTAGGTGGGCCAGTTCCTGCAGTGTAGTAACAGACTGACCGAAGGAGAACTGACGCATGTTGTTAATGTACGAGTCCACGATCTCCTGCTTGTCGTACTTGTCCGAAGACATGCCGAACCTGTCAGTCATGTAGTCTTCGATAATTCGGAAGTTCTCACCCTCAGTCAGGTCTTGTAGGGAGATGCTGCCAGAAGATGCAGTCTGCTTATCCTCTTCGATACCAAGTGCTTTCTTCCGTTGGTTCTGCAAGGAAAGGAGTTTTTCATTTCTATCCATCAGGTAGTCTCCTTAACCTTCCATGTACTTCTTTACGAAACCTATTGGATCGTCCTCTAGTTCTGTAAGCAACTCTGGATTATCTTTAATCATCTCCAAGACTTTAGAGCTTGCTTCTGTACTTCTTAGCTTAGCATAAGCATTAGCGACAGCTTCTTTATCCTTAAGGTCAGGGCTTTCACCCATGAAGAACTCTACTACGTCTGTATCTCTAAGACCTGTACGCCATTCGCCGTATTTACCATCAAACATTCCTTGCAAAACTCTACTAATTCTTGTCTGAATTTGCAGGTCTCGCCCAGTAGCTTCTTTGTATTTTTCAAAACCAGTCTCAGCTGTACCAGTTTCAGTTGGAATGCCGACTGCTTCAGCAGATTCCTTACGACGCTTTTCAGTAAAGTCTGGGTTCTCCATCACAATATTATTAACAATAGCATACTGTACATCAGGGTTTTTATCAAAGTATTCAATAGCAGCTTCGTCCGTATCAATGACTTCAAGTCCTTCAGTATCAACTCCCATTGGGTTAATGATATCAGGTTCATCCTCTTGATCGTCAGTTTCCACAGTCGGTGCTTCTAAAGGTTCCACTTCTTTGCCGTAGTCTTTGATCTTCTGTAGAGCATCTGCCCCAAGGAAAGAAGTAGTGAAGGCACTAGGTGCCTCTTTGAAGTACGGAATTGCTTTCTCTACGCCAAAGTACGGGCTTTTAATCATTTCCCTTACACGGGCATTGCCAGACTCTTCACCGATACGTTCCACTTCCTTTTGAACCTTAAGGGTTTCTGTGAGTACAGCCTTCCTCTTATCCTCGAAGGTTAGGTCTTCACCTACAGTAATACCTAGTTTGTCCATAATACCATCGACGGTATCTTCAGACACATCATCGGCTTGCAGTTCATTTACAGACCTGCGTACAGTCGAACTAAACGAATCATACTGTGCGTCATACTCGTCAACAACACTAGCCTGTATCACTTTAATTTCAGATTTAGACAGAGGAGAACCAAGGCCAGCATAGCTTACGGATACATCACCAGACATACGGCCACGCTTACGTAGTGGACCACCCATGCTTGCTGCAATGTCAGCACCTGTGTACTCACCCATGATCTTCTGACCGTATACGTTCCTGTCAATAGCCTCGGTAGGACTACCGAACAGCTTAGCGAAGATGCCCTTCTCTTTGGCCTCAGGTGTCTTGTAGTCAGACTTAGTGAACACTGGCATGATTAGGTCAAGAGCCTCAGACACGGAGCCAGCCTGAGGTTGGTAATCACTGGAAATCTCTACGGCTTTGTTCAGTATCTCAGCCGACAGAGATACACCTTCCTTCTGCTCTAGAGTAAGGCCTCTGTTTGCAAGGCGAACAATCTCGTCAGGGTTCTCTTCAAGAAGAGCAATCAGCTTATCTTCATCCATACCTCTAGAAGTCAGGAAGTCAGTAGCCTTCTGAAATTCTACCCGTGCATCCATCACTTGACCACGACGCTTAAGACCCTCCTGCATAAGGAAGTCAGTCTTTCTCTGCGTCATATCACGGATATACTCTTGGCGCTCCTTGAGGTTCTCACCCATACCCTTGATGAAACCAGCTGCAAAGTAACTGCCCATAGTCTTAACCTCTCGCCATTAGACCACGGGGTTTCTCAGTCTCACCCAGGTCCATTTCCATTTGCATATCTTCTTCTGGTGCTTCTGGCATCTCTTGCTCCATGTCGTCCATGGAATCTTCCTGTGTCATTTCTTCCAAGAAGTCAGCACCAGCATCCTTGTCCTTGTTAGCCTTAATGGATTTCTTAACAAGAGAAATAGCTTTCTGTTTAGCAAGCTCTGCGTTTTCTTCTTCCTTGCCGAACTCCTCACGGTACTCAATGCCTGCCTGCTTAGCTGTGGCATTCAGGTACTCTTGCACGACAGGCTTGATAATCAGGCTGACATCAATGCTGTGGATACCATTAGCTACAGCCCCACTGCACATCATCTCTGCCAGAACATTAGTAGGAACACCATACTCAATGGCGAAGAGAACATTATCCAAGACCTCCTCAGTGGTGATGCGCTCCAAGTGATACACCACAGCCTCGTTAGGGTCGGCTATTTCTGGGGGTCTTTCCCACGCATAGTTACGTGGTTCATCAGTCAGAGACTGCCCAGGGATTGCTGCTTCTAATGCTTTTACCATCTTTCAGTACCTTATGATCTTGCTCTATAGACTGCTTCACCACGAGTAACGCTGCCATCTCTGTTGATGTCTAGCCCACTGTTGGCTTTGTAGGCTTTACTGCCACGTTTATACAGTGTGTAACTATCACCCTTACCAACAGCGGCAGGCCAGTGAATAGCCATGTAGAGATCATCGAAGTTTTTAATCTTACCTTCAAACTTAGCAAGATACTTCTCTACGTAATCCATCTGGTCACTACGAGACATCTTTGCCAAGTTAGCCGTAGTAGTCCCTAGCTCTTTAGCAGTGTCAGGCATAAACTGGATTAAGCCAGTAGCACTAGACGTACCAGACTTCTGAGCAGGATCCCACGAACCAGCTGTCTCGAACTGAATAACCTTTAGGATCTCGTCTTTGTCTACACCATGTATGCCAGCAAGCCTATCGACCTTTGTCATGAACTCAGTGTCATTTGCTACATCCTCAGGTACATTAAGTTTGTACTCTGGGAACGGTGCTTCACCAGCACGAGACTTAGGGCGCATCATACCAGAACCTGTACGTCCTTCATCAAGATTTGTCAGATACCCCTCAGCACCCTCTTTAGCTGTCTCTGCGTCAAGCGGTGAGCCAACACTCTCAGGTACACCAGCAGACTGAATGGCAGCAATCCATGTAGCCATATCATCAGTCACCTTACGCTCTCTCTCACGAGAGTCAGAGGCACTGTCGGCTTGCATCTGCCTTCCAACTCTTTCGATACCTCTGATAGAAGACTCCATGCTGGCCTGCGTGCGACCAGCTGCCCTCTCACCGAGACCAATGGCTCGTGCCGTACTACTCGCAGCCTTCTTCGTAGGGTCTTCCCCTAGGATCTCATCTGCAATACTCTTTAGTTTACTGCTAGCTAAATCAGCCATTGTTTAATCCTTTATTAGATAAGACCTATGACTGTGCTGAATACATCCGCCCAGCCCTGTCCCTTGGCAATGTCTGCCTGCACATCTGCTTGGAATTTAGCAGCTTCGATTGTAGCATCTGCTGCCATTTTTTGCAATGTAATAGACAAGGCTCTGTCAGCATTACTCTCAGCAGACTGGTAGGCCATCGACAGAATATCTCTTTCTCTCTGCCAAATCTGATCTAGGTTAGTAGAAGTAAGAGCATTGATCGTCTTAGCAAAGTCCATATTGCTTTGGTTCTGAGTTGCAGTATTCAGAGTAGCAATGTTCTGACGCCACTGTGCGTTTGCCTGTGCAATCACCAAGCCATTCTGTGCGTTAAACATATCACGCTGCTGCTGGATCTCGCTGTTGAACTGTCGCAGAGTATTCACTGCGTCTACGTTGAACTGATCCATTGCGTTCTGCTGCACAGCATTGAACTGCGAAGTGTTCGAAGCAAGGCTAGCAAAGAACTGGTTCGTCTGGTTCTCACTCGAAGCATTGAACTGCTTGGCAGCATTCTCTGCAGCTTGGTCAGTGAACAGTGACTGAATGACAGACTGTGCCTTGAACATCGTAGCCTGCTGTTCATTCGACAGGTTAGTGAGGTCCATCTGCAGGAAGTTCTGTGCGTTCTGAACTGCTGCCTGCTGTCTGTTGCTCAGGTTCTGCATGTCAAGCTGCGACAGTGCAGCAGCCTCAGCCATCACCATCGCCTGCCTGTTATTCAGGTTGTTCAGGTTGACGGTGTTAGCTGCCCGGCTATTCTCCAAGGCAATCTGTTGCTCAGCAGTAAAGTTCATATTGGCAATGTCACCAATACGAGCAGAGTTCTGCACTCTTGCTTGGAACTCTTGCGTGAACTCCATACCAAGGAACTCAGCACGCTGCTGTGCTGCCATCATTGCACGCTGCTGTCTGTTGGTCAAGTTCTGGGATTCGAACTGTGCCTGTACCTGAGCATCCATCTGTGCGATAGGAAGTGCTGCTTCCATAGCTGCCTGAATAACTGCCTGACCTGCCATGCTAGACGCACCGAGACCACGTGCAGCAAGGATAGCTGTAGCATTCCGCATGGATGCTGCTGCCCACGGGGGAGTATTGCCACCCTCGAATTGCTGCATCAAGCCCTCAAGCTGACCAGCAACAGTTGCCTGTTTACTTGGGGTAGCAGTAGCTGCCTGTACTTGCTCAGTGAATGCAGCTGCAGTCTGTGCGTTAGCTGCCCCAGAGACAAGCTCACCCTGCTGGATCTGCCGCTGCACAGGGTTGTCCATCATAATGGCTGTACCCTGAGCTGCCTGCATCCCAGCAACAGAAGTATCTGCCTGCTGTGCTGCCTGCACCTGTGCTTGTGGCTGTATTTGGCCCTGTGCTGCCTGCATTTGGTCAGTAGCTGCCTGTACCTGAGGGGCTGTAGTAGCCGCCTGCATGACAGAAGCAGGGGTCAGTACGGGCATACCTGCCTGTGCAGTAGTAGGTGCTGTAGCTGCCTCAGCGAAAGGAGCAATAGGTGCTACTTGCCCAGCAGTGGCAGGAATAAAGTCTTGCTCAGTCGGCTGGATCATAGCCACAGGTGCCTGCATCGGCTGCATAGTCTGCGTGACTAGGTTCTGCTGCATACCTTGGAAGTCTTCAAGAGTAGTCGAAAGACCACCCTTATCATAACCCTTCCTCATGTAGCCGCCTTTAGCCAAGGCTGCGCCGATGGCATTGAACTTGGCAGTCATAGCAGGCGAAGAATTAGCGAAAGCATTAAGGGCAGCGTTAGTCTTCGGGCCTTGATAGCCGTTCATGCTAGCAATACGGTACTTAGCTTCCAGCATCTTGTCTTCAGACTGACCACCCTCAGCATAACCAAAAAGGGTACCAGGAATATGAGTAGCAATATTGTTATCTTGCGCATCACGTACGTACCACCCATCTGGACCAATGACAAGCTCTTGGTTTGAAGACAACTGGCTCAAAGAAGGTCTAGGTGCGTTAGGGTTCTCTGACATTGGGCCACCAGACATAGGACCAGAGTATGGGGTAGAACCTGTACCTCTACCGCCACCCAAAACACCGGGGCCTCTAGTTCCAGTCGATGACCCAGCAGTCATAGTACCTGCTGGAGTAGCTACCTGCATACCCTGCTGAGCAGTTGACCCATCACCTCTTGTGTAACCCGGAGGTACATACGTGATAGGGGTACCGTTGCTTTCAGTAACAGGGATGCTTTGACCAAACGCATTCGTATACTTAACTGTTCGAACACCAACAGCCATACCACCCATACCCGGGGTAGTTCTGGTAAGCTGTTCTTGTGTGTACCCACCGGGTTGTGACGCAACAGTTACACTAGTAGGAACAGCAGACAGACCAGATGATTGTAGTGGTAAATTAAAAGTACCAGTTGTAGCTGACTGAGGATAGGTACCTGATGCGGTATAACCAACAGATGGGGTAGTAGTTGTAGTAGCAATACCGTTCTGGTACGTTGTTGTTCCACCAGTCTGTTGAGTCCCGTAGGTCGTGGGCGTAACAGGTACTTCCGTTATAGGAACACCAGCCTGAGTCATCCCAGCGGGTTTCTGTTCCTTCGGAGGTAGCCTATTTACTTTAGTAGTCGTTGTTGTTGGCGCTACAGGTTGAGCTTTTTGACCAATTACTTTATCAAAACCTGTGCTGATTGCTTGAGCATTAGGGCTAGTAACAATACCCTTAAAATCATTAGCCTTGTTAAGAACCCAGTCAACATCTTTGGCAGATAGACCATTGGTTCTACCTGTGTCACCATTACCTTGGTAGTACAGTTCGTGGGCTGCAAGCTTTTGCTTGTCAGTCATCGTATCCCAAGCATCACCAAAGTAAGGGCTAGCTAGTCTGTCTGCTTTATTTAGGGAGTCTTGAACGAACTCATCGACCGATGTATAACCGGGGCCTTGTTTGTTAGCACTACTGTCGATGTACTTCTGAATGTCCTCCTCAGAGACACCCATCTCGTTTTCACTGCCAGCGTAGTAACCAGAGCCACGATCAGCAAAGTCTACTGCTTTATTTCTGTAGTCCTGTCTTATACTTTTCTGCTGTTCTGCAGCTTGGTCAGAAGTAACACTACTCTGAATGATATTAGACACTCTGTCGCCGTAGGCATCCTGCAGCGCCTTTGTAACTTTATCTGTGTCTGTGCTATTTGAAAGCTGGATGCCACCGCCGGGGAAAAGGATACCAACCTTACCATCCGCAAACTGTGTAATCGTAACCTTGTCAACTGCACCAGCATCTGCAGAAGATGTCGTTTGAGACTGCTGCTGTGCTTGCATATTATCTATAGCAGCTGCAGCCCTCTGAGCTTCTCTTTCAGTATAGTAAGTCTTACCACCTACATCGTAAACAGTGCCTGCTCGACCAGCATCACGTGTTGTAATATCTGCCATCTGTAATCTTCCTTATTATACGGGCTTAACGGGCCAGTCTTCCTCGTTAAGATACGGGAAGTTAACATGGCTAGTAATGTCACGGAGGGCTTGTCTGTAAGCTATAGTTGTATCATCTAATGTGTTATCAGTCAAGGCTAAGTAGTCTGTTTCAGCTATTAAAGAATTACGTTTTGCTCGTACACCCTCAGCAGCTTTAGCATCTAGAGTTGCTTGGTATGTAGCCTCATGCTCAGCCTTCGTGGTGATGGTGCCATCTTCTGCCGTAGTGTCAGCAAACATATCCACGACATGGTAACCAATCATCCAGTAATTAGCAATGATGTCCTCACCAATCATCTCAGGTACAGGTGCAGTTTCTTCTGTATACTGACCTACGACAGGGCGGGTAGGAAGAGCATCCCGTGCTACAGTCTGGTAAGGACCGGGGTTAGGTTTAGGCCCTTCTACTACACCAACAACACCATACTTCTGCAGGACACCTGTGGTGATATTCTTAGGGAAGGATACATTGGGGTTGTCCTTGCGGAGTTGCCCAATGGTGTAGGGGAATTGTGAGATGTTCCCGTCTTTTAGTTTAGCATACATGTTGTGTTCTCCTATGTGTGCTGTGGGTTAGGCAATAGCCAAGAAGATGTAGCTAGCAGACGATACGTTCACATTCGTAGCCGACACTTGGTTTACGATAAAGCCGCTGCTGTCAGGGTCAATCGTATCGTCAGTGGTTACTTCAACAGCCGTAGTGTTCAGCGACAAATGTGGATCATTGCCAGCAACAATACCACGTGTCGTATCCCAGACATACCAATCGCCTGTGCTGTTGGTGCGCTTGATAAGCACAAACCGTGCGCCTGACGTAAAGCCGCAGTTGATCGTTTTGCTGGTGCCGTTGCCAGTGTAGCTGCCGACCTTGCTTACGCCTGCGAGT
>Ga0099850_1000472_pt1 | contig 18167 bp, 26 predicted proteins | sample CB_VirMetaG_5_FD_79182 | JGI IMG/M metagenome (GOLD analysis project Ga0099850, IMG submission 79182) | Freshwater to marine saline gradient viral communities from Chesapeake Bay - CB_1508_1D Viral MetaG | ecosystem: Environmental > Aquatic > Marine > Coastal | place: USA: Chesapeake Bay... | reverse complement strand
TCCAATAAAAATTAGATCAACGTACCAAGAAAAAAGAAGCCAGTACCAATCGCAAGCGCAGCAGCAATCGCACACATAATCACAAATCCGGCACCCATGTCATCCAAACTCAGAGGCTCACCGCCTAACAGCTTGGTAATGAGAAATGCTACAGCAATGAAAGGAAGAAAGGCGATAAAACCAATCATCTTAACAACATAAAGAGAGTAACCAACCACATAGTTCATAATTTTGTTTCCTTTGTTATCCATCATGAGTACCATTATACTCAGTTTTTCGAAAAAGTAAACAACTTTTTGCGGTTGTATCATTTTTGATACAGTTTATAAGTGTTTGATTTTAAATGAAGTTTTAAAAGCTCTATACTTAAGTTGTTGATTTATAAAAAATATTTTTTTTGTGATAAGATAAGTAAAAGATTTTTACTAGTCAGTGGTCGAATAGTAAACCTTTGTTGGACAATACTCGTCTATCATAGGGAAAGCTTGGTGTATAGCTTGAGCACAGGCTAGAGCGAGTTCTATGTGCTCGAGCTGCGTGCCGTTTCTAGTTCGAAGCTCGATATAGTGAATCCAAGACCTGATTGTTCCGTTGACGTATAGTCTAGAAAGAGTCAGTCCTTCTGGTAGTACTGCTCTCGCTTGCTCTTTTGCGATGCCATTTTTGATTGCCCATTCATACTCTCTTTGTGCTGTAAAGATAACTCTCTTTTGAGCTCTTTCCCATTCAAGCTGTAACATCTTATCATCTGTCTCTATGCTGTTTTGTCGATTTTTCTTATCTTGAAGACGTGCCTCCCTACATATAAATTCCAGATCTTTTGTTGGATCGGCATAGCGTTGGGAAAATTCTTGAAAGGAAAAGGAACGGTGTCGTAGTAACTGACGTGCGATGTCTCTTGTCGTCTCGATCTCAAGGCAAGCCGAGACCATTTCAAACGGGGACCAATGCCTGTTGTTGGCCAGGTATCGTATGAGTTTTTCTGCAGTTTCGACGTTGAGTTGATTGGAGGGATTGGAAACTCTGGCGCAGAATGCAATAAGGTCCTGCGCGTTAGTAAGTCCTTGATCATATATCTCTCTCGTAGGAGTTGAAACACTAATGAGTCTTGCTTTCATCTACTAGTTTCTTTCTTTTATCTTATAACTATCTACAGAGGAAACCAATTCTTTTATTATCAAGCCAGCCATCACCGTCGTCATGACCACTCAAACAAGGTTTGAATTCGTAACCTTCCTTTGTTGTTGATTCATTGTTCCATACTGGAATAATCTCTTCGTACTGCATCACATGGTCCATTCCTAGTCTCAGGTGAACTTCAACTATCTTATTACCTATCACTTCTATGTTTAATAGGTCAACGTCTAATCTTTTAAGTTGTTCTGGCAGATCAAACACGTGATCACTCTTCTTCCAACTATAAAATCTATACAAGTCAGTCGGGTCATTATCACCAATAAAGCAGTTCAGTTGCTCAAACACTCCATCTTTTTTGATGTAGTCAATCGAGTAGTGGTAGCCATTGAACACCTCTACCCAGAAATAACCTGGAGGAACTGTTCTTAGATCTGAAGTGGTTAAGTATCTTTTTGATGCACAGCAACCTAATCCTCTCAAGTTATATATCGGCCTGACGATATACATGTCATCTTTCGGCACCGAGATACCCGCAGGTCCACACAGGTATCCGAACGTTTCAGCTACATAAAGCTTGTTGAACCACTTTCTCAGGTGAGGAAATCTCTTATAAGCCTCTGTATCAAAACAGATATCATCAACTATTTTTTTATCTTTTTTTTCCACCACGGTTTCACGTCTTCGGTGTAGCTTTGAACTTCAATGATCTTTTCTCTATAGTAAGGCAGGCCGTCTTCTGTAGTGTCTACATAAAAAGTTCTACGCAAACCTTTTTCAAATAAGATACTATCGAAGTTCTCTTCAATAAAAGTAACTCTAGACATCTGTCTTAGTCTTTAAGCTGTCTTCAAAGTTGTCTAGTCCGCGCTTTAATGCACTGACGAAACCGAGTTCAATCAGGAACTGCTTCGCTTCCTTGTCAATATCTATTGTAACTCGAGCTGGACCCTTGTCAGAGTCTTCAAAATAATTTAGTACATTAACGTCCATCGTGTTCCTTTATAGTTTAAAACTTTCGAACTTAGACCTCTTTGCTTCTTGAGATCTATCAAACAAAGGAGTATCATCTGTCAGTGTCTGCTGAGTCTCTTCAACATCATAGAGTCTCATCTTTGACCTGTCAACTCCAATGACAAATCTCTTGTGCACGGTTGGGTCGTTGTATCGATTCTTCAACTGCTTGACCATCATTTGACCTTGCTGCTCGAGCTCTTCTGTGGAGATAAGAGCAAACATGAAGTCTGCTGTCGCTGGTAGCCCAAACGATTCTGAGGTGTCTTCCAGTCCAACGTCTGAGTTTGAGTAACCGCTTCTTGTTGTTTGAGTCGCTGATACGATGGGTACGTCAAACTCGACAGCAAGGCCACGTATTTCCTCGGCAATCGCTTTGATATAGTTGTACGAATTGATGGCACCGCCCATTCCTTTCATTCTTGAAGATGCACATATATTAAGGTAGTCTATGAATATGATATCAGGCTCAAACTGTTTCTTAAGCTTAAGTTCATTCAACAGACCGCGAAAGTGACTCGTATGTGCTTGACCAGTTGGATACTCCTTGATGATCAGCTTACCAGTCGTCTGACGAGATATATTTGCGACCTTTGTAGTAAATATATCTTTCGACATCTTATCAATTTGATCAATGGCTACGTTAAGTAAGTTAGCGTCAATTCGTTCAGCGATTCGCTCCTCTGCCATCTCAAGCGTAATGTAAAGAACGTTGTTGTTTTGTGTGAGGCATGATGAAGCCATGTGACACATGAATAGAGACTTACCAACACCAGTGCCGGCAAGTGCAATGTTTAGAGTCTTGTTTGGCAATCCACCTTTGGTAATCTTATTAAAGTAGTCGAGATCAAATGGTATGCGAGACTCTTCGGTGTGATAGAACTCATAACGCTTGTCTACGTTCTCAATATAATCGTGACCTACGTTAGCGTCAAAGGCCACAGCCAGAGCTTTCTGTAGTATGTCTGGAAGAGCGTTCTTCGTGAGTGTTTCGTGCTTACCATCAATGATTGAGATTGATTCCATGATAGCGTTATACACTGCACGATCTTGACACCACTTCTCTGTCGTGTCAAGAAGCCAGTCATCATCTACTCTCTCTTCAGAGAAGATGTGAGGTAGAATATCAACTGCCATCGTGTGCTGCTCGTTCGATATCTTGTCTGACTGATCAAGCTCGATCTTAAACGACTCAAAGGTAGGAAGCTTGTTGTACTTTGCAACAAACTTTCCAGCTTCCTTAAACAGCGTACGATAGATTCCTTCAAAGTACTCTGGCTTCACAAATGGAAGCACTTTACGCATGTACTTTTCATTTGTTAGAATGTTTCGTAGTATGATCTGTTCAAGATTCGTCTGCATTTCTTTCCTTCGTTTGAACTGTTCCGTCTTGGATACCAGACTCGATGATTGAGTTTAGAATATCTCCTGCAACCTTCTGCAACTCTTCATTCTGCTCCACTGCATCTTTATCTGGAGATTCGACAACGACAAAGTTAAAGGTCAGGCAATCTTTTACTTCATTAAAGGCGATAGCGTGATAAGCTAGCACCGTCTCAATAAAGTCTCCTTTTAATATTCGAATTGCCCAGAGCTCTGGCTTTTCAGCGTGAGGTACAAAGCGATAGTCTACGTTCTCAATCATCTTCGGCATGTTCAATACCTTCTCTGCTGATTGAAAACTTTTTGCGTAAGAAGTCTTTAAAGTCTGACTCTTCAAAGACTGGTTTCCAAAACTCTTCTGTTAAAGTTTCTTTCTCTCTTACTTTTCCATCAACGAGCTCACCGGTTTCTCTGTCAACTCGCTGATACCAACCGTTGCTTGGCTTTGCTACATATCCACTTTCAAGCGCGATGTCTAGCAGGCCAGACCACTTTTGAACACCGCCTTCCCAAGAGACTGAAATGGGTATCTTTGATTTTTCTTTTACGTATCGCGACTTCTCTACGTTTACAATGAAGTGATATCCTTGAATCTCGGTTCCAACCTTGTCTTGCTGTCTTCCTAAGATCCAGATGTTATCGGCTGAGTAGTAGATTCCTGTACCGCCAGACACAATATCTTTTGGAAACAAGCCGATCTCTTTGTAGGTGTGATTCACTGCAACGAGCGGAATGTCTTTCATGTTTAAGTAAGGAGTGCACATGCGGAAGAGGCCTTTTAAAGCTTTTGCGCGACTCATGTCTGCAACTGACTTTTCATTCATCGCGTCTTCCAACTCTTTCTTTGAAGCTAAGTTTCCGACGGAGTCAATCATGACGATCACTTTATCTCCACGCTCTAGACCTTCAAGCTGAGCAATAAGATCGAACTTAAGCTCTTCTACGTTAGTGATAGGTGTGTGCAGTACTCGAGACGTGTCAATGTCGAACTGCTTGAAGTACTCTTGCGGTGAACCGAACTCGGAATCATAAAACAGAAGGACCGAGTCAGGATACTTTTTCATGTATGCGCTGGCCATGATGAGACCGAACGATGTCTTAAAGTGTTTTGATGGACCAGCCAACACGGTTAGGCCTGGAGCAAGACCACCATCAATTCGACCTGAAAGAGCAACATTAATCATCGGCACATCAGTCGATACCATATCTTTTTCTGTGAAGAACTTTGATTCAGACAGCACTTCAGTGTGTGCTACCTTCGTGTTCTTCTTTAGTTTATCCATTATACCCATAGCGTTCCTTAGTTAAATTAATCCCACAAAGTTTGATAGTACTTACCGAACAAGCGAAAACCATTTTGTATGCGTTCTTCGTATTTCTCCATACCTTTCCAGTCATAGAACTTAGTGTGATTAGGACCATCGATCATTTCGCTCATTTCATTTTCAAGCTGTAAGAGTTGATGATCACTTTTGCCTGATGTGAATTGCTCTTGCCACGAATCATCAAGCTTACTTTCAAAGGCAAAGATCATTTCATCGAGGACCCAATCCCATCGGTCATGAATATCATAACCGCGCTTGTTCCAGCCATGAAGGTCATTCTCTTTATAGAAGTCAAACGTTAGTTGATCATCCCAATCTTCAGTTTCAGTTGTTCGCATATCTTCTGGAACATCTTCTAAGTCAACTATAGCAGAGCTATGTTTTTTTTCCTTGAGTTGCTTGAGCATAGGCAGCACGATGTGGGCTAACGTGTTGTCCATGCTCCATGTATCCCACGGATCGATATGCACTTTGATGGCGCGTTGTTTTTTTGAGTCTATCCAATTGAGAAAACGATACAGCCGAGTTATTGGGCGAGATCTGCCCAGCGAACGCACTTCACCTACTTTAGGCTTTGGCTCTACACTGCCGTGCGCTAACCATTCACCAAAGTCGTGGACCCAATCCGGTTTATTAGGGAAACCAAACTCATCCTTTTCTTCTTTTACCCAGAAGCAAAGTTTTTCTGCGAGCTGATATGGACCAAACCAATTCGTATACTTTCCAATATAAACTTTCATAATTGATATTATACCATAAAAGTGTCAAGTTGTAAACTTTGTTTTTCATACTCATACGATTGTGACTTGTTGTCTTGTATTAAGAAAGGTGTCTCTATTGTTTCGAGATTTCCAAGTAAGTGTTCTTGTACGTGCCACGCCATGTCGTACGCAGTAGTGACTGGTACGTTTTGACAGATGTGATTAACGTTTCGAACTCCACCCTGCAGCATAAAGTCTTTTGGTAGTTTCATGATTGACAACGCTTCGCGAATCGTAAGAAAGCGATCTTCATCTGGGTGTGTGAGTTGAGTTGGAAAGTGACCGACAAACGCTCCAATGTGACCTTTTGGAATCTCAACGAGTTTACGCATGATGTTTCCACCCTCTAATAATTTTTTGTGTACAACTTCACAGCGGATGGATTCTTTCTCATAACCCTTTTGCTTCATCCATTTTGCAACATCGAGATAAGAGACCTTCTTCTCTTCGATATAGTGCATAGGATTTGTAGTTTTATCGATGAGGTGGACAAACTCTTGATGAGTTATGCCACCTTCGATTTCTTGCAAGACATACTTGTAGTACGGGTTCTCTGATGGAACACGCTTGTTTGTGAGGACGTTCATAGGATCACTTGGATCTCGTTTCACGGAACGAATCGTTTCCTCAATCTTTTCGTGCTCTCTCTTTATATATCTGAAGAGAGGCACTTTGTTTCCCTTCCAGAAAAAATAAAAAGTTCTATCTCTTACCTGTGATAGGCCGTGAAGTATTGACTTTGTCTTAAAGATTGAGAGTGTATATCCGTTGTCATTCGCGATTCTCTTTAACTTGTTTACAACCGGTTCGCCCATCTTTGAAGCGAGTCGTGGGGCGTTCTCACCCCAAAAAACACGAGGAGATAGAGACTCCAAGACATAGCCTGCAGTGTTAACCATCCAATCATTCGTAAGACTATCACCGTTAGAAGTAGGAGACAAGCTGCTGAGGCCAGCGCAGGGACACACTGTGTTAACTACGTCAACGTTAGGAAACTGATTATTAGATCTGTTGTCAAGAACATAGTACGGCACCTCCTTGTTATAATACTCTACGAGGTGCCTATCGTTTGCAGAGAAAGCCTCATAGCTGAGCAGGTACTCGGGTCTCTTTCCAAATACCTGCTGCATAGCAATGGTTTCTCCACCTATCAGTGGAATTATGCTTGCGTACTTCATGCTGCGATCTTACTTACTTCTTTCGTCACGTAGTACTCACTATACCACTTTATAAACTTTTCAACTCCTTCGTGAATCGATGTAGTCGGCTTGTATCCTAGTCTCTGAAGCTTTGTGGTGTCTGACCATGTTTCAGGCGTATCTGCCGGATGTGGAGGAAGCATGTTCATAATAGCTTTCTTTCCAGTGCACTCTTCAATTCTCTTGATAAAGTCCATCAGCTGTACCTGCTGTCCGTAACCGATGTTAAAGATGTCGTGAGTCTTTTCAATCTTGCCTTCTAGCAGAGCGTTAACAACGATCTCAACACCTTGAACGATGTCGTCAACAAAAGTAAAGTCTCTCTTCATATCGCCGTAGTTAAAGACGTCAATTGGAGTTTCGTTTAGAATTCCTCTTGTGAACTTAAAGAGAGCCATGTCTGGTCGTCCATAAGGACCATAGACTGTAAAGAACCTCAGGCCAACGCTTGACTTAATCTTAGAGTGAGCGAACTGACACTCGTTGACATACTTAGACCAGCCGTAAGGATTGTTTTGATGAGCACCCTTATCGTGCTCGTTCCACGGCAGAGGTTGCCCGTGCATTACGCATGAACTTGAAGCGTACACGACTGGAACTTTAGTCTTTTCACACCCCTCAATGAGTCTCTGAGTGCCAGTGATGTTTGTGTCAATGTAAGGTTGAGGCTCAGCCAGTGCGTGTCTCGGATTTGCGTAAGCGGCTAGGTGAAGAACCACGTCAAATCCTAGCGTAGACTCTTCCCAATTCATGTCTCGAATATCAATATTATAAACATCAACATCATATTCTTCTTTTAAAATTTTTGCTCGATCTTCCTTAAGCTCAACTTCATAGTAATCGTTGAAGTTGTCGACGCCAAAGACGTGATGACCTGACTTTTTAAACTGCATTGCAGAGTGAAAGCCAATCATCCCTGCAGCTCCTGTGATTAAAATCTTCATGCAAAAAACTCCTCTAGTCCTTGTGGTTGGGTTGAAGTGATCTCTATAGCCTTTTGAATAATATCTTCAACAACCGGCTGTGCGTCGGAGTGTTGCTTCCAGAAATCAAATGCCATTTCACGCCAATCATCTCTCATAGATGGATCGTTACTTAACTTTACCATTAGTTCTCGGCACTCTTGAAAGTTTGTATAGTCAACGCCAATGGTGCCAGAATACTGACATTGACTGATTGGTTTACCCTGCTTAGCGTGAATCACGTTGTCGCAGAAGTGTTTGTGAAACAATGGAACTGTGCCAGATGCTACACATTCGGCGTGGCAATTCTCAATGTTATCACCATAAGTTTCAGCCTTGAGATGATACAAGTCTGAACCAAACGCTGAGAGAGCCATGCGCTTCATGGCCTCATCATTTATATATTGAGGATAGAGGTATGCACCTTGATTAGTTTTTTCTTGTCCATGAAACTCTTCAAGAAACTTTTGTGTTTCTCCGTGTTGCTTCTCTGGACGAAAGTAGTTTACAACCTTGCGCCTGTCTGTAGGACTATCGCTCTTGTTGTCTCTATACAACACCAAAGGATATTGAATGGATGCCTCTAGACCTTCCATGACGGTGATGAAGTTGTGATTCATGAGTTCTTTCTCATGAAAGTCAATCATCAACGCGGGACCTTTCCACATCGCAGTGCGGCCGATCCATCTTACAACGTTACTCTGCTGATCTGCTATAGGTCTCCAGTACTTTGCTCGGTGACCATCATAGTCAAATCCAAGACCCATCTTTGTAAGAGGAGTCTTGATCTTGTTCTTACTCATAAACGAGCTGAAGTCGTTCTGAAGACTGTGAGTCATTATCACATCAACTCTTTCAGCGACTTCTTTTAAGTTTGCATTACGTGCAATTGATGCAGCCTTATGATCTACGTTGATAAACGCTTTACGTATATCGATTGCATCTAAAAGTTTTATAAAGTTGTCCTGACAATCTTGTGGATGAGACTTAGATGGAATTGAATAGATGACACAGAGGTCGTTCTCGTTAATGAGATTGGCCATCTCTCTCCATTGACTGCCTATGTTCATCTCGATCTGATTGATGTCAAGCCCCTTTGCTCTTCCCCACTTCTTGTCGTTTGCCGATAAGATAGTTGCACCAGTTACTTTCTGCATCTGAATGGCGCACTGTGTTACACCACAGCCTTCAGTGCCGCGTCCAAGTACAATTACAGTCTTCATTTAGATATTCCTTACATTCCTTTAGTGTGTGCGTAATATATTTATGATTATTGATTTTTCTATTTAAGCCAGAAGGATGCGGCAACGTAAAACACTCAAAGCCTAACCTCTTAACATAACTTGTAACTCGATCTCCCCAGCAAACGATCTTATCATGCTCGCTGAGTATGTCTATTATAAACTGTTTGTCTATCGTTGTAAACCGAAAATCCCAGTTTGGGTCTCCAGATAAATTCACAAATGAATAGTAATGGACACCTATCGTGTCCATCCATTGAGTAAACCGAACAAACGCCGATCCTTTAGAGGTACTAACCTTTAGCTTTGATGGGTTTAATCCCACAAATATTGTGTTGATCTTTCTTTTAGAGACAGCTGAACTATTTCGATCTCTGCTTCTTTTAACATTCTTTTTGACCAATTCCATGAATCTTCCCAGGCTGGAGGCACTTCACAAATACTCATAACAACTCTCTTAATACCAACTTGAATGATACCTTTCGCGCACTCGCTGCATATCGGTAGTCCCACTACATATAAAGTAGATCCATCTAGAGAAACTCCTGAGTAGCTTGCGTTGTAGATGACATTCATTTCGGCGTGAACTACATACTTGTACTTTACTTCTCTATCACGATACCTGTCATCATAGTCAAATATCTTTCGAGGAAATCCGTTGTAACCTTGAGCCAGAACGTTTCCTTTTGAACCAACTGCAACTGCACCAACTTTTGTAGAAGGATCTTTTGACCAAGATGCAATGTGTTGAGCTAGATTAAGATACCTGAGATCCCACTTTTTTGATTCATGAATCATTTCTCTTCTTTCCAGTCTTCAAAGCTCCGATTTCTATTAATATCATAATAATGATTTGAATGTCTTCTACTAGCCTCAGTCCATTCACGCGGAGTGGCTTCATCTATGCTTTTTTGAATTGATGGAACAGGCTCTTCTACATGTTTCACGAGATCAAAGTGCCGCTCATAGACATGAAGGTTCTGAACCTGCCAAGTGATTGTTCCAATTCTCTTACCTAAAACGTAAGCTGCGGAGTGCAGCGTGTGGAGCTGCCATGCGTAATCGTTCTTGTAGCCAAAGACTACATCGTTTGATCGCATTTGAACTACGCAGTGGACCTTATTGTCTCGAATATAGTAAGTGACTGCGTTAGTACAGATGAAGTCGTTCTTTCCATTCTCGTTGTACTCGAGCCAGATGGATGGACGATTATAGATGACAGTGGCTCGACGAGAGTCTGGGTTCTTGACTAGTTCATGCATTGCATGATTAAACTGATTGTGATACTTCTCAGAGTGGATAAGCAGACCGTAGTTTGAGTTGATCTCACCGTGCTCGTTTGCAGTCGCTACCCACGCTTTAGGCGGATTAATGTCGATGTCTTTGATATTAGTCGATTGAGACTCATACCACTGAAGTTCACGCGATATGTAAGATAAGTTTGGAGTTCCAAAGATTGCATCCTCGTCTGCAATGAAGGATGCGCCAAGAAGTTCAATGGTCTTTTGACCGGTGCGATCAGTAACAAACTCTTTGTTGTTTAATGCATCGATAAAATGACCACGAATGTTTTTTACTCTCATATAAATGTTCATAACTATATTATACTCCGTTTATGCCGTTTTGTAAACTACACCTTGAACTTTTTCTCTATCATCTAGATCGTAACTTGAGCGAACCTTGTTGTTTGCATCAACTACTGCACGCAACACAGACAACCTATCACTGTAGTCGATAAACGCCTTTGTGTCTTTAGGAAAGCAAGCTCCACCGAATCCAAGCTTACCATCAAACCCAGGCACTTTTGTATGGCTCTTTCCAACTCGAGGTTCTGCTCCAACCGCATTTGTAATCTTATTGAAGTCAAACCCATTGTCTTCACAGACTTGAAAGATCTGATTAAAGAACATCACCTTTGTAGCAAGGAAGGAATTGATCGTGTACTTAATGATTGACGCTTCTTCAATTGAAACTTTAAAAGCAGGCGCTGGACTACACAGGCTATACTCGTTGTAATACATTTCAAGAACACTAGCTTTTTCTAAGTCTCCTCCAAAGACGTGCATAGGAGGATTAATAAAGTCTTCACTTGCAAACTTTTCCGTTAAGAATTCAGGATTATAGACAACCGCAGTGTCTTTAAATTCCTGCAAGACGTTAGGTGGAACGGTTGACTTGATTGCAACAACGCTGTTGTTTAAGAAGCTTCTGTCATCAAGATCTTTCATCACTTGTCGAAAGATATTGAAGTTTCCAAACGGAGTTGGAACGCAGATAAAAATGAGTTCAACATCGTTTGGTATATCATCAATCGTAGTATCATAGATCGGATCAATGATTGTCTTTTCTACATTATGATGACTGAACCCATAGTCAACGGCCTTACCTACAAAGCCGTGACCGACAATCGCCATCTTAAACTTCATCTTTTTCTTCCTTCACAGAGACTTTTACTTCACGATTGAGAAAATCTTTATTTGGATCTTGACCTGGAATCTTACCTCGGCAGTATGCTACGATGAAAGAGCAATAGTTGATGATGTCTTTTGCACTATCTTCGATTGATTCAAAGTTAGGCTTATAGCTTGGGTCGTTTTCCATCGCTTCGATGACTGACCACATTCGTAAAACTTTTGCATTCACTGTGTCTAAGATAGTTGACACACCGCGAGGATAGTAGTCAGCCTGCTTGATTCGTGAATTGGGGTTCTGATAGTCACGCGACTTCTTATCTTGCAGTTCAGCACACTCTTGTAAAACTTTAATCGATTCTCTCATACAAATACCTTCTTATTTTGCAATCACAATTACTATTATACACTATTCTTGTCCGTTTGTACACAGCAAAAATTCTCTTTTAGAAGAGTTCCACTCGTAGATACCGATCATCTCGTAGTCCTCTGTTCTCTGATCAAAAGTATATATGTAAACTTTGTCAGCGAAGTTGTATTGAAGCTTGCTTAAGATACACCTCTCAATCGTGTTTTTGAGAGCTTTATTGACGTATTCTGGACCTCTCTTTGTGATCACCTTAACGTCTACGGTCGTGCCATCTGGCTCTTTTACGTCCATATACTTTTCTGGATTATCAATGTAACCGCACTTTAGCAAGTTGATCTCAGCCGCATGGCCTAACATGCAGTGAGCTAGTATCTCTTGATAAGATCTCTTGCTCTTATTGCGCTTGAAGATCTGATCAGCCTCTTCCTTAGCTCTTTCCTTTAGAGCTACGGGATCAATGTCTCTTGCATTGAACTTACAAATTTCTATAGACAAACTCGAGTGCACGATCAGCCTCCTTATTCATTGGACGATTTTTATACCAGTTTCCAGTGTCAGTGTCAAACTCACGACACAAGACAGTGATCTCATCTGCCGTGATAGGATACTGATTCTTCACAGCTTTGCTTGCAACTGCAACCATGATCTGATACATCTTGTGATACCAACCCGTATTGTTTAAAGTTTGATACTCTGAAGCTAAGTTTTTTGGCCAAAAGGGACAGTCTCTATATCCTGACCAATGGAACGTTGTATTTTCAAGCTGTGATTTTCTGTGTTCCACGAGCTGTCGCTGCCATTCGTCGGGCAGTCTGTCGATAAAATTGGCTCTATCTGATCGATTATCATAGTGCCACTTTGAGCATAAAGAATCCACGCTAAGGAACTCACCGCGATTAACAAAGAAAAAGTTGTAAGCGCCAGCGTATTTCGCAGGAATGTAATACATTCTGCTGAGGTCTTTAGTCTGTCTATCTCCGATTGAGCCAAGTTCAGAGTTGAGAGCGAACCAAAAGTGCTTGATCTCATCTTTTGGTACAGTTCGAGTAAGTGGAAAGACAAGTCTAAACTTTGGCCTATCCTCAGTACTGCTAGCAGTACTATAACAAACATAATGCCACTCGCCAAACCGAGAACGTAATCCATCTTTTAAATCTCCATTAAATTCATAGTCATCGACGTCAACCGCCGTCCATCCACTCCACTCGACTACGTTCTTATTTGCTCTTGTAGTGTTTTCAATATATGTTGCCGGTGATATCAAGTAAGCGTCTTTTTTTGTTGCACAGGTTTTTTCTGACAGCGCGTGGAGAGCGAGCTCGAAGTGAGAAAAAGACTCAAACTGCAGTGAGTTGTGAGTCTTGTTATCAAAGATGCTCTTAAAGCGCGTCAGGGAGATAACCATGATTCTCCTTGTGACTCGGAGCTTTCCATCCTTCTGGCTTAATCAAGTCAGGTAGACCGAGAGGATTAGGCCTCTCTGCTTTTACTCCAACCTCTTTTTTCATGTTTGCTCGATAGACCTCGTTCCAAGCTTTATCTGCATCAACACCAAACGCTTCAAGCGTTCCGATAGCAATGACGCACAGATCAATCAGTCCGTCAATGACTTCTTCCGCATCTTTTTCTTTATAGGCTTTCTGAGTTTCTTCATACTCTTCTTTTAAGAAATTCATGCGAAACTCAAGAAACTTCTTTAGCTTTTCTTTGTCAGAGAACCTTACTTCACTCATCCACTGCGAAAGCTTATACTTATCATGCATCTGCTTCATATCATCAAACCATGTGTTCATTATCATATCTTCCTTTCAACACTGATAATTATACCACACTTTATGTGGTTTGTACATACTAAGCAAAAAATTCTTCAAGAGTCATTTGATCTTCTAACTTCCAACCAACTGCATCTAAGATAAACTGCAGTGGTTCGAGAAAAGTCTTTTCAAACTGCAGGTCATAGTCAACGTATCGGTGTAGGCCTAACTCTTTCGGTAAGTGATCAGGAAAAGATATGACATTTTCTTTGATCGTGTTAGGCATTTTCAAGTAAGTGAACTTGATCTTATCTCCGTTGTTTATCAGCTCATACTTTTTTGTCAGTCCGTTTTCTTTTGCGTATCGATTATAGAGAAGAGCGCCGCGAACGTGAATCGGCGTAGCTTTCTTATAGATCGTCTTTCTGTCTGACCACTCGGTGATGTTAGTCACTGATCGAGGAAATGAAACATCTTCAGGAGGAAGACTCTTGAACTCAGCCTTAAAGTCATTGATAAACTTTCGAGTCTTCTCTTCATCACCTTCAATAATAATCTTAAACGCATCTTTAAACTTATCACGAACAACTTCAGGCGTGGAAGACTTGATGGCTTCAATACCCATAATCTTTAACTTCGGTTGAGCGTACTGCACGCCTTCTGAGTTATGCACGTTAAGAATATACCTCTTCTTCGCAGTCCATATACCACGATCGGCAATGACTTCTCGCTTCATAGTCATGCGATTCGAGTAGGCGTTCATGTTTTTAAAGAGCTCTTCATAAGACTTTTCGAGAATAGGTTCAAAGTGATCACGACATATCTTATCAAGAAATGCAACTTTCTTTTCTAAAGAATCGTTTGGCTTCCATACGATCGTATCAACAATAGGACCAAAGTTTACGTATAGTGAATCGGTATCAATAGCGATCACATAGTCCTTGTCCTTAGTCTTAAGGATCTTGTTCATCTCTTTATTGATCGCCTTCTCCGCCCACTGAATCGTCAACTGACCAGTCAGTGTAACGCCTTCAGCAAGACGAATATCAAAGTACCTAAAGTACTGATTACCAAGAGCACCGTAAAGACTGTTAAGAAGAATCTTAAGAGCCATCTGCGTGTTCTCAAGCCGATTAATTTCTTTTTCGAGTTCATACGTCTTGTTCTTTTCATACTCTTGCTGAGACGCAAGCATTAGTTTCTTTGTTGCAGACCTCTCATCATAGTAGTCTACGATGATTCCAGGCACAACACCCTGATATTCTTTATAGTAGGTAGATCCGTTTGCTGCTGCTGCGTATGAATCAACTTCAGCTTTATTTCCATCTAAGTAGTACTCTACGCCAGACTTAACAAACTTAGTCGTGATTGTTTCAGGCGACATGTTATATTGAACAATGATGTTTGGATAGAGAGAATTGAGATCGAAAGACACTACCCATTCATGCATTCCAACTTGAGGATCCTTTACATATCCTCCTGCAAACGCCGTCTTATGACTGTCGTTTTCTTTGATCGGAGGAACAACTCTTTGTGATTTGAGCTTGCGATAGATGATTGATTCCCATATCGCGGTGACTCCAAACGTATCAGTGTAGTTGACTCCACCTTTATAAGCGATTGTCATTGCAAGAGTAATCAGACCCATCTTATCTTCAAGGCGATCAACGAGCTGAACGTCTTTCATGTTATAGTCAATGTACTTTTGAAAGTCATCCTTATACAAGTTCTTAAGAGAGCCAGACTCTTCAAAAGATAACTTACGTTCACCGAGAACTACATACGCTATGTGATTCAACTTGTATGATTCTTGCGCACCATAGGAGTATCCAAACTTCTGAAAGAGTTCAAGATAATCAAGGATCTGAATACCTTCAATCGTGTATGATTCATCTTCTTTTCCTCGCCGACTTACCTTGCGATAGTTGACCATGCCCCAGGGAGAAAACTTCTTGATTGCGTCGAGGCCTAAAACTTTTGCCGTGCGATTGATGAGATACGGAACGTCAAAGAATCTACAGTTCCAGCCAGTAACGACGTCTGGAGAAAACTTTTCGCTCGACCAGTGCTCTAGAAAAAACTTAAGTAAGTTGTACTCGTCCTTGCACTTAACATAACGCACTGGCTTGATCAGAGCTTCATCAATGTTATAGTCGCCATAACCCCAGACATAGTACACACCGTCAATGTTGTTCTTGACAGTGATTGCGAGTATTTCGTTTTCAGCTTTGCTTGGTTCAGGGAACCCGTCATTGTAGTCAACCTCAATATCAATAGTTGTTACGTTGATCTGATCACGCTCGAACTTAATGTCACTTGGAAACTTTTCAGTGATGTACTGATGAATAAAGTTTGGATTACCATAGATGTTAAACCCAGATACGTCTTTATACTTTTCAAGCCATTCCTTTGCTTCACGCATGCCGTCCATCTTGACAGCGCTCACTTGAACTCCGTCAAGACCTTTCCATCCAACATCTTTTTGTGAAGGGACAAAGAACGTAGGTTGAAAAGGTTCTTTGCGCTGATATCTATGACCAGCTCCATCATAACCGCGATACATGATAGAGTTACCATAACGAAAAACAGACGTGTAAAATGACATAAAGAATATTATACCACAAAAATAACAGAAAGTAAACAGGGGCCTAAGCCCCTGTCTTTAGTCGCGTTTAGTAACGAAAGAATACATCTCTTGAGCTTTTTCCATGAGTGCGTCCATAGTGTATGGCTTAAGCGCTTCTTGCATCTCTTCAGCTGTCTTCTTGTTCATCTCAAACATCTGACGAGTGAACTCTACGTTAGTTTGCCATTGCTGGTCCATGTAGTCTTTCGCCATCTTTAAAACTTCTTGGCGAATTTCAAAGGGATTCTTCATGATCATCTCCATTATTTTACCATGCTCTTAGTGATGGTTGCAACTTGATCAGCGTTGTACTTTAATACAGTTATCGTGTTATCAAACAACATCTGAGCAAACTGAGTCTGTGCATCGACCCACTTATCTGCAGCCTCTTTTAACTCGGGCTGATTCTTATAGACTTGATCAGTGACTAGCTTCTTAGAGTTTTGAAACTGATCGATATAGAACTTAAGTGAAAACATTTTACTTCTCCTTATGTGTGTGTTGTGAAGTGCCGGTTTTAAAAAGGTCCGGCAACTTTTATTTATATTAACACTTCTTATCGTCAATGAGCATTACTTCTCTTGCTTGATCATAGTATCCTAAGCGTGCTAATTCTGATGCTGCTTTTGCTTTTCCCAGTGATAGAAAAAAGCAATACAGTTTACGTCTTAGCCTCTGTAAGAAGTTGATTACTTGTGTCATGTGTGTTCTCCAGCGATTTATAGACACTACTGATATCAGTAGTGATAGGAATAAGTCGTGGACGCTTCTCTTCTGGGACGATCCTCTCTAGATTGATGACGAGCAACCCATCCCTTAGATCAGCTCCTTTTACTTCTACATGTTCAGACAGTCTAAAGGAGCGCTTGAATGAACGTCCTGAAATTCCTTTATGTACGTACTCGCCTTTAGGCTGAGTCTTCTTCGTACCGTTTACATACAAGATGCCGTCTTGTTGCTTGAGTTCAAGATCTTCTTCTTGAAATCCAACAACTGCAAGCTCGAGTGTGTAATGATTTTCAGAATGTCGGACGATGTTATGTGGCGGATAATTATCTGTGGCAGACGTTGAAGTGATTCTCTCCAACTCATCGAAGATGTTATCGAAGCCAATGAACGCAGAACGCGGTAGTTTAAAATGTGTCATGATTATGACCTCCTATGTTTAGCAAGGTTGTAGAAAAATGGACCTGCACTGCAGCATCCAAAATGTATTTATATTATACCACAGATTTTACGCGCTGTAAACTACTTATTTCCAATATTATACTTGGGACACAACTCCCATTCATCCTTCTCTTTAAACGGAATGATCTTTATCTGTCTTATTGGTGCAACGGGTTGAGCCACACTCCTGTTATCGATAGTCAACAGGCCCCAGTCGCTCATGAGCATAGCGATAGTGTTGCGCCTTGCAACATCGTTTTCTTCTAGGTTTGATTTCTTACCATCAAGCATGAAGAGCTCTTTAAAGTGTACTATAAAGTATCTTCCCTGCTTGTGTAAGATATGACAAGACTGATAGAGCTTCTTTTCTTTTCGAGAAGCTACACCAATTCTTGTAAGTGTTTCACGGATCTTTAAAAAGTCATCCGGCTCGTTTAAGGTGACTTCCAGCATGCTTGCTGGCGTCCATTCAACTAAGTTACTTTCTTCCACCTTTATTCACCTTTTTATGTAGTTCTTGTAGTTGTTCAGGTGAGAGAAGATCTATTATTTGTCTAGCTTTTATATCGCTATATCCATAACATTCCTTGATCACTTCAACGTCACCGTCTCTTGATTTTCTATTCCATTTTGAAAATCTCTTTCGTTTACGAAGAATATTTATAAGAAAGTCACTTTGAAGCTTATTATCCAAATGATGATTAAAGTTCATCTCATTTGCTGCGAGAACTGAGTCTGGAAAGTATGATAGAGATCGATTAATGATAAAGCTGTTGTAAGCTTTTTCTGTAATATCGTCTGTGATTAAGTTTTCTTTTGT
>Ga0099850_1000470_pt1 | contig 18194 bp, 17 predicted proteins | sample CB_VirMetaG_5_FD_79182 | JGI IMG/M metagenome (GOLD analysis project Ga0099850, IMG submission 79182) | Freshwater to marine saline gradient viral communities from Chesapeake Bay - CB_1508_1D Viral MetaG | ecosystem: Environmental > Aquatic > Marine > Coastal | place: USA: Chesapeake Bay... | reverse complement strand
CTATCAGGTAGGCGCCGCGCTCGCGTTGTCTTGCGTGTTAAGTATGAGGTGGGTGAGCTTCACTATATGGAGCGCATGATCGCTGAGGATGCGAGCGCCCTGCTTGTCACCCTCAATGGCCCATCGTACAACCTCGCCACCACAGGCATCATCAGCTTGATCCCAGGTGAGCCCACAACAGAGCCCTCGATTGACCCGACCACAGAGGCGCAGTCAATCATCTTGTCTTTCCCTTTTGATCTACTCTATCTGGAGGCATTATGAGCGTGACTCATCGATCTCTCAGCGTGGCGGTCGAGAGCGCCTTTGGTTCTCTCAGCGCTTCAACAGGTCTGCCCGACAACAGCGGGCTCACCTACACCTCAATCCCTTGTGAGCGCGACCCCATCATCGTTTATGGTGACCCTGTGGTCAGCGAGCGCAACGATGCGCGTGATGGCTCTTATGGGCTCGCTCCTGAGCCTGACACTGTGTGGGCTTCGGGCTCTCGCGTTCGTAGGCGCACAGGTCAGGTAAGCGTTCGCGTTGACCTCACCACCATCGGCTCAGCCGCTGCCAACTATGACAGCAACTATCTTGGCTACCTCCTCGGCGCGGGGCTCCTCACTCAGAGTCACGGCGCTCAGAGTGATGTGCTCTCAGCTATCAGCGATGTGAACACCTTCACACCCACCACGACCTCAACCAACTATGAGATCGGCGCCCTCGTTGGCGCTGAGATCAATGGGCGCGCTGAGTTCTCTGCTGTCACCGACAACGATGTGACAGGTGATGTGACTGTGAGCCCTGCCTTCTCAGCAGGCTTCACGGGTACTCCTACCATGCGCTTGATGCAGACTTGGTTCCCCGGCTCTCGCACCGCGCTTGGCTCACGCGAGCACAGCCTCAGCTTCCGCGTTGATGGTGTGGGCTTCCGCTCATACGCTTATGGGTGTGTGCTGGAGAGCATCAGCCTCAGCCTTGACAATGGGCGCGTGATGGCTGACCTCACCTATCAAGCGGCGCTTATCCAAGACGATCACGGCAACGCTGTTGGGCCTATCGAGCCCACCTATAACAGCGGCGCGCCTGCCTTCTTCCGAGGGTCTTATGTGGTCGTGTCTGACGCCTCACCCACCTCGCTCACCAACGCGACCACAGGTGACACCCTTGGGCGCATCGCGCTTGATGTGGAGGACTTCACCTTCACGATCACCAACACGCTCACCCCTATGGGTCACTCCAACAGCCTCTTGGCGATGAGCGACATGGAGATCAGCGATGTGGATGTTGAGCTGAGCCTCACTGTGAGCTCACCCAACACGACCATCAACAACGACTTCTTCAACCGCACCCTGCGTCAAGTGCTCGTGGGTCTTGGGCCTATCGGTGATGGGCTCGGTGGGGCTCTGATGATCCCTGCTGCCTACCTCACCGTTGACCCTTCCAAGTATGATCCAAGCGGTAACGACATCACGCGCCAACAGCTCACCTACAAGGCGAGCCGCTTTGGTGGTGATGTTAGCGAGAGCGGCGCAGGCAACAGCCCTGTTCGCTTGGCTCTGGGGGTCTGATTGATATGGCGCTCTCATTTATGCCTGATGCTGATATGACGCTCGATGTGGTCGTGACCTGTGACCCCTCGGTGATCGCCTCACCTGATCAGGTCTCAGCCTACATGGTGACAGGTGATCTCAACATGCTTGAGAGCTATGAGGGCGCCACCATCTTCACCCTCAAGGCGCTCAGTCCAAACGAGCGCGAGACAGCTGAGGTCAAAGCGGGTGCTTATGTGCGCTCTGAGCTTGGGCGCTTGCTGTGGACTGAGGCGCCTGCTGACCCACGCGAGAAGGCGCGCTGGCATCATGAGCTCACTGAGGATGAGCGAGAGGCGCTCGCTCGTTATCAGAGCTACCTCAACAACGTCTTTATCGAGATGGTTGAGGCCTCTCTGACTTCGATTGATGGTGAACCCGCCAAGGGTAAGCTCGCCCTCATCAAGCCCGAGGCGCACCGCCTCGCAGTCATCACGGAGCTCGTGCAACATATCCAGCGCATGAGCCTCTTAGGTGAGCGGGGAAAATAGCCCTCGCCTCCTCTGTTTGGCTTAGCCACAGCGGGGGGCGGGCTTGGAGCTGTGATCAGTGCAAGAGCAACCCCACACTCAGGCGTCAACGTGGCAACTGTGGCGGTGCTTTTATGCCTGGCTTGCCTATGGCTCAGCGTGATGACAAGGGTCTGTTTATGCCTGCCTATCGCGTGGCGCCCAACTGCGGAGAGACCTTTTCTGATCAGCAGATCAGACACTGCCCGATAGCTGACGCCAACCGCCTTGCGTCAGTGATCACAGCGTATCACCGACACAGGCAAGGCTTAGGCTCGATTGAGTCTGTATTTCCGCGACCTACCTGTGCAATCGTGGAGGCGTTCGATGTGCTACACTCCAACACAGAGCAAATGATCGCGCGCCACCAAGAGCAGATGATGGAGGTCAAACATGGCTGAGAATACCATTGAGATTGAGGTCGAACTTGTAGGCCAAAAGGAAACCCTTAAAGGGTTAGATATGGTCAATCAGGGAGCCGAGGGAATAGGCGAGACCTTTAAGGGTGTTGGCGGTCTCATCGGTAAAACAAACAAAGAACTAGGAGAGGGTCTGTCGTCTGTCTCAGACGCTATTGGTGAAAGTAAAGAGGCTTTCGCTGAGTTAGGTGGCGCGGTGTCAAGCGTGGCAAAGGGGGGATCTGGCCTGATTACTTTGCTCGGGCCAATAGGCATGGTTATCGGTGCACTCGGTGTTTTATATGAAACTTATCAGCAGCTAAGTGGAGCAGCTCAAGAGGCTGAAGATCGTCAAGAGGCATATGCGGCGGCTGTCGCAGACCTCAGCTCTAAGCTAGAAGCGTTGGCTGAAAATGGGGTAGTGCCTTCAGTGAAGGCCCTTGATGACTTCTTCAGAATAACGATCAAGGCTCAGGTCGCTAAAGAACTCTTTGAAAAGAGCACTGAGCGAGCGATGAAGAAGTTGGAGGCTATGGTTGATGGGCCTCTTAAGGATTATACAGAGGCTCAGCAGGCTCTTAATAAGCTGGTGGCTGAGGGCAAGAAGGGAACTGATGAATACACATCCGCGCTTCAGAACCTGCAATATGCAGAGGCTGAGCACATCAAGGCTCAAGCCAAATATAACGCTAAGCTCAAAGAGCTAGAGACCACACTCCGATCAAACCTTGAGGTCTTGAAAGAGGCTGGAGAGCAAGAGAAGAACCTTGAGGAGTTGACCACAGACTCTCTCAAGCAGAAGGCGAAAGAGAACCTAGAGCGCCTCAAAGCCATCGACTTGATGAGGCTTGAGATTGACGTTAAAGACCAAGCCGCTCAAGCGGCGGCTAAGGAGTCGATTGAAGCCTACGCCAAAGCAGATGCTCTCAAGGTGGAGGATGCGAGCAGGGCTGATCTTCTCAAGCAGGTGGAGAGCCAAACGGAAGCCCTCAAGCGTCTCAATGAGCAAAGGGTTTACGAGGAAGTTGTCGCCGCTCGCCAGGCTCGCATCTTTGAGGAAGAACGGCAGAAGCGGCGCCAAGCCTACCAACAGAAGCTGAGACAGCAAGAGGCTGAGCGCAAAGTACAAGAAGCCCAAGCGATGCAACAGCTCGCGCTTGAGAGTCAGCTTCGCCAAGCTCAGATCACCCTTGTTTTAGATGGACTCAGCCAACAGGAGTCGTTGGCACGAGAGCGATATGAGACAGGGCTCAAGCTCGCCAAAGATGATGCGACTAAGCGCGCTATTGTAGAAACTCAATATCAGATTGAGCTGAAGAAGATCAGAGAGGCAGAGCAGGCTAACTACTTAAGCGACTTAGCCAAACGAGAAGAAGCACAGAGACAAGCGGCTGAGAAGGCGCGTGATTTTGCCTTCTCGTCAGCGGAGTTTAATGCGGGCTTCATTAAAGACGAGACCGAGCGTGAGCTTGCGGAGCTTAAGGTCAAGTATGATCGAGAGATTCAGATGGCTGAGGATAATGAGGCTCTCAAGACTGAGCTGATGAGACGCTATGGGATGGAGCGCATGAGGGTTGAGCAGAAGGCCTCACAAGCTCTGATGGAGCAGGCGCGCTCTGTCATCTCTGATTATGGGAAGGGCTTTGCTGAGGCGGCGGTGGGCGCGGCTTTGTTTGGTGAGAGCTTCCGAGACTCCATCGCCAACGTGCTCAACGCCCTCGCGCGTGAGGCTGGCGTTAAGGCGATCATGGAGACTGCCTATGGTACAGCCGCGCTCCTCCTCAATCCTGCTCAAGCCTCGGCTCACTTCTCAGCTGCGGGTATCTTCGCAGGCGCTGCGGGGCTCGCTCGCGCAGGTGGTGCAGCTCTTGGCGGTGGAGGAGGTGGAGGTGGTACACCCTCAGCCTCACCAAGTGGTGCACCATTGAGCGCTCCTGCTCCTCAGCGTGAGCAAGCGAGCACCGAGGCGATGACCTTTAACATCAACTTCGGTGGTGCTGTGATATATGACACAAGGCGCGCCGCTGAACAGGCGCTCGCTGACCGAGTAGTCGAGACAATCAACAGGCCCAGGCGTGGGGCCGTTCGCATGAACAGCAGAGGTTAAGATGCCTTATAACGTATATGCTCCCAACTTCGCCCTGCTCGCCTCCTTTGATGCTCGTGATTGGGCGGGTGTCGATGTGATCAGCTACGCCTCACAGACTGTCACCTTGCCTGAGTATGGGTTGGGTCAAGGCATCTATGAGGATGCGCTGCACTTCCTCAATGGTCGAGGCGTGGGCGCAGTCGGTTCCATCTCGGGCGCGATTGGCACCTTTGAGGCGGCGCTCAACTCAGCCTCTAGCTTTGGCACATGGCAGGTGGAGCTCACCGAGGATGACCGCATCAAGATCATCTGTGATGTAGACTTCTTGGTGTCACCTATCAGCTCTGACCCGCTTGGGCTCGGCAGTCAGAACGCGACCTATGATGTGACCGAGGCTCACTTCTATGTGATCGGTGAGCTTGATTGGGTGCGCGGTGTGTATCGAGGCGAGCGCTATCTGTTCAGTGATGGTGGTACACCTCCCACCTTATTCACAGCCTTCTCCTCATCTGATCAGCCTTGGCCGACTCAAGATGTGGTGTGTGGTCTGCGCCAGCGTGGGTTGGCTGACCTTGACGACCTCCACGCGACTGATTGCCTTGAGGCTTTGGTGAGGACTGACACAGGCACAGAGGCGCGCTTCATCCTCAACGATGATGGACACGTTGAGGTCTGGTACCTCGACAGCTCCTCCTTCACTTGGCTGTCGAGCTCCTTTAGAGATCGCCTCGGCTTTACAGGTGAGGAGGTGGGCGTGGTCAATGGAGGAGGCGCGCTCAACACAGTGACGCTTACAGCCACGCACCCCATGCCCGGTGCGCTGTTCCCATCTCGACCCTTCCAAGATCACCACCTCAGCGCTGAGACAATCTCTCAGAGTAGGCGCCTCATCGGTGGTGGCTACACCTCCAACTTTGTGGGGCGCTACATCACGAGCGCGCTCAGCTTTGACCTTGACGCGCTACTTGACCAGCGCGATCTCTATCGTCACTTCACAGACCGCTTCATGCAGTACGCACCACAAGGCGAGCGTGTGAACTTCTATCAAGGTTGGGGTGACTCGCGCCGAGCTCTGACCTCTGCTGAGGTGACAGCCGATCAGCCAGCTTATGATCTGATCTACACCTCAGAGGACAACGGAGATCAAGGGCGCATCAGAGCCTCGATGATCACCTCCTCACATGACCTCAGCTTTGGTGATCTCAAGCGGCGCGTTCCTGTGCAGATGAGATTGGAGCACCTATGAGCAACAGCTTCCCCACACCTCCTCCAACGCTCGCTGATGAGACCACGACAGTGGCAGGTCAGCCCATAGCAGAGGGCGCGATCACTGCGATGAGCCAAACTGCCAACTACCTTTGGCACTATGGCGCCACATCTAACGTGATGAGCCAAGCGTGGGCTGAGGGGCAGATGGTGCAAAAGAGCACCAGCTATAGCTCTATGCTCAGATATATCATCCCCACCTGCACACGCGATCACTACACTCTGAAGGTCTACGCTGTCGCTAAAGGGTCGGGGTGCATCAAGGCCATCCTCGACACATCAGCGGGAAAGTTTGATGCTGAGACCTGTTCGACTGGCGCGGGGCCTCGCCTTGTGACCATTGATGTTGTGGTCACCTCAACCATCGCAGACGAGTATGTAGAGCTCTCATTTGATGTGAAGCACACAGGAGGTGCGACCGCGCGCCACGAGATCACCATGCTCATGGCTAGGTGGGAGCCTCTCGCCTCTCCTGTGACCCCAGGCAAGCGACTGCAAGGCACTGACGAGTTCATCCCCTTTGGGATTGATCGCGTTGGCGCTGACTATCCGCTCACCTCAAGGTGGGGGCGCAACATGCTCACCAACGTGGATACGCTGCGGAGGCGCCCACAGCTTTGGCTCTCTTGGTCGGGTGTCGATAACCTAGACGCGGCGCCCACCTCAATCACTGACCCTGCTCCTGCTAAATACCTAGGCGTAGGAGACATAGGCGTTTTGAGTCAGTTGGTGCATATCCCTCAAGAGGTGATCATTGATGGAGGATATACCATCTATGTATCAGCCTATATTGAAGGGCTGGCAGTAGGCCAAAGTAAGAGGCTCTCCATTCTCGGTCACACTCTGACGTTCTCCTCAGTGGGGTGGAACCATAAAACTCTGATAGTCGAGATTAATCCCAACGAGGAGGAGAGCGCGCTGTATCACCTCAATATTCATAGGGTACAGCTCGACAACAACGGCGCGACCCTTGACGGCATCCAAGATGACCCAGGGTTTATTCAAGCTCTCTGCGTGTGGGGTATCTGATTAATGACGACACCAACAAACTATTCCTTATTGCCTCAGGCTCAGAGCACGCACATGGGGCGCGTAGTGCTCGGGAGTGTTGTCTCTCAGCTCGCCCTTGCCCTCAAGCAACTCCAAGGCGTGAAATTTCGCGCGGCGGCTTCATACCATATTGGGCGAACCACCTATATTTTTCACTTAAACGAGTATTATCAAAGACAGGTATGGCAAGGCGGCTTTGAGTATATCTCTAAAGGTCACACAGAGGATCATGATTTGTTCATCGCCACGATGCCCTCATCCGAGTGGCTCGCAGTTGAGATCGCCTATGCCTGCTCTGGAGATACGAGCTTTGACCCATGGGTCAGCATTGAGCTCTATGCGCAGAGCGCCTACGACTTTAAGCACACCAAGATTGATACAGGCATCAAGTTTGAGTCTCCATTGGACATCTCAACGAGTGTCAATATCAGAGGGTTAGAGCCTAAGAGGGCGAGCACAGGAGCCGAGCCTGTTCTCATCCCTTCGGGAGGCTTTGAGGACTTCACAGCGCCGCGCCCTCTGTATATCCCTGAAGCGTACAGAGGGCAGGTATTAACGCTGTGCATACAGACTGAGGGAGCTGCCATCTTCAACGTCAACGTGTTCGACATCTACAAGGAGGCCACATGATCACCGATCAACACGCGCGCCGCGTCTTTGTGCTGCAGGTCGCAGGCCTCTCCACGCGCTACACCTCGCATGACATAAACCCAGCAAGCGCCAACATGAGCGCGGTGATTGTCGATGGTATCAACTACGTTAATCAGCGCGCCATCGTTGACGTTGGCTCCTTCTCGGGCTCCATCGACCCAAGCGGAGGCATCGCCTCATATAGTGCAGTCACAATCTCTCTAGCGAGTGATCGCGCTCGAGGAGGCGAGGCTGACCCTGCTGTGGTCTTTGGGCGCTGTGGCGCTCGCGCCTCTGCTCCCTTCAAGGCTCAGATCATCACAGACCTAGACTATGACAGCGACAGCGGGACACTTGACATTGACGCTGAGCCAAGCTCACTGAGCTTCCCTGCCGTGATGCATATTGGCGCTGAGTCAATCAAGGTGACAGGCTACACCACCATCACCGGGGGCGCTCGCCTCACCTACTCCCACCGCGCTGTCGGTGGCTCTCAGCGTCAAGCTCACAGGGTGGCGAGCTTTGGAACCTTTGTCCCAGAGGTCTCCTCAGCGATCACCACCTTTAGAGGTAGGCGCGCTTCCCTATGGATCGCTCAGCAGTTCCCTGATGGGTCGCTCAGTGACTTCGTGGAGCTCGTCAACGGCTTCCTTGATGCCTCGCCCATAGTTGAGGATGGTGGTGTGGTGAGCCTCAGTTTGTTGCCTATCAGCGCGCTGATCGACACTGAGCTTGCAGATAAGGGGAGCTCCTCGACCAAGCTTGTGCAAGATTATCATTATTTCGATGGCTCACGCGCATCTTGGTTTGATTGGGGCGTTGGTCTTGATAACGACTCGGTGTATTACATCGACAAGTATCTGATCGATGAGATAGCGGGCACCTATGAGTTTACGCCTTATCAGCCTGACTTTTTGCAGATGTTTAGTTCTAATCTGCCTGATGGCTATGATGAGAACTATGCAACGCCACACCCGCGATATGCCTATCTTGAGGCGCCAGGGATTAAAGTCTATCTTGTCTTGGGCGGCTACGATACAGCCAAGAGCGAGGGCTTATTTCAAAGCGGCACAGAGGCGGGGGTTGACTTCTACAGGGTAAGGACTAACCCCAAGATTGAAAACAAAGCGATCAAGCTTGGCAGTGCAGAGGTTAAGCCTTGGCCTGATGTGCTTCGAGCTGAGCTAAGCTCAGACGCTAACTGGATGAATGGAATTGGTAATGAGAGGTCTGCATGGGCTCGCCTTATCATCAGCCGAGGGAACTCAATACAAGTAAGAGCATCGCGAGCGCCCGGTGTGACGAGGCCTTACATCATTCTGAGCAACGCCTCGCTCAAGCGCTTAACGGTTGATGGTAAGTCATATGAGCCTAAGCGATGGGTCGGTGATGGCTTTGGTAATGGCATCATTCCTTACGAGCCCTTTGGTAATGTCGAGCGCATAGGCTATCCGCTCGACCTACGCACAGAGGGAAGCACCCGCCTTGCCTCCGAGGGTATCAAGCTCAAGCTGTCTGTGCCTGACAATGACGACAACACGACAGCCTCCTACAACATCAGAGACATCGCGCGCGCGTGGTATCAGAAGCGCGAGCTCACCATCTTGGTTGAGGACTCTTTAGGGTTGCCCACCATAGCGACATCAACGAGCTACGACTTGCAGGTCAAGTTCACAGATCGTGATCTAGGTGAGGAGAGATACCAATGGATCAAGGCAACACATGAGAGCGTGGCGTCTTATAATGGTGTGAACATTGGCTATCTGATCCACCTTGACCGCCGTCAAGATTGGTCAGAGATCACATCCTTTGGTGATTGGTCGGACACTGAGCGCGTTGAGATCTTTGGGGGTGCTCGCTTCAGCCGAGAGCGCCCAGGCTCAATCCTGCTCAAACTCTTGGAGAGTGGCGGCGGCTTTGGCAAGAATGGCAATTATGACGTTTACTCCATCGGTCTTGGTATTCCCTCAGCCGACATCGATGAGGCAAGCTTCCTCGCTTATGATGGCGCGTCACCCTTCATCTTCTCGGGCTCGATCAGTGGTGAGGGGGTCAACCTGCGCGATGTGGTGCAAGACCTCCTCAAGCTCATGGGGTGCGCCCTCATCATGTCGCGCTCCTCGACCGGTGCATCTTTGCTCACCCTTCAGCCCATCGGAGCTGAGCTGACGGCTGATGTGAAGGCTACGATAGGCGAGGGCGATTGGCTCGCTGACGCACCTCCTACATGGTCGATATATGAGGACATCGTGACGCAGGTTGGGGTGGCGTATAACTGGAACATCGAGGAGCAGAAGTTCACCTCTCAGCTCACCTTCAACAATCAAGAGGCGATCAATCGCTATGGGGGCGAGCGATCAAAGATTGACCTCAACCTCTATGCTCTGACAGGCGAGGACATAGGCGGCGCGGTGGGTGATGTCACAGGGGCTTTCCTTCCTGTCATGGCTCGCCTGTGGCGCTTGCTCTCCAACCCGATCAGGTCATGGAAGGGCAGCATAGGCACAGGCCAAAGCATGCTCCTTGATGTGGGCTCTTATGTCTCGGTGAGCTCCCCTCTCCTCAAGGGCTATGGTGACGAGTGGGGCGTGAGCGGTGAGGTGGGTATGGTGCGCGCCATCAGGCAAGACCTCATGAGGGAGGGCGCTGAGCTTGAGCTGATCTCTATCGGCGCGAAACCTGTGAGATGGAACGCCTCGGTCACGGTCAACTCTATTGTTGACACGACCTCAGTCTTGATCAGCGCTAACGACTTCACTGATGCTGCCACCGCTTATGATGCCGACTTCTTCGCTGTAGGTGATGTGGTGGACTACCTGCCAGAGGGTAATGAGGACAACGCCATCACAGGGCTCGTGATCCAAGCCATCTCTGAGACTGCGATCATCTTCACCTCGGCTCATGGTATCACCACAGCAGGCGGTACATTGGAACCGACCACATACAACTCAGCGAGCGCACATCACAAAGCAGATGCTTATCTCGCTTCCAACGCAAGCCCTCCTCTGCTAGGCTCTAGCACAGAGGCTCAGGAGTATTCATAATGGCTACTAAAGCAGAACTCTCTACGCAGATTGAGCACCTAGAGCATGAGGTCAGACGCCTCAAACGCTCGGTGTCACACATGTCTTTAGACTGCGCTCCTGAGCAAGTGCGTGGGTATTACGACCGCGCAGTCTATCCTTCAGAGCATGCGCGCCGCGCTATTGAGCGAGCAGAGGCCGAGTGGGAGCGTGATGTGACTGAGCCTCAGTATGAGGGGGACTACGAGCGCATCAACGCCTACATCAAGGGGCGCGATGGGCTTAACTGGGTATGGGAGAAGGATTACACCAAAGATGGTCAGTTCTCTTGGTGTGGTGCGTTCGTGGCGTTCTGTTATGGCTCAGCGCTTAAGGCTGATATTCGCAAGAAGATCATGCCCTCATGCTATCGCCTCATGAATAGTTGGGGGCACACATCTCGCCTGCGCGATGGTGAGGAGCCCATGCCCGGTGACATTGTGGTTGTGTTCACCGATGACAGCCGTTCGCCTGTGCAAGGCAATCACATCACCCTGTGTGTGGGAGCTCCTGATGAGTCAGGCAACTTCCCCACCATCGAGGGCAACGCTCACGGCCTGAGCCCTCATGGGCCTACCGAGGGTGTCATCAAGCGAGAGCGCGCGCTCGACAGCGTGGCTCACATCTACCGACTCTTACCTGAAGATTTTGAGGAGCGCTGATCATGGCTTCACCAGGGCTTAACGTACAGAACCCCATCAAGGCAGGAGCTATCCGCGCCTTTATTGACCTCTCATCTGTGGCTGATAGTGATTGGCACGATCTGAGCAGCGCAGACTTTAAGGACAGCATCACAGGTGAAGCCTGCCCTGCTGGGCTTAAGTTTGAGTGGCTCGGTGTGACCAACGAGGGTGACGCCATGCACATCAAATATAGGGCGCGCGTGGTGGCCTCAGATGTGACCACCAACGAGATCAGGGTGGGACAGATTTATCAAGATGACCTCGGCTCACTTCGTGACGAGGTAAGTACAATCGCGTACAAGAAAAACGATGGGGCTGATGTGGTCACCATCCTCGCAGGCTTTAGCGCGCGCTAAGGAGTAGATCATGAGTATTCTTTTCCTCCCTCCTCAATCTGCCGGCTCTGTCACAATCGCAGACGCGACCGAGACCACATCAGGTAAAATCCGCATCGCCACAAGCGCGGAGGCTACAGCGGGAACAAACGATGTCACCGCCATGACCCCAGCCAAGGTCAAGAGCGTTGTTGATGCTTCTCTTGTCGGTGGTGTGACCTATCAAGGCACCCTTGACGCGAGCGCTCCTGCCGACCTCAGCAACGCCACCAAGGGCGACCTATACATCATCAGCGTGGCGGGAACCTACGCAGGCAAGACTTGGGCGGTGGGTGATCACCTCCTTATTAATGCCGACATGGGTGGAACGCTCGACAGCTCCAAGATCGACAAGGTGGACAATACTGATGCAGTCACCTCAGTGGCAGGGCGCACAGGCGCGATCACGTTGAGCACTGCTGATGTCTCGGGCTTGGCTACTGTGGCGAGCACAGGCGCTTACTCTGATCTTAGTGGTACGCCTACGCTTGGCACAGCGGCGGCTGAAGATGTGGGCACAAGCGCGGGGAACGTGGTGCAGCTTGATGGGAGCGCCAAACTCCCTGCGGTGGATGGCAGTCAACTCACCAATCTTCCTGCGCCTACGATTGATCTCAATGATCTCACTGATGTCACGTTCACAGCAGGCGCAGCCATTGATAACTACGTCTTGACCTTCAACAACAGCACAGGGTTATGGGGAGCTGAGGCAATCCCAAGCGCGCCAAAGAGCTTTTATAGTTTCGGCACAATCAACGTCACCTATACCGCGCCAGCGATCTCAGACAATCGCTGCCAATACTATAACCTCGCCACAGGAGGGATCACGCTTACGATCCCTTCAGCGTCATCCTCAAACGCTATCGGTGGCTTGATCGTCATTCGCAATACATCGACCTCAACTGCCTCTGTAATCTGCCCTTCTGCCAACCTCGCTGATGGTACGACCGCCACCACCTTTGATCTTGAGCCTGAAGAAGCGCGCTCTTTTGTGTGGTTCTCAACCACAGTTCTTCATGAGATCTCAGCGTCTAGCCTTGGTCAGCTCACCAATGTTGATCTCAGCGGCCTCTCCAATGGTGACGTGCTGATTTACAACAGCACCTCTGGCAAGTGGGAGGCAGGCTCAACACCAGCCACATCTGTCGCCCTTGATGACCTCACTGATGTGACGATCACCGCCGCCTCAACAGGTGAGGTGCTGCGTTATGATGGCGCTGAGTGGGTTGATGCTCAGCTCGCCTACTCTGACCTCAGTGGTACACCTACGCTCGCCACGGTAGCGACCACAGGGGCTTACTCTGACCTCAGCGGGACTCCAACGCTCGGCACAGCGGCGGCTCTTGATGTCGGCACATCAGCCAACAACGTGGTGCAACTAGATGGAACAGGCAAGCTCCCTGCTGTTGACGGCAGTCAGCTCACCAACCTGCCAAGTAGTAGCTCTTTTTATCGAGCAGGTGTGAGCACCACCAGCACAGCCTCTGTGATCTCAGACAACAGGCGCCAACACTACGACATCCTGAATGGTGGCGTGACTCTGACCCTTCCACAAGGAGGCTCCTCTAGTGTGGTTGGTGGCGTGGTGTCTGTTCGTAACGCCTCGACAGCTAACGTCACTTTCGGTGGGACTACTGGAGTTGGGCCTGTCTTTAAGACATCCCTCAACACCAATGTTTACACCATGACCATCGCTCCCGGTGAGACTCGCTCTTTTGTTTGGAACGGCACTAACGCACTCAATGAGGTCTCTGTCAGTCAACTGAGCATGCTTGGCGATGTGACGATCACCGGCGCCTCAACAGGTGAGGTGCTACGCTATGATGGCTCTGAGTGGGTTGATGCTCAACTCGCCTACTCTGACCTCAGCGGCGCGCCAACCAACGTGAGCACCTTTACCAATGATGCAGGCTATATCAGCGACATCACAGCAGAGAACCTTGGCGATCTCGCAGACGTAGACCTCACAGGGCTCGCTGATGGCGAGATCATCATCTATAACGCGACCTCAGGGAAATGGGAGGCCAACCCTCCTCCTGCTCCTTTGGCTACGACCACAAGCGTGGGCTTGATCGAGATCGCAGAGAATGCCGAGGCTACAGCAGGGACAGCGACCGACAAGGCGCTCGTTCCTTCTAACATCTCAAGCATCACGACTGCTCAGCTCGACAACAGCGCGGGTACACTGCTTGAGGCAGCTAACAACCTCAGCGATCTCGCCAACGCTGCCACAGCGCGCACCAATCTTGGGCTCGCTACTGTGGCGAGCACAGGTGCTTATTCTGATCTCACAGGCACTCCGACCCTCGGCACAGCGGCGGCTCTTGATGTCGGCACAACAGCCAATAAGGTTGTGCAGCTCAATGGCTCAGCCCAACTTCCTGCTGTTGATGGGTCACTGCTCACAGGGGTCACGGCGGATCTTTCTGGGGCTTCCATCAATGACCTTTCAGATGTGACGATTACGAGTGCCACAAGTGGTCAGGTCTTAAGTTGGAATGGTGCTTCTTGGGTAAATAGTGCTGTGCCTGCTCCTAGTGTTTTGTTTACGTACAGCTCAAAAACGTCATCATTCACAGCTTCTCAAGGCAATCACTACTCACTCAATACTTCTTCGGCAGCGATCACTGTGACGCTCCCAAGCGCCGCCTCTTTGACAGCGGGTGAGGCTATTAGACTCAAACTAAAAGACGCAACGAATGGTGCTACAATCACGCCAAATGGGTCTGACACCATTGATGGTCTTTCTTCATATAGTTTATCCAATGTAAAAGAGGCTATTACCCTTGTTTGTGATGGTGCTTCTGATTGGGAGGTGATCTGATGTCTCACAATAAAATCAATGTTGGCTCAGCAGGGGCTGATGCTCAAGGCGTCATCAATGTTGATGTGCAAGACCTTTCAGATGTGACCATTACAACACCTCAAGATGGTCAAGTCTTAAGATATAACTCAGCATCATCAGAGTGGAAAAATCAGTTTGCAGGCTTTGAAAGTTTGTTCGCTGGAGATGGTGCAAGTCAGGCTTACTCTACAAGCTCAGCAAGCTCAGTGCTCTCGGGCTCAGTTGTGGAGTTTTACGCTGCCAACTTGATAAATAATATATCTGATGCTCAGGTCACATCGAACCTTGATTGGGTGCAGTCTGTCACTCTTGGAGAGGGTGTATATATTGTTGAGGCCGTTGTAGGCTTAACATTTAGTTCCTCCTCAGGTGTCGCTTCTTACCGCATTTACAGCGGTGCTTCACCTTTTGGTTCTTCGGGCATTGTTGGATATGACGACCAAGATGTCGGTTCAAGAGCTCTAGGCAGAGTTGAGGTTGCCACAGGAAACACGACCTCAATCACAGTTCGCCTCACCTCATCAACCAGCGCAAACATCATCTCTGCACAAGGCAACAGACATGCAGAACGAGGTTTTTTAGAGATTAGGAGAGTTTAATGAGCCACCTGTCAAACTCAATAAACGGAATTTTTCCAAACTCAGAGGGGGCTCTCAGTCTTAGCGCCTCATCAATGTTTTCGCAGAACCCAAGCAGCGGACAACATTTGGGGATTGATGCGCTTGATAATGTTGAGCCAATCTCTGTTTCTGGGGATAGGCTCAAGGCTTATCTTCATGGCGGGAATGCTACTACAAGCTCGGGAGTCAGTCTTTTTGTGCCGGTCACAGGCTCATCATATCCTTATTTTTTAGAGCTTGGCCCTCTTAAAATAGCCAACGTACCAAGGTTGGTATCTTATATCACATCGGGCTTTTCTTGGATATATAATGTATATAGTGGAGGAAGTACTACCTACGCTAACGGAGTCTACATATCGATACCAGGCACATATAGGTTAAGCCTAGATTGGTGTGTGGGCTCTCTTTCCTCTAGCGGGTCTTATGTTGACGTGCAGTGGCAAACAGGAGGAGGGACTGCGCTTGGTCCTATCACTAGGATTGGGCGTAGCAATGAAAAAAGAAACTCATGTATTGGCTATGTTGAGGTGTCTACAACGGCAACAGTAGGCCTCTATATTCACGCTATAAGTGGCGCAAAATACAACCTCGATAACTTTAACGATATATTTGCTTCAGTGGAGAAGATGAAATGAAAACCATCCAAAAATGTGACCAATCTGTCTTTCAGGGTGCTTTGGTTCAATGGAGCGGAGATGTGCTTTCTTTGCTGACTGATGGGCCTTGTGCAGGGGTTGCGGGACTCCCCTTTGAGGCATCTTTAGCTCAAAGTATTGACGACCCAGGCCAGACCATCTTGGTCACTGAGTTGACTATTCATGGAGAGGCTAAGGCTAAGCTCAGCGGAAGTATGAGCAAGCAAGGCGGGAACCTATACCGCGCTGAGTCAACGCTCAGTGCTACAGAGAATGGTCAGGTCTTAGCCAAAGCTATCCCAGCAGACTTGAATTCTCAGCATGATTTTAGTGATGGCGATTTAATAGATGTGATCTTGCTGTAAAGGAGACTCACCATGTGGGAAATGACTAGAGACGTAATCACCCTTGTCCTTATTCCTGCGCTCGGCTGGGTGCTCTTAGTCTCTCGCTCGATGGAGACCACGCGCCTAAAGTTTGAGCATCAGCAGGAGGAGGTCAAAGACCTCAAGGAGGAGGTCAAGCGCCTCAGCCAAAGAGGGCAGAAGATGGAGGTGATCGTGGGCAAGATAGAGGGTCAGATTGAAAACATGAGCCAACAGCTCAGCCGCATCGAGCGGTTGCTTATGTCGCAGGCGTCATCTAATGGATAAGCTCAAGCCTCAACAGCTCATCGGCTTGGCGGTGGGCGCCCTGCTCGCGTGGTCTCTCCTCATGTTTGTGATCGGTCTGCGCTGGGACACTCCCGACTGCTCGACCTGTGAGGAGGCGCTCGCTGAGCAGACCAAGCAGTATCAAGCGTGTGAGCTCGACCTGTTCGAGTGTTCACAGGCGGCGTGTGAGGAGGTGGCAGAGCTTGAGCGCGAGCGCTGCCAAGATTACGTTACCTCGATTCAAGACCTGCGCTGTCGCATCTGTGAGAAGATCAATGGCTCAACTCCTCCTCTCATCTATCCTCCTCATCCTCAGCCCTCTAAGCTCACCATTGGTGATCAGGGAGCCCCTTAAGCTCACCACAGGGGTTGAGGTGGAGGCGCTCTATGTGGAGCCCTCTGATCAGTTCTGTCTCAGCGTTGAGGACTTCGCCATTGTGCGGAGTGACCTTGAGCGAGGGTGGGAGTATTGCGAGCGCAGGTTAGAGGCTGAGCGCCTCGCGTTCTTTGATCACATCGGCAAGCTACAGACCAATCATGAGAAGGTGCACGAGAGCTACCTTCTTCAACGCGACCGACTGAAGGCCCAGCTCATCACCTCTCAAGGTGAGGTGAGCAGCCTCACCAAAGAGATTTGGTGGTGGCGGATCGGTTTGGTCGCTGTGTTATCTGTAAGCGCGTTCACGGTAGCGGCTCTGCTCGCACCCTAAGCGCTTCACCCTAACTTAACCCTATCTTAGAGGTGTGCGTGGTGCTCACCTCTCGGAGACTTGTCATGCAAAATCATATCCTTGGAGATGTGGCCTTCGCCGCTCAGTATGCTCGACCCTTACCTGGTGGAGAAGGCCGTGAGACTTGGGCTCACGCTGTCAATCGTGTTGAGGCGATGCACCTTAAGAAGTTCCCGCAGGTGGTCGGTGAGACTGCCAAAGCCTTCAAGCTCGTTAGAGACAAGCGCGTGTTTCCTTCTCAGCGCTCTACTCAGTTTGGTGGAGCTCCCATCGAGCGCAACAACATGAGGATTTATAACTGCACCTACTCGCCCTGTGATCGCTCACGCTTCTTCAGTGAGGCGTTTTGGCTTCTCCTCAGTGGCTGTGGCACAGGCTTCTCTGTTCGCGCTGCAGACATCGCTCGCCTCCCTCGCCTCCTCACACCTGTTGAGGCTGAGCGCCGCTTGGTGCATGAGGTGTTGATCCCGGATAATATTGAGGGGTGGGCGCGCGCGGCGCAGACGCTCATCGATAGCTACCTCCACCGAGGCTACTATGAGGACTACCGCCACATCCGTTTTGACTACTCCGCGATCCGACCCAAGGGCGCCGACATCTCAAGCGGCGGCAAGGCGCCAGGCTCAAAGCCTCTTGAGGTCGCGCTTGAGAAGATTAGGGCTCTGCTTGATCGGTGCATCGCTGATGGTCAAGCGCGCCTTCGCTCGGTTGATGCGTTCGACATCGTGATGTTCCTCAGCGAGGCGGTGCTCAGTGGTGGCGTGAGGAGGAGCGCGAGCATCGCCATCTTTGATGAGACCGATGAGCTCATGATGAAGGCTAAGGTGGGCGATTGGTGGCGCGACAATCCTCAGCGCGCCTACGCCAACATTAGTGCAGGGGTAGGGCTTGATGTCGGTCGTCAAGTGGTTGATGAGGTGGTTGAGATGGCCAAGGCGTGGGGTGAGCCTGGGGTGGCGTTCTTCGCCTCACCTATGCACGGCACCAACCCATGCGCGGAGATTGGTCTATTTCCTTACACGATCACGACTCCCACAGGTCAGCCTGTGAAGGAGATCACGCTCGACATGCTGCG
>Ga0099850_1000469_pt1 | contig 18259 bp, 24 predicted proteins | sample CB_VirMetaG_5_FD_79182 | JGI IMG/M metagenome (GOLD analysis project Ga0099850, IMG submission 79182) | Freshwater to marine saline gradient viral communities from Chesapeake Bay - CB_1508_1D Viral MetaG | ecosystem: Environmental > Aquatic > Marine > Coastal | place: USA: Chesapeake Bay... | reverse complement strand
CTATCGGGTTCGATGTTCGCAAAGCGCCGGTTATGGAGCCTGAGCGTGATGCCAGCCTCCGGGCGTGGGAATTGAACATGAGCGCCGGGTATGGCTATGGTGTGATTCGTGATTCGTTTGGTGTGGGCTTCACTGCCGACGCCACAGAACCGACATAAGGAGGATATGAGCTATGTTTGGAAATACTACTTATCTCCCTGTTGTCGTTTCTCTGGACTATGACCCGGCTGCAGATGATGACATTGCGATCTGGCGTGCGCCTTTCGCCTGCGAAATCCGTTCTGCTTATGCGACTGTCTCCAACGCTGTTGGCGCTTCCAACTCCAACTATTTCGACCTGGCGCTCTACAACGGTGACACAGCAGGTACAGCTATGACGGCTATTGCTGGCACTATCGGCGGCACGGCTGGATGGACGGCGCTGACCCCTGTGGCGTTCACCGTTTCGGCGGGTGCGCTGACGGCTGGGCAACTCGTGAAACTTCGCTACAACGAAGAGGGCACGGGCACATTCGGCCAGATGACTGTCCAGCTTGACGTACAGCCGGGCACTTAGATTCTATAGATTGCGCCGGGGTAGACCCTCCCCTATCCCGGCGCTTTTGGAGAATGACAGATGGCTGCACGATCTGGAATGGCAGAACTGATTTCGCAATGGCGCGCTATGTGCGGCGGTGTGGGCACGGCCACAATCAGCGACGATAGAGCGCAGCAAATTTTAGACAATGCCCGTTATGATTTTTGGCAAGAGCCGTTACAGGTTCAACCGCTAACGGTTGCGGCGGGTAGCGTTGTCTATAAAGTGTACAATTCCCCCTATCAAAATTTAGAAGGCACAGTTAGCGGCACGGTTGCTTATCGCCTGTATGACAGCAATGGTACGGCTTGGACGCCTGATAGCCTCGATATGCAGCGGGGCATTTTTCGTTTCAACGCTGACCAGAAGGGGAGCGCACGGTATCTTGATGGACGCTCTTTTGACCTAAACGGGGCAGCGGCAGAGGGTTGGCGGGATTTGTCCGGGCTGTATTCGAGCTATTACGACTTCCAACAAGAGGGGCGGCGCTTTAGCCGTTCGCAGTGGTTTGAGCATTGTCAGTCTATGGCAATGAGTTTTGACAGTCGGGGCAAGGGGCGGCAGGTGAACATTGTGCGGGGAGACTTTGCCTAATGCCAGTCTTGAGCGCAGCCGAGCTAACCGCAATGAGGGCGGTGGAAGATGAAACAATGTCATCCACTTGCATTATTGAGCGGGCTACATACAGCGCCGATGGCATGGGTGGACAGCGGGAGACGTGGGCGGCAGTAGGTACGGTTGTCTGTGATTTGTACCCTATCAACAGCCGAACCGACCGGGAACGCTACACAGGCGGGCAGGTGCAGAGTACAGGCGGATGGTTTGTGACTGTGCCGACTAGCACGGACATTTTAGCCCGTGACCGGTTGCTGATTGATTCTCGCACCTTTGAGGTGACGTTTGTTCCCAACGACGCCGACCATTTGACAGCGTTGCAGGTGGAAGCAAAAGCATTCAATGAGGAAAGGCGAAATTAGCTTGGGAAAATTGCGGTTGCTCTATTCCAGTAACGCGCCCTGGGCCAGTAGCGGTTACGGTGTGCAGGGCCAAAGTCTACTGCCCCGACTGGCTAAATTGCCAGAAATTGACGGGCGGGACAATATCGGCATTTTTGCATGGTATGGATTGCAGGGCGGTATCCACAACGTCAGCGGCTTTCGTGTCTATCCTGCCGGGGCTGACGCTTACGGCAATGACATCATAGCGGCGCATACAAAAGACTTTGCAGCGAATGTGGTTATCAGCCTGATTGACGTGTGGGTGATGCACGGCACGGCTGAAAAGGTGAAACCGGCGCTCTGGTGTCCCTGGCTGCCAATTGACCACGACCCTGTACCGCAGCGGGTTCTCGACTGCCTGAAAGGCGCACACCTACCGCTGACCTACTCCAAATGGGGCGCTAAGATGCTGGCCGATGCGGGGGTGGTAAATCATTATATCCCGCACGGAATTGAGCCGGGCGTTTTTCGGGTGTTGGATGACCGGGCAAAGGTGGCAGAGTTTCGCAAAGCTGTTTTCGGGCCTGACTGTGACCATTTGGCGGTGATTGTGGCGGCAAACAAAGGCTATCCCGACCGCAAGGCGTTTCAGGTGCAAATCCGGGCCTGGGCTTCCTTCGCCAAAGACAAGCCGGGGGCGCGGCTGTACATTCACACCGAACCGACGCCGATGTATGGCGGGCTGGATTTGCCCGAACTGTGCAAGAATCTGGGTATTCTTGACCGGGTGATGTTTCCCGACCGCTACAAGAATTTCTTGGGGATGCCTGCCGATTATCTGGCGATGCTCTACAACGCAGCGGATGTATATCTGGGCGCTACAATGTCTGAGGGCTTCGGTATCCCCATTGTAGAGGCGCAGGCGTGCGGTACGCCGGTGATTGTGACGGACTTTTCCGCAATGCCTGAACTGGTGCGATGGGGCTATGCAATTCAGCCACGGGATATGATTTGGACGCCACAGAACAGTTGGCAAGCATGGCCCGACCACGAGGGGATTACGGATGCGCTGAATAGCCTGCATGAGCAGCAACATGGACAGCCCTGGGCGCTATCCAGTCGGCTGAAAACGTCAGCGGCTATCCACAGCGAATATAGCTGGGATGCGATTGTACGTGACCAGTGGCGTCCGCTGATGGCTCGGCTGGCTGGAGAAGTGGCAGGGCCAAAAACGGCTGCAGCGCCGGTTACAACGGCCACAGAGCGCAAGCGGGGCAAGGTTCTGCAACTGGTAGAGCCTCCTGCGCTGGAAGTCCACCAGAACGGGCAGAAAGAGCTAGTGGCAGCATGAAAGTGGCCGCGCTGATTATCGGGATTGACGGCTGGGAGCGCTATACTCTGCCGTTGGTGGAATCGCTGAAATTGCACGAGCCGGATTGTCGGATTGTGGTGATTGACAATGCCAGCCAGACACCCTACCCGGCTATGGGGTACGTGCATCGAACCGAACGACTGTGCTATTCGGCGGCTATCAACCGGGCGGCTGAAATCGCCGGGGCTGCTGACTGGTATGTGATTCTGAGTAATGACGTAATTTGCGAAGGGTCATTTGTGCGCTACTTGGCCGCTTCGGGCGGAGATGGCATTATCGGGCCGTGTCTGAAAAAGGTGCATGGTTTCCCGTATCTCGAAGGCTGGTGCGTCTGTGCGCCGTCGGTGGCATGGCAAGCGCTGGGCGGTTGGGATGAGAATTTTCGGGTGTCCAGTTGGGAGGATGTGGATTTCAGCACACGGGCGCTAGAAACGGGGTTCAATCTCTCCTACGGTGACATTCCCTTTCGTCACCTCGACCAGAGGCAACGTTTCGGGCTAGTAGCTGATTACTGGGATAGCGAAAAGCACAATATCGAATATTTTATGCAGCGACACCAGAGGATAGCGGTCTTGTGAATATCGTAATTGCCAACGGGCCGGGGCGACTAAATAACGGGCTAGACGTGATTACCAGCACGCCACAACCAAATACGCCGTTTTTTGAGCAGGCAAAATGAACTATATCGACCCTCGGCAAAAGTCGCTTTGGCATTTGGACAAGCTGATAGAACTGAAAACCAGCGGCAAAACAAGCGCACCGGTCAATGTAGAAATAGACTTGTCGAACCGATGTTCTTTGGGGTGTAGCTGGTGTCATTTCGGATTTACGCACACACGGGGGCCGCTGACGGGCAAGCGGCAAGGGCCAGCCGACAGAATAGCGGGCGGGGATTTGATGGAAACTACCCTGTCCTTTCGGATTCTATGGGAATTGAGCCGGGCCGGTGTGCAGTCGGTGACATTTACCGGCGGCGGTGAGCCTACGCTGCACCCGGATTTTGATGACATTATAAGGCACGCTGTCAATTCCGGTTTGCAGGTGGGACTGTACACACACGGCGGGCATATTGACGCAAGCCGGGCGGCGCTGCTGAAAAGCCTTTGTACTTGGGTTTACGTGAGTATGGACGAATGTACACCGGACGCATACAAGCGTAGCAAGGGCGTGGATGGCTTCGAGCGGGCTACGGCTGGAATTGCCAGATTGACGGAGGCAGAGGGCAAGGCGGTTGTCGGTGTTGGCTTTTTGCTACACAAAGACAACTATCAGCAGAGCAGGGATATGATAACGCTGGGCAAGTCGATGGGCGCTGACTATGTGCAATTTCGACCGACTGTTCATTATGCGGCAACCGAACCGGGAACGATTGCAGAGGATACGGGTTGGATGTCGGCGGCAATTGAACGCTTGCGGGTGCATGGTGGTAATCCGTTTGTTTCGATGGATTTAGAGCGCTTCGGCGATTACCAGAAATGGCAAGGGCACGGCTACGAAACCTGCTACTGGTCTGGAATGCAGACGGTTATCACACCAAACGGCAAAATTTGGCGCTGTGTGAATAGGCGAGAGCAATCCGGGGCGCTGTTGGGTGATTTGACGAAAGAGCTATTTGCCGACATTTGGGAGCGGGCCGGTGGTGCGTGTGCGGTGGATGGACAATGCCGGGTGATGTGTCGAGGGCATATTGCCAACCAGACAATCAACGCAATAATGGCAGAACCGGCACACAGCGCATTTATTTAGGAGGCGGCGATGATTGTACTCATTCACGAAAAGGGCGGGCGAATATTTATACCCGATGGAGAGCGCTGGCAGGTGGCCGGGTTGGAAGCCGCAGGCTACCGAGAATGGGTGAAGAATCCGCCTGTTGTCGAACTGACTGCACCGGAAGCCTTTTCCGCTCATGCGTTTCGGGAGGAAATCGCCAGCGACCCAGCACCGCCGACTGAGGACGAACCACAAGCCAAGCTGGTGGACTGGACGAAATGCAAAGGCGTCAGTACAGAGATTGCAGCGGCGCTTTACTACATGGGGCTAGACACCAAAGATGACCTGTTGATTTTCTTTCAGGCAAACGGTATTTCGGCGCTGACTGATATTCCCGGCGTGGGGATGAAGCGGGCCAAAGAACTTATTTCATTTGCCCAGGCAGGCTAATCGATGGCCCGGAACTCTACGATTGTCGAACTGGATACACGCAAACTAAACGCACTTATCCGTAAGATTCCCGGCAATGTGGCCGATGCGGTGGCGGCTACGGCCTTTGCTATTGAGCGGCAAGCTAAAATCAATGCGCCAGTGGATACGGGAGCGCTTCGCAACAGCATCTATTCCAGAGTCGGCAAAAGCGGCGGCAATCAGACAGAGGCGGCGGCTTCGGTGGCGTCGGCACGGCCTGGGACGCAGATGGGTGTTTTGCCAGAACCGGAAAACGCCACAACCGCCTATGTAGGGCCTGGGGTAGAGTATGCGGTATATGTGGAGCTAGGCACAAGCAAGCGAGGCGCACAGCCGTTTCTGTTGCCAGCGGTGCGGGCGGTGGAATCAAGCCTAGCCGATAAATTCGGGGGGATTGCAGACTAATGGCAACGCCTCACGCTGCGCTAGGCAGCGCAATCAATTCAGCACTAAGCGGTGGGACTGTCAGCGTATACGATACGCTGGCGGTGCAGGGAGGGACACCGCCTTATGCCATATTTCAGGCGCAGAATCCGGGGGAAATGGAATATACGTTTTCATCCTCCGGACTGCGTGCAGATTATGTCTTGAAGGTGATCAGCAATCGGACATGGCCAGGGGAGGCGCAGCAAGTGTACAGTCACCTGCACGAGCTTTTGCAGAATGCGGCGCTGGTTGTGTCTGGTTACAGTGTACAACGATGTCGGGTGACAAGCGGTGTCAAGTATCGTGACGATGATGGATTTTGGCACGTTGGCGGCGTTTATCGCATCGATTTGCAAGAATCATAGGAGTTAGAAAATGGCAGCTTTGAGCGGTACTGCTGGGTCGGTGGTCTACATGACCGGCGGCACAACAACAGTCGGGGAAATCCGGGAATGGTCGCTAGACCTGAGCCATAGCCCGGTAGACGTGACTGCTTTTGGCGACGTGTGGGAGCGGTACATCCCCTCCCTTCGCGGCGCAACTGGCAGCTTTTCCGGCAATATGGACACAGCCGACAGCGCACAGACCAGTCTACGCAATACGATGCTGGGCGGATCTGCGCTGGCCTTGCGTCTGTATGTGAGTGGCAGCAATTATTACAACGTCGGCACGGCCTATCTGACGGGCAACTCTCCGGGTGTGTCTGTGGATGGCAAGGTAGATGTGGGGTACGATTTTCAGGTTTCCGGGCCTGTGACGTTCACCTAAAAGCGAGGGAATGATGAGCGCACTGAGTGGCACGGCGGGAAGCGTTGTCTATTTTTCGGGCAGCGATGCAATGTTGGGAGAGATACGGGAATGGTCGCTGGATCTATCGGCTACGCCGGTAGATGTGACTGCGTTTGGGGATAAGGCTGAACGCTATGTTCCGAACCTGAACCGAGCTACAGGCAGTTTTAGCGGCAACCTTGACCCGTCCAACAGTACGCAAGGCTCGGTGCGCTCTGATTTCTTGAACGGGGCAAACGTGCGGTTATTGCTCTACCACAGCAGTACAGACTATGTGGACGCAATCCGGGCGCACGTTACGGGCTTTTCGCCGTCTATCGGTGTAGATGGCAAAGCGGCAGTTGATTACGATTTTCAGGTAACGGGCATTATCGACACCAGCGCAGGGCTAACACGGGCCTTGCTGGAAAATACCGATTTACTATTGAACGAAGACGGCAGCGGTATACGAACCGATGCTGTTACACAATCCTACTAAACGAAAGTGAGTACAAATGTACGTTTCTCGTGATGATTTTTTGAAAGCACTGACGATTACTGAGGAAGACTTTGAAGTGCCCGGGCTGGGCACGGTGCGAATCAAACCGCTATCATTGTCCGACCGGGCCGCAATCCAAAAAGCCAACACCGGCAAAGACGGCCAGCTTGACGTGCTGGAAATGCAGACGGCGGCGCTGATTGCTGGCATGGTAGAGCCAAAGCTGACGGGTGACGATGTGACCGCGCTGCGGGCCGGGCGTCCGGGCGTGATTGACGCTATCACCCTGCGGGTGATGGAAACCAGCGGCATGGAACCGTCAGAAGTATTTGAAAAAAAAGTTGGCAGTGGTTCCTAGTACCTGGTGAAGGTAGCGCAGATTTAGAGCCAACTGAGAACTATTTCCTCTTTGAGTTGGCGGAACATTTGGGCTACACAATCGGGGAATTGCTAGGCAAGATGGGCAATCTGGAATTCCGATTGTGGCAGCGTTTTTACACGGCACGGGCACGGATTGACCAGCAGCGGCGCAAGAAGAAGGGTAACAGCTAATGTCTCTTGCTTCGATGGCAGGGATGGGCGGTGCGAATCAAATAGCTAGTCTGTTCGTCAAAATCGGGGCAGATGCGCGCCAGTTTGAAAGCGCTATGGGCGGCGTGGAACGTCGGCTAAGCGTTGTGGGTGGCGCTGTCTCAAAGCTAGGCGCATTTGCGGCGGCGGCGGCTGTGGGCGGCATTGCGGCTGTGGGCGCTGGCCTGACAATGGCGCTAAAATCCTCTGCCGAGTTTGAAAGAGTAATGAGCGGGGCCGGGGCTGTATTAGGGGCAAACAATGACCAGATGGAACGGCTGAATAATTTGGCCTTACAGTTGGGCAAAGACACCGCATTTAGCGCAGCGGAAGCGGCAAGCGCTATTGAGATGCTTGCCAAAAACGGCGTCAAAACCGAGCAGATTTTAGGTGGAATGGCTGATGCCACGGTTGCACTGGCAGCAGCGACGGGGGCTTCATTACCCACGGCAGCGGATGTAGCGACTGATGCAATGATGCAGTTTGGCCTATCCACCGAACAGGTGAGTCGAGCTATCAACGGCATTAGCGGCGTTGTGGTCAATAGCAAATTTGACATCAATGACTACGCGCTGGCACTGAGTCAAGGTGGCGGTGTGGCTGCAAAAGTCGGCGTGAGCTTTGACGATTTCAATACAACGATTGCGGCGATTTCTTCGGCTTTTGGCAGCGGTTCAGATGCGGGCACTTCGTTCAAAGTTTTTCTGCAGCGGCTTGTCCCTCAGAGCAAAGAAGCGGCAAGTACAATGGCGCAGTTGGGGCTGATGACGGCTGACGGCTCTAATGCGTTCTTCGATGCCAGCGGCAACATGAAATCAATGGCCGATATTGCTGGATTATTGCAAAATGCTTTTGGTGGATTGTCTGACGCAGCCCGAATTGATGCCCTGTCTACCATTTTTGGCACTGACGCTATGCGGACCGCGGCTACGCTGGCGGAGGTGGGCACAAAGCGATTCAACGAAATCGCAGTAGCTATGTCGAAAGTAGACGCGGCAGGCCAAGCGGCCAATCGGCTTGACAATTTGGCTGGGGATGTCGAACAGCTATCCGGCTCTTTTGAAACACTAAAAATCAAACTAGGGCAAGCCTTCACGCCACTGGCGCGCAAGGGCGTGCAATTCATAACCGAGAAATTGAATAAACTGATTGATTTGGACTTTGACCATTTCGCAGAGATGGCTACGCGGGGTCTGAATGCTATCGGCGGCACAACATCATTTGTAAAGACTGGCGTCACATCGTTAGTGAAGGGCTTTCAGAAGATGCGGGGGATGGTCGGCCTGTTGCGTCCGTTTGCCGGGCCGCTAAAAGACCTGCTGACACAGTTCAAAACGGGATTTTCTATCGGCTTCGATAAAACCGATTTCAGCGGGCCAGTCAAGGGCATTTTCACCGGGTTGATCAATATGTGGCTATCGGCAGAGCGCTGGATGCTGGGAACGGGTCTGCCTGCATTGATGACTACGTTGGGCAGGTGGGGCGCTGCGCTTGTCGAATGGATTGGGCCACAAGTGCCGGGTATCCTATCTGAGTTGGGCAGCATGGTCGGGGAACTCGTGCAATGGCTAGGCGGGTCGGCGTTGCCTGCTATCGGGCGCAAGCTGGGAGAGTGGGGCGCTGCGTTTGTTGACTGGATAGAGCCGCAAATACCGCCATTGATATCGAAGATGGGCGGGCTACTGCGCTCTCTGGGCAATTGGATTACTGACACGGCTCTGCCGGCGCTATCTGATAAGTTGGCCGAATGGGGCGCTGCGTTTGTAGAGTGGGTTGCCCCTCAGATTCCGCTACTACGGGAGAAGCTGGGCGAACTGTGGAAGAGCGTCACTAGCTGGATAACTGACGGCGATAAGCGCAGTGCGCTGGTGGCAAAGTTGGTAGAATGGGCCGGGGCGTTTGCAGATTGGGCGGGGGGTATCTGGAATGATTATATCAAACCAGGATTGACTTTCGCATGGGGCTGGCTATCCAGTTGGATAACTGACGGCGATAAGCGCAGTGCGCTGGTGGAAAAGTTAGGAGACTGGGCGGGGGCGTTTGCAGACTGGGCAAACGGTATCTGGAAGGATTATATCAAACCAGGATTGACTTTCGCATGGGACTGGTTATCCAGTTGGATAACTGATCCAAAAAAACGTGCCGAACTCATTCAGAACCTAAAAGACAAGTGGACGGGTTTCCGAGACTGGGCCAATGATATTTGGCTTACTCATGTCAAGCCGAAAATGGAGATTTTCAAGAAATTTCTTGATTCGTGGATTTCCGAAAATGCGCCGGAAGTGAAGAAGTGGGCAGAGGAATTCAAGGATTTTTTCGAGGATGTAAAATCACAATTTGATACACAACTCCCATTTATCGAAACCCGATGGAGTCAATTCCAAATCAAAATTGGCGAAGAGTTGGCTAAAATCAATGAAGCATTCGGGGGCGTTTTTGGTCAAGGCGGGTCAATTGCAGGATTTGGAAAGTTCTTTGCAGACGTGATGATCACAATCGGCAATGTGTTTTTGACGCTCATCGAAAGTATGGTTATCAAGCTGCGGGTGCTGGCCGAATCATTCAAAGCGATTTGGGAAATCGGCCAGGCCTTAGCGAAGGGCGATATGGCTGGCGCTGCGGCGGGAATGGCACAGTTAGGACAAGCAATCTCCGGGTTTGCGGATGTCTGGCAAACTTGGCGAGATTTGATTGATAGAACAATGCAACAGTGGAACCCATTACCCAACGGTGAACCCGTCCCGCCTCCGGGGGGGTGGTTTGGCGAGAATGGGAATAGTGGTAGCGGGACAGACCGCACAGGTATGCGGGCGCTGCCAGCCTCTAGCGGTTGGGTTATCAATATCAACGTGGACCCTGGTACAATCCCGACCGACCGCAGCAAGTTGCAGGAGCTGGCACGGGCTATCTGGCGTGAAGCTGAGATGAGCGGGTTGCGACTCTAACAAATTTAGGTGTAATCAATGGCCTGGGCAATAAACCATACGGTCACAGTAACAATTGATGGGGTTGACCAGTCGGCTAATGTGCTGTCATCGTCTGTCTATGTGCGTCAGCAAGTGGGCAACGATGCGGGCGTGGCCTCATTCGATATTTGGGACAATACGGGCAACCTGAAGCCAGGCGGCTGGGATACGGTGACGATTGTCATTGACGGCGCTACGGTTTTTGGTGGCTTCGTGACCGGCGTCGAAGTGTCGGCGGTTGATACGCAGACCGGCACACGCTATTCAGTAGAGTGCAAAGATTGGTCGATTCTATTCGACACGGTGACAGTCAATAAATCGTATGGACCTTATGACAATGGCTTTACAATGGTTGATTACACTGACAAAACGATTGTCGCAAATCTGTTTTCTACCTATCTAAGCGGGGAAGGATTCAACGCCTCCACATACGTAAACGCTCAGAAGTTAGCAATGGAAATTGGCTTTGAAAATGTTAGTTTGCGGGCGGCGCTGAATGCGTTGGCTGTGCGGGCCGGGGCTGACTGGTTTATTGACGGCAGTAAAAATCTCTGGTGGTTCAATCCAGCTTCACCGGGCAACGCTGCCTTTTCGATTTCCTCAGACAGTCCAGACTATTCGACCAGCTATCCTCCATTGCGGGGCAGTATCCGGCGTTCTGTGGATACGCTGAATGTAGCGAATCGGGTAATTGTATTGGGCGGCTATCTGGACACACGCACGAGCGAAACATTCATTTATCGGGCCGGGAAATCAGTTTACACAGTAGCAAATACGCCAATACAATCGGTTGTGCAGGTTCGGGCAAATACGACAAGCGCCGGGCCTTTGCCTGCTACGTCTGGGGGCAACCGGCTGGGCTTTGCGCCACAAGATAGCCTCGTAGCCGATGGCGGTGAGGCGTGGTATCTGGTTGATTTGCAGGCGGGCACGGTGTCGATTGATGCGACAGTGACTAACTACTGTTCTGCCGGTGATTCGATTGCCATTGATTATGTCTATCTAACACAGGTGGTAGCGACGGCCAGCGATGCCGCTTCGATTTCCACGTATGGACGCACTATCACCCGTACATTCTACAATGAGGAACTGAGTAGCACGACGGCGGCTGAGGAGTATGCGGCGCAGGTGTTGACCGAAAATGCCTACGGACGGGAGACTGTTACGCTGGATGTAGCAGAGTATGGGCTGTTGGCGGGCAAGCTGCTGACGATCAACGTGGGAGAGGTGGACGTAGGTGGCACAGAGCGGCTATTGCTAGAGCAGTCGGGTGATAGAGTGTTGGCACAGAATAACAACAACCTAATCACCGATGAGAGCGAAATCAGCCGCACGTTTTTGATTCAGCAAATCGAATACCGACCGATGGTGACGGGTGACAATACCTTTCTGATGGTTTGCAGCGTAACGGCTGGCTATTATCGCTCTACGTTGATCGAAGCGCTGACTCGATTAGGCAATGCGGCGGGCTTTGGTTCGTCCTCTGGGCTTGCGTCAGCGGTGCGCTATCCCGGCACGCTGGGAGCGATTGCGTCCGACTTGGGAGAGGTGGTAGCTGGGCGGGTTGTGCTTACTGACGGGGGCACAGCGCCGTTTGATTGGGACACATACCACAAACATACTGGTGTTGTCACTGGCTTGGATGACAGCGGTACTGTGCCGTATGGCTCTTTTTTGCTGCTGGAAGGTGGCACGGTGCGGGCCAAAATCGGACGGCTTGCCGGGCTATCCGGGCCGGGAACGCACACGCCGACAGGCTGGGGAATGTGGACAAGCCAGGGCTACTTTTCTGGGACTGTAGCGGCTTCGTACATTTCTGGCGGCACGATTGTGGCGACGGCTGGCAGTATCGGCGGCTGGACTGTTGAGAGCAAAAAACTTTACACCAGCAACGGCACAATCCAGATAGGCTCTGCGCCTTCTCAAGTGGTCAACTCCGAAAATCCCGGTGTGCGTCTTGACCAGTCGGGGCTATATGGCTATGGCACAGTCGGCAATACGTTTGCGCTGTACACGGATGGACGGCCACCATATATCAGCAGTGGCACAATCAAAGAGATGGTCTTTGAGGCGTACACAGCGGGGGTATTCCGCACCGGCGCGGCTGTGGCAACTGACGGCGGCGTGCAGGTGGACAGTAGCGGTATTTTCGCCTACTCGCCGACGGGTGTACTCAAATTCCAGGTGGACGCTGCTACGGGGCTTTTGACGGCAACGGATGGGTATTTCAGCGGTACGGTAAGCGCCGCGGGTGGCTCTGTTTCCATCAATGACGATGGAATCCAACTTTTACAGCCAGCGGTTTGGACTGACAGTAACTCAGTTACATGGACAACAGGCGGAAGCGTAACTGGATGGGTGGCTTCGTTGGCAGACGCCTCATCGGGCGCAAATATGACATACCTTTATGCCGACACAGGAAATAATAAAAATGGCATTTCTCGTCTATATGCTAGGCATACATCCGGCTCTGTTAGTTATGTCGATACCGGGCAAGGGACTGTCACGCTGAATCCCTGGGGTGGTCAATTAAGCGCCGGGACTGTTTGGGCATTTGGCACAGTGTTCAAGGCATACGCAGATATGACAGTCGGAGGACATACATATCTAAACGGACACGTCGGGTTGGGAGATGGACCGGCTGACAATATCGACTTCAACGGACGACTAAATCAACATTTGATTCCCAACGCAAGCCTGAATTTAGGAGACAATACAAACAGATACAACAACATCTATGGCACAGCCATACACGGGACGCATGGCACAATTTCTAACATTACATCTTCTGGCACAATCTTTGCCAGCGGGGTTATCAAAAGCAATACAAAACTGGAAGCACCTGCGATTGTGTTAGCGTCATCCTCTAGTCTTGTGAGCGGCCCCGGTAGTCCGTCGTCTGGCTTGGGCGTAAACGGTGACATTTACTTTGATTCTACGGCAGGAAGTGCAAATTTTTTTTACCGCAAGCAAGGCGGTTCGTGGATACAGTTGGTAACAACATAGGAGGCAATGATGGCAGATACAAAAATCAGTAACCTAACGGCGCTGGCGGCTGCGCCTGATAGTGGGGACTTTTTCGCAATTGTGGATACGAGCGCATCCGCAACTAAGAAACTAGCGGCTTCGTATTTGCCAGCGTTGGGCGGCACACTGGCTCAGTTTGCGGCCACCACGTCGGCGCAACTGGCGGGTGTTATCAGCGATGAGACCGGCACGGATGCGCTTGTGTTTGCCAATACCCCGACGCTTGTAACACCGATTCTGGGGGTGGCGACGGCCACCAGCATCAACAAAGTAGCGATAACCGCACCGGCCACAAGCGCAACGCTGACCATTGCGGACGGCAAGACGCTGACGGTGAATGACAATGTGACGCTGGCCGGGGCGTTTACATTGACGATACCGGAAAATTTGACGGTGGCGGGTAGGGGGGTGGCAAATACGTTTACGGCGGTGCAAGTGATCGCAGGCGGAGGGACAGATACGGTCCCGGAACTTCGTTTAGGACCGTATCTGTCAAGCCCGTATGAATCATTTGGTTGGGCTATTCAAAATAATAATAGTGATGGGGGAGTCCGCTGGCTGCACGCAAGATACAATGCGAACATTGCTAGATTCGGATTTTCAAACGAATCAACAGGGTCGGTCACGCAAGAATGCCTGTACCTCCATATCAACGGACACATCGGAGCGGGCACAGGCTCCGACAATGCACAGCTAACCGTCGACCAGTCAGATGCCAGCGGCGCTGCGCCTGTGCTGTCTTTGGATCAGGCGGACACCGACCAGGATTTTATTGATTTCGTCGGTACTTCTGGCACGGGCAATGCCACCAACATTAGCACCGACGCGGCGGGGGTGTATGCAGGCCGAATGCAAATTACCGTCAACGGCACACGCCGTTGGCTGAATTTCTACGCAGACGCATAAGGAGCGCAAACAATGGCAGAGTATATTGTGGACAGCAGCAATCAAGAAACAGAGACACTACTGGTCGCCTACCGTGACGCACGGGGGGGGGTGCAGGCGACAGCGGGCCAGATGTACACGGCGATTGCCCGCACCGAAGCGGCATATGTCGAATTAGAAACGGCGCTGGGGGAAGGCGGGCCGCTGGCAGCGCTGGGAGAGTACCACGCCACAAAGCAAGCGCCGGTGGGGGATGCAGTGGCCCTGCTTCGTCAATCTATGGCCGGGGTGATGGCGCTGATGGAACAGATGCAGGCGGGCTATGCCCAGCTTGTGCCGGGCGGCATTTTGTTTCCCGGTGTGCCCGTGACACCAGCGGAGGGCGGGCAATGAGAGACAAAGTAGAGGCCAAACTAGCCCAGGCACAGGCGCAAATTCCCGAATGGCAAAAGCGCCTTGCAGAAGCACAGCAGCAGGTGGCGTCGGCACAAGAGCAAGTCATCCGCTGGGATTCCGTGCGCCAGACGTGTGAGGATTTGCTGGCGGAAAAGGGCGAGGTGGGTAATGAAGAGGATTCTGCTGATTGACGACGACCTGTCTCAATTGCGCCTGCTCTTCATTCTGGCGAAAGAGGCGGGCATTGATGCGGACACCTGCAATCAGTTTGACGCCGATGTACGGGACTGGTCAGATTATGATTTGGTAATCGTAGATGCCATGATGCCTATCATCAACGGTAAGACACTTATCGCCAATGCACGGGGCAAATTGGGCGCTGACTTTCCGCCGACTATTCTGTTATCCGCTATGCCTCTTGCTGCTTTGCGCAACTATGCGCGGGGCGTATCGCCTTGCGTATCGTTGATGACAAAAAGCGGGTCAATCTCTGACATCAAACAGCAGTTTCGTGATTTTGCGAGCGTGTAGCTTATGCGTATTTTGCTCATTGCACCGGCAAGCGATTTGCAGGTACTTTCCGAATTGATTGCCGCAGCCGGGCAGAATACGCCGACAATTCTGAACGGGCTTGTGACTCACCGGGAGGTCTTGTCGAACCTGAGAAGTACACAGTTCGACATCATTCACTTCGCCGGGCACGGCAATACAATGCAACTGGAATTGTCGGACGGGCCGCTGTCGGTAGAGATGTTTGTCAATGCATTGGGGGACAAGCGGCCACGGTTGATTGTACTGAATGCGTGCCGGTCTCTTGTACCAGCGGCAAGGCTGCATAGCCACGGCGCTGATTACGTCGTTGGCTGGCGTGACGATGTGGGCGACAATGTAGCCAATCAGTTTGCTGTGACTTTTTACAACTCGCTGAAACTGAGTGACAGCGTATCGTCTGCTTTTCGAACGGCCATACAGTTGTTGGATAGTACCCACCCCGGCGTAGAGATACCCGTCGTACTGAATGGCCGCCTGCGTGCGTTGACTGAACAGGTAAGCGACTTGCAGCAGCGCATTGATGGCTTGCCCACACTGAGGACGCTGTACCTGTGGGCGGGCGTTGCAATTGTAAGTTCTACGGTTTTGCTGTGGTTTTTGTTTCGTTAGGGCAACAAAAAACCGCCCGGATTAGGGGCGGTTCTGTGTGGGGGTGGTGGGGTGGATTATGAAATCACTCTGCCACCCTGAATCACTTCGCCTGTTTCCAATTGCCTATACGTTTGTGTCATCCTCGCCTCCAGGCGTATAGTCATCGGCTTCGGGATAGTCGTAATCATTCTCTTCCTCGTCTATAGGATCGCCTTCCCACGGCTGCAACTCGGCCAGCGCAAGCATAGGGCTGTCAATCGCTCCGGGTCAATCACCAGCAAGGCCGCCTCCTCGTTACACCGCCGCACTGGCCTATTCTAGCATATCCCTTACGGTAGCACAACCGTTCGAGAGGGAGAATAACAAACGCCCCGACCTGTGGTGGCCGGGGCGTTTTTTTATCGCTTCCCCCCCCATCCATCCGGGGGGATTGTTTGGCCTCTGGCTCTACGACACGCACGGGCGATGTGACTTCGGGCTGTGTCGTAGTGGACTGATTCGGCTTCATGTAGTTGTTTATAGAGGACAATCAGCGTAGCCCGCCGAATGTCCCCGGATAGATTGTCAAGATACTTCACTCCGCCCGCTTCTGAAACGATACGGGCTGCGCTGGCTTGGATGGCGTTGCTGCGAGAGCGGGTTACGCCTGGCATTATGTCGCATCCTTCAGATCGGCGAGTGCTGCCGATACGCGGCTGGGCATATCTTCAAGGTCGGAATCGTAGGCGTGGGTGGTCTCTAACCAGGAATCAACCGCGTCGTATCCGTACTTGTCTGTGTACTCTGCTATCTGTTCGTCCATTGCCATATACTCAGAGATTACCCGCTCCCACCAGGCGAAGTCGTCCGCGCTGGCAATGTAATTTCCTTCGCTGTCGATTGTCATGCCGTGGGCTGTGTTGCCGATAAAATCGGCACTGTGGTCGATACCGTTTCTGTCGTCCATCCTCAGTGTTTTCTTTGTGCCGCCTACAATAAACGTGGTCATTGTTCAATCTCCTCTGTGTTATCCGGGATACTCCGTTTCTCCCGTTGCAAGATTAGCATAACACATGCATCTTGCAATGTCAACCCCCAAAACAGCCAAAATCAGACCAATTTCACCCAAAAATCACGTCATGGCTTACGACGCAGTTTACAACAAAAAAAGCCCCGGCCATTGCAGACCGGGGCTTTTCCCTTTTAGAACAACCGTGCTACACTGAACGCAAGACGCCCGCCCTGCTGAAGACAGGTCGGGCGTCTTTTCGTTCCTCTCACCGTTCACCACAACACAAAGGAGAAAACAGGGGGAAGTCTTGCCGTGCTTTCCTCTCGCCTGTTTCCAATTGCCTATACGTTTGTGTCATCCTCGCCTCCAGGCGTATAGTCATCGGCTTCGGGATAGTCGTAATCATTCTCTTCCTCGTCTATAGGATCGCCTATGAATTCTGTATAAAGTTGAGTGACAATCTTTGCCAAATCGGGATCGCACTTCTTCGCAACAATATCGCCGTTCTCGTTCCTGATCATAACGGAGAATTGCATTGTCCTGTCGCCGGGTCTTATATACTCCATATCAACCAGAAGTGAATAACACCCTTCGGAGACCAGTTCCTCAATCATTTGTCCAGTTTCTGCATTCATTCTTCATTTCTCCCGGTGTCTTTTGTCGTGACACGGCTTACACAGTGTCGTCAGATTCCACGGCGCATGACTGCCCCCGTCTGCCACCCTGCGCTCGTGATGGCACTCTAGGCGTACTCTACCGTAGCTGGCCTTTGCCCCACACTGGCGGCACTTGTGGCCGTCACGCTCTTTGATGAGTGCCCGCAGCACGTTCCAGCGCAGGCTATCGCCACCATACCGCACCCCTGGCCGCATTGTCAGCGAGAGCAGCCACGCGGCCAGGGTGGTGAGTAGGTAGGTCATCATAGGCTAACTGACTTCGACATAATCGAATTCATCTTCTACTTTAGCTTCGTCAAAAATATCTAGCAGTGAAGGTGACGAACGCTTTACCTCTGCTTCGTAGGCATAGCCCAGCGATGCTTCGTAGTATTGCGGGTTCAACTCCACGCCGATACCGCTACGCCCCATTTTGATTGCGGTGACAACTGTTGTGCCCAACCCACTGAATGGGTCTAGGATTGTTTCACCTTCGTTGCTAAAGCGGCGGATGAGTCGCTCTACAATGTCAATCGGGAAAGGGCAAACGTGTTTCTCTACCCGGCGCTTGGCCTGGGACATATTGAGCGTGCGCATAAATAGTACATCTGTCCAAACGAAGTCTTCGTATTCCTCAGGCGCTTGTGGCGGCATGAGCATAAAGCGGGCGGGCAGTCGATTGCCCATCGCCTCATTGAATGCGACGTGCTGCTCGTGGTCATAGCCGTTATTGCGGGAAAAATCTTTGTGCCAGTTGTAGACCTGTGAACCTTCCATATCCCGCAACAGTGCCGGGTCATCCTGTGGCAATTCAACGGTCTTGCCATTACTACGCCAATGGCCATGTGCGTCAATCTGCCAGCG
>Ga0099850_1000467_pt1 | contig 18267 bp, 12 predicted proteins | sample CB_VirMetaG_5_FD_79182 | JGI IMG/M metagenome (GOLD analysis project Ga0099850, IMG submission 79182) | Freshwater to marine saline gradient viral communities from Chesapeake Bay - CB_1508_1D Viral MetaG | ecosystem: Environmental > Aquatic > Marine > Coastal | place: USA: Chesapeake Bay... | reverse complement strand
GTTTCGTAATTCTATGAAACTTGGTGCTCTGCCTGCAGATCTGTGCCTGGCAGGATGACAACTTTGGGGGTTAAATTCCCCCTCAATTGTCTTCACTTTATCAACACAACATTATGAAAAATCTCCACATCGAACACCCCGAAGATACCATTCTCACTGGTGATCTTTCGTGCCTTGATTGTCTCCTGAATCCTGGTCATCTTTCGGTCAAGATTGACGGTGCTCCTGCAATCGTATGGGGTACGAATCCTGTAAACGGTAAGTTCTTTGTGGGCACGAAATCTGTCTTCAACAAAGTAAAGATCAAAATCAATCATTCTCATGAAGAAATCGATCAAAATCATGTCGGTGAAGTTGCAACAATTCTGCACTCTTGTCTTGATTGGTTGCCTGTTACAGATGGCATTTTCCAAGGGGATTTTATCGGTTTCGGTGGATCTGACGAGTATACTCCCAACACAATCACCTACAGGTTTCCAACAGTAATCGATCAAAATATCATCATTGCTCCTCACACTTACTACACTGCAAAGTATGATCTTCGGGATGCAATCGCACACCCGATGAGTTTCATCATCACTGATACAATGTATTGTAAGTTTGTGAAACCTGAAACGCGAATCTTTTCTGGTCATTATGACAAAGGATTAGAGTGCTTTGAGGATCTGACTGAGGTGATTCAGTTTGCGAAACAAATGGCACAGACTGTGACCTTTGTTGATGAGAAGAAAGCAAAGAAGATTAAGAAGCAATTGAATGCATGTATCCGTGAGAATCGTCCCGTTGTGAATGATGACTTTGACTGTGATCCTCTCCTGCTGGGGTTGTGGGCGCTTGTAAAATCTATCAAGGGTGATGCACTCTATCTGTGCCGCAATCATGGTCCTGCGGCATACATCGGGCAGGAGAGAATCGATTCAGAAGGTTATGTCTACTCTAATGAGTTTGGTACATTTAAGTTGGTGAATCGTGAGGTCTTTAGTTATCATAATTTCAACTCCGGCAAGTTTCAGACGGCATAAGCAACGCTGATCCAATGGGGGGTTGACTTTCTCCCCGTTCTGACCCATACTACCTTTGTTGAGACGAAACGGACTAAATGATTCTTCAAATGGCATCAGATCTGCAGACTGGAAATCGTCGGTGGGTCATCAATGGTCAAGAGGATCGCATCTATGAAACTGCTACTTTAGCAGGTTTGGCAACACTTTACAAAGGCAAACTTCCTGAAGTCTTTGCTAATACTGAGATTGCTGAATTGCACAATCGTCCCGCATGGCAACAGTAATCTAAATCCTTCTTTCGTTAACATTCACTCTTCTCAAATCATCATGAACGGTTACGCTAACTATCAAACTTGGAATGTTGCACTTTGGATGCAGAATGATGAGTTTCTGTACAACACCGCAAAGGCATGTGTTGAGTTCTGTGGTGACAATGAGACCCCATGGGATAAGTTTGTCCGTGCTATGACTCATGGACAAATTGGTCGTTATCTGATAGAAACTGGTGATGGAGTTCGTTGGGATGATGAGAACATTGATGCAAATAGGATCAATGAGATGATGCAAGATCTCTGATAATTTAACACTTTCCTTCACCAATTTTTCGTCATGGACTTCTTCTTCGCACCTGATCTTCGTGCTTTCATTGATGACAACCCCGTGATAGATCTTGACACTGCATGTGATTTTGTCTGTGAGAAGTTTAACATCAACCTCACAGATTCTCTGCTTGATGACATCTCTGAAGTGTTTTTTGAGCACGAAGATGTTGCTTTCCGTTTAGGTCTTAATTGACATAAACTGTTTGACCTGATGATGTCATAAAACTCATCACCAGTTCTTTACATTTTTCTTTCTAAATCATGTCCAAATCTGTTGCTCTTGGTATGCTGCGTCAGGGTCGAACAGGAGGTCAAATCCTTGAGATTCTGAATGTGATCACTGATGAAATTGAGCAGACTAATATTCAAGATTGTGCAGAGTATTATGCTTCAATGAGTGAAGAGATTCAATTCTGAATATCATTTAGTGGGGTGCAATTGCATCCCCTTTTTTATGATCAATTTTTCTGCCAGTGTGCCAATCGTACAACCTACACATAGTCGCTGTGCAACCCCGCCGGTTAGTGTATATTAAAGAGGTGGAGGGGACAACCCCAATACACGCCCTAAACACTTTTTAAGATGACTGCTACTCTCTCCCCTGCTCTGACTTCTACTCTGGAGAATCTGACCGCATTCGTGATTGGAGAAGTTAATCGTTTCATTAAGAACGAATTTCGTCTCTATGGTAAGACTCTGCAGGATCTGAAAGACAGTATGAATACTGCAGATTTCACTAAGTTTTTGCAGTACATTGTCAACGAAGTTATTGAGGAAGGTATTAAGCAACTTGGTATTGATGGCACCCGTGAAGAAGTTACGGGTTACGACTTCGTTATCAACGGGCAGAAGATTGAGTTCAAACTGAATGGGTCCGATGATAAATCTTCGTTTGCTACAGGTAACAAAACTTCTCACTTTGGTGGTGCTAAAGCAAACTTTGTCTGGTGCATTAAGTACGTCTTCACTGATAACCAAATTAGTGAGTTTGCTATGGTTCTGATTGACACTGATAAGACTGAATCTAACGTCTGGAAATCTTCTGCAGGTCGTAAAGATTCGTTCTCTACTCTCCGCCTGAATATTAATGAGGAAGAATGCATTATGTCTCAGATGGGCATTGTGCGTCCTGCTGACAAATGGTTGCAACTGTTGACACTTCCGACTGAGATTCTTCTGGGTTGAGTGACACTGAAGGGGGGCACGATTGTCCCCCTTATGTTATTCGTGTTTGGAATATTCGTGCGTGTTTGGCAGTCGGGGGTATTATGCCCCTTATGTGTCGCCCGGCGATGCGTTCATAAATCGATGGGTCCCTCTAAGCTATAAAGTGTTACGATACCGATCTAAATATCAAACTCAAAGTTTAATCACAGGGAAAATAAAAAAATTTTTGATATATAAAATGAAAATCAAAGTTTAAATACATGTCATGAAAAAAAATTCCGCAGATATTTTTAGCACTGTAGAGATTGATCCAATTTCTGGTGAATATTATCTTGTAATTCCAGAGGAAGTTATTAGTGAGTTATCTTGGTATGAGGATACAAAGATAAGTTTTTCAATAGAGGGGAATGAGGTAGTTTTAACAGAATCTGAGAATTGACAACGTATACATAATGATGTATGATACTGAAGTAACCTATTTTCTATTATGGCTAAAGGATTTACAGTAAAAGCAAAGACTCCTGTAGCAAAACAGAATGAGTCTGAATGGGATTATGAAAAAGCACGGGAACTTGTAAAAGGAAAATCAGTTGTATTCTGTCTTCCAGGAAGAGGAGTTTCGTATACTTATCTGAAGAGTTTTGTGCAATTGTGTTTTGATTTGGTGCAAGCAGGAGCAAGTATTCAGATTTCTCAAGATTATTCTTCAATGGTCAATTTTGCCCGTTGTAAGTGTTTGGGTGCGAATGTGCTTCGTGGACCAGATCAAATGCCGTGGGATGGAAAGTTGAAGTATGACTGGCAACTTTGGATTGACTCTGATATTGTCTTTAATACTGAGAAGTTTTGGCAATTGGTATTAATGGAGAAGGACATTGCATCTGGATGGTATTGCACTGAGGATGGTCGTACTACATCAGTTGCACATTGGTTAGAGGAGGATGACTTCCGTAACAATGGTGGTGTGATGAATCACGAAACTCTGGAAAGTATTTCTAAACGTCGGAAACCTTTCACTGTGGATTACACTGGATTTGGATGGCTTCTGATTAAGAATGGAGTCTTTGAGCATGAAGATATGAAGTATCCATGGTTTGCACCAAAGATGCAGGTTTTTGAGTCTGGAGAGGTGCAGGATATGTGTGGAGAGGATGTATCGTTCTGTTTGGATGCAAAAGAAGCAGGATTTGAAATCTGGTGCGATCCTCGTGTAAGAGTTGGTCACGAAAAGACAAGAGTAATTTGATGATAAACGAAACTTACAATATTCTCTGTAAGAATCGTAAAATCTATTCTTCACTTACAGAGGAAGAATATTTCGATCTTATGGAAGATCTGGCAATTGAATATTATCAGACAGGTACACCAAAACCTGAAGATATTGAAACTGAAATTATAGGAGATACTCATGGCAATTAAGTCACTTTCTGGTGGTAAGGGTGTTTATTCTCACCCTAAAAATACTCGTCAAGGAAATGGTGCTCATACTAAACATGCAGCAACAAGTCGCAATAATGCTCGTAAAAAATATCGTGGTCAAGGAAAATGTTAAATGTATCTTTTAGAAGGTAATCAAGAATGGAATCAGATTCATCATGATGACCTTTGGTTATATAATAAACTTTTTCTGAGTCGGGTTTTGGGTTATAAATGTGGTCCCACTGGTACTACAGTTCCCAAACCCGACTTTTATATTGTTCGTCCAAGTATTAATTTTCTTGGAATGAGTATTCATGCTCGTATTGAATGGATTGAATCAACAACAGATCATTTTCATCCTGCTGAGTTTTGGTGTGAAATCTTTCAAGGTGAGCACTTAAGTGTTGATTTTAAAAATCAAACGTGTGAATTAGTTGTAAAAGGCACACGAAAAAGTGAAGATCCTCTGTATAAATGGGAAAAATGGGAAAAAATTGACCGAAACGTTGATTTTCCTTCAATCTTATCTACATTAAAGGGTCAATATGAGTGGATTAACTGTGAATTTATTGATAATTACCTTATTGAAGTGCAATTTCGCCCGAATCCAGACTTTAGGTATCATAATACCGTTGCAATTCCAGTCTGGGATGAAAATTGCCCTCAAGAGTCTTCCGATTATTGCTTTATAGAAGACTCTGATTATAAAAGAAAAGGATTCTGGATTAAATAGATATGTATTTTCTCTTTAATCACAATTGAAACACTTTTCAATGGGAAAACATCTCCTTTTGGAGGTATATGATGTTGATTTTCATTTATTGAATGACATAAAATCGATTCAAAATGCCATGATTACTGGGATTAATCGGGCACAAATGGAAATATTGAATGTATTTTCTCATTCCTTCACTCCACAAGGATGCACGATCGTGATTTCTCTTGCAGAAAGTCATGTCTCATGCCATACTTGGCCAGAGGAAGGTTGTTTAGCAGTTGATGCGTATACTTGTGGAGACTCAGAGCCTCGTTTAGTAATCTTAGAGATACTTAAATACTTAGATTCTGAGCATTATAAACTCCGAGAATTATATCGCTAATCTATTCTCTCGTCTTCTCGTCAAAGACTGCATAAATAAGTAAAGAATTCGGTGTTCAATGTCTATAACAAGGATATCTAGATCATTTAAAGATATTAGTTTATCCTTTGATGTACATCCTGTGACTCAAGATATAACTTCTTTGACGAATGAGAGAGCAATTATTCGCTCGATAAGAAACTTGGTTCAAACACTACCAAACGAAAGATTTTTTAATCCCGATCTTGGTTCTAATGTGCGATCAAGTTTATTTGACTTCGTTGATTTTGGTACTGCGTCCGTGATTAGGGATCAGATTTTGAATACGATTTCAAATTATGAGCCCAGAGTTAGAAATGTTGATGTTGAAGTATTACCAAAACCTGATTTAAATGAGTTTGAAGTGACTGTAATCTTTAATATCATTGGACAAGAAATTCCGACACAACAGTTTTCATTCATATTAGAGGCAGCACGATAATATGCCTTTTACTAAATTTACAAACTTAGATTTCGATCAAATTAGATCTTCAATCAAAGACTATCTCCGTGCCAACTCTACATTCACGGACTTTGATTTTGAAGGATCTAACTTTTCAATACTTATTGATACATTAGCATACAATACTTACATTACAGCATTTAATTCTAACCTAGTTGTAAATGAATCATTTCTAGATTCTGCAACTGTAAGAGAAAATGTTGTATCTTTAGCTAGAAACATTGGATACGTTCCACAATCTAGAAGGTCCTCAAGTGCGATTGTTTCGTTTAACGTAAGTGTAGATCCAATTCAGACAAATCCAGTTACATACACTCCAACATTAACTCTACAGTCTGGTCTGGTATGTACAGGATCTGCAAGCAGAACATCTTACGTTTTTTCAATTCCAGAAAGTTATGTTGCAAACGTTGTTGATGGAGTAGCTTCTTTCACTAATGTTACCATTTATGAGGGAACTTTCTTAAGAAAGCAATTTACGGTGAATGGATCTTTAGATCAGAGATTTATTATTGATAATTCATATATTGACACCTCATCAATTCGTGTTTATGTGAGAAAATCTGGAGAATCTGGTCTTGGTACTCCTTTTGAAGTTGTTGAAAATATATTTGAAGTTAATTCTGCATCAAATATATTCCTAATTCAAGAAGTGCAAGATGAAAAGTATGAAATATTATTCGGAGATGGGATATTTGGAGAAAAACTTGAAAATGATTCTGTAATTACAGTAACATATATTGTCACTGATGGAAAAAATGGAAATGGAGTATCATCATTTGCCTTTGCTGGCAATTTAAAAGATTCTGATGATATTTCAATTATTCCTAATGATGCGATTCTTATTAATACAATTCAAAACTCTCAGAATGGATCTGATATTGAAAGTGTTGACTCAATTAAAGCATATGCACCTCGATTATATGCTTCTCAATATCGAGCAGTAACTCCTTCTGATTATGAGACTCTCATTAAAACTAAAATATATCCAAATACTGAATCAGTATCGGTTGTTGGGGGAGAGGAATTAGACCCACCTCAGTATGGTAAGGTTTTTATAAGTATTAAACCTCAAGGTGGCACTTATGTGTCTGATTTTAATAAATCTCAGATTAAGAGTAAGTTACAATTATACTCTGTTTCTGGAATTAATGTTGAGATAGTAGATCTTAAGATTTTGTATGTTGAGATTGATTCTTCAGTTTATTATGAATCATCAAAAGTGAATAGTGTTGAAAATTTAAAATCTAGAGTTATTAGCACTTTAAACTCATATGCAAGTTCTTCTGCACTAAACTCTTTTGGAGGAAGATTTAAGTATAGTAAAGTGCTTCAAGTAATTGATAATGTAGATACTGCGATTACTTCAAACATTACAAAAGTTAGAATTAGAAGAGATTTAGTTTCTCTTCCAAATCAATATGTGCAATATGAATTGTGCTTTGGAAATCGTTTTCATGTGAATGAGAATGGATTTAATATTAAGTCTACAGGATTTAAAATCTTAGGTCAAACTGAGACTGTATACTTTACTGATACTCCAAATGCAGACAAAATTACTGGGGTTATTTCGATTGTGAGACAGGTTTCGGATACTGAAGATAGAGTAGTAGTAAAATCTGCGGGTGAAGTTAATTATCAAACGGGAGAAATTAGAATTAGTCCAATAAACATAACATCAACTTCTCAACCAAATAATATCATCCAGATACAAGCATATCCAGAATCGAATGACATTATTGGATTGAGAGATCTATATCTCAATTTTAGTGTGTCAGAAAGTACAATAAATATGGTAAAAGATGTTATTTCTTCTGGAGAAGAAGTATCTGGCACTCTATTTTCTAGAGACTACTATATCTCAAGCTACTCAAACGGAAATCTAATAAGAAAGTGATATGATACAAACAGGGTTTGAATCTAGAATTAAGATTCAGGAAATCATTGATAGCCAAGTTCCAGAGTTTATTTTTGATGAAAGTCCAAAGTTTGTAGATTTTCTAAAACAGTATTATATTTCTCAAGAATATCAGGGTGCCACTGTAGATATATCCGATAATTTAGATGAATATCTAAAGATCGATAATTTCATTCCAGAGATTTTATTTGATACTGGATATTTAACGTCTGATATTTCATCGACCGATGATACAATTTTTGTTAGTTCGACAAAAGGATTTCCCAAAACCTATGGATTACTAAAAATTGATGATGAAATCATCACTTATACTGGGTCAACAGAATCTTCATTTACTGGTTGCATTCGTGGTTTTAGTGCAATTACAGATTATCATGATGATTTGAATCCTAGTGAAATTGTATTTTCACAGTCAGAAGCAGCAAGTCACTCAGAAAACACTCAGATAGAAAACTTGAGTGCTCTCTTTTTGAGAGAGTTTTATAAAAAAATTAAGTTTTCACTTACTCCAGGTTTAGAGAATGTAGATTTTGTTTCAAATCTAAACGTAGGAAACTTTATAAAGGAATCTAAAACATTATACCAAACGAAGGGAACTAGCGAATCTTTTAGAATACTATACAATGTTCTCTATGGTGTAACTCCAAGAGTAGTTAATCTAGAAGATTATTTAATTAAACCATCGTCATCCGAATATATTAGAAGAGAAGTCGTAATTGCTGAAGCAATAAGTGGATATCCAACTAAACTTGTCGGCCAAACAATTATAAAAGAAGGTGATGAAACTACAAGTGCTTCTATATCAGAAGTAGAATCTTTTACTAGAAATAATAATCAACTATTTAAAATCTCTCTTTTTGTTGGATATAATGATTCTTCTGCAGTTGAAGGCAATTTCACAATCACTCCAAATACAAAGTGTACTGAGAATGTCTCTGTTGGATCTTCAGTAATTTCTGTCGATTCTACGATTGGATTTCCTCAGTCTGGAGTTATTTTCTCTGGTGATAATGTTATATCTTATTCTGATAAGAGTATTAATCAATTTTTTGGATGTAGTGGAATAGAAAATGAAATCTTAATTGCGAGTAATGTAAGATCTGATGAAATATATTATGGATATGAGAATGGAGATACTACCTCAAAAGTCGAACTGAGAATTACTGGAGTATTATCTGAGTTTGAATTGTATGATTCAAAGATTAATGTTAATGAAGGTGAGATTATATCTGTCAAAAATCTTGGAGATTTTATAGAATCTCCAGAAGAAAATAAGACATATAAGGAAATTACCGCAAACTCTTGGATTTATAATACAAATTCAAGATATCAAATAGAAAGTTTTAATACAACATTAGATTTGACACTAAAAACTGATGTATTCAAATCAAATCTAAAAAATGGTGATGAAATTGAAATTGTAGAAAGAGACACAAATAATGTTGTTTTCTCTTCATATATCAATTCCGATATAGTAGATAGATCTATTAGTATCTTCGGATTTTCATTTCAACCAGAAAATGGTGTTAAATATGATTTAAGAAGAAAAACTAAGAAAAGTAATAGCTCTATTGTTCCAATTGAGTTTGGTAACGATATTGTAACTGCAGACGTTCAGAATGTTTATAGTGATAATGATCACATCTATGTTGCCTCAAACTCTCTTCCTTCAAATGATAATGGAGTATCTACTCCATATTCATACCAAATAACAAAAGATATAGTTTCCAGTCAAATTAACGATGATACGGTAGGAAATATAGTAGATCCAGTTGGAGATGGAACATATGCTTCGATTAAGTTTTCATCTCCATCTGAGTTTATAAGTGGCGATAGAGTATTTTATCAACCAGAGAATGCTCCCATTGTTGGTTTAGAAACAGGTTCTTACTATGTCGATGTTTTGTCGAGTGGTGAAAGAATCAGACTATATGCCTCACCATCTTTTGTTGGAAGTGGAAGTTATGTAAAACTAACTCCATCAACAACTGCTGGTGGAGGATATCATAAGTTTACTCTTTATTCTCAAAGATTTAATGAGATTGGAGCACAAAAATTATTCAAAAAGTTTCCATTAAATCAAAATATTACTAATGGTAACAATACAGTAACAACTCCTGGCCAAACAGGAATGCTGATTAATGGTGTTGAAATTAGTAACTATAAGTCAACAGATAAGATTTATTATGGACCTATAGAATCCATAGATGTTTTAAATGGTGGTGATGATTATGATGTAATTAATCCACCATTTATTTCAGTTTCTTCTGGAATTGGAAGCACAGCTATGGTGCAACCAGTTGTAAGTGGGTCAATTGTAAGGGTCGATGCAGATCAAGTAGATTTTGATATTGACAAGGTAATATCAGTTACTGCAAACGGTGGTAATGGCTCAGGTGCTGTTTTAGAGCCAGTAGTTAGAAAGAGAAGGAGAGAAATATTTTTTGATGGGAGAAGTACCGCCAATTCTGGTGGAATTAGCACTACAACTTCCCAGATTACATTCTTAAGTAATCATAATCTAACTGGTGGCGAAGAAATAATTTATAATTCAGACGGAAATACTGAGCTTGGAATTGCAAATACTTCCTCTACTTTGGTTAATAGATCATCTTACTATGCAAAGATTGATAATAATCAAGCGATTCAATTATACGAAACTTTTTCAGATTATTCCTCAGGAATTAATACAATATCTTTCGATCCAAGCAATACATCTGGAATTCATAAGTTTGAAACTGGTGCAATTAAAAATAAGATTGTTGACATCAGAGTTATTGATGGTGGGTCAAATTATACAAACAGAAAACTGATTGTTAAGTCATCTGGAATATCAACTTCAGATCACACAATTAATTTTACAAATCATGGATTTGAAAATGGAGAATTGATTGAATACCAGTATGACGATACTGCCATTAGTGGAATAACGACAACAAATCAATTTTACATTCTGAAAAAATCGGATAACTCTTTTAGATTGTGTGATGCTGGAGTTGGTGGCACTAACACTTCAAATTATCAGAGAGAAAATTACGTCAAGTTTAATACAACAGGTTCTGGATATCATTATTTTAAATATCCCGATATTTCAGTTTCGATTCAATACACTCCAGTTGGATTTGGTACGACAACTCAGTCATATCAAAATATTGTAGCAACTCCAATTGTAAAGGGAAGTATTATTGATTCTTATGTTTATGAATCAGGTGCTGGATATGGATCTTCAATTCTTAACTTTGAAAAGAAACCTCTAATATCAATAAAAAATGGTAAGTTTGGAAAGTTAGTTCCAGTTGTAATTGGAGGAAAGATTGATTCCGTAACAGTTGAATATGGTGGAATTGAGTATTATTCAACTCCTGAGTTGGTGGTTGAAGATTCTTCTGGAAGTGGTACTGGAGCAGTTTTAAGACCAGTAATCGTCAATGAAAAAATACAGAGTGTAGAGATTGTCAATCCTGGAATTGGATATTCTGACACATCGACTTCTATTAAAGTAGTTTCTTCTGGAAAAAATGCAGTTTTTGATGTAAATATTAGGCAGTTGACTGTAAACAATAGTATTAGATTTGAAAATGAACTCTTAATTGAATCTGATAATAAATTAAAATATTCTGCATTAGGATATTTTTCAAAACTATATCAAGCATTTGGGGAAAACTCCAATTTAGTTTCTGGAATTATTGGATGGGCATATGATGGAAATCCAATTTATGGTCCATATGGATATGAAGATCCAGAAAATACTAATTCAAATGTAAAACTATTGACTCCTGGTTATGCATTGAATACATCCGTAGTTGAAGATAGACCTTCGGGATTTTCTGCTGGATTTTTTGTGGAGGACTATGAGTATAATAATTCTGGAGATTTAGATAAGAATAATGGTAGATATGAGAAAAATCTAGATTTTCCAAATGGTGTTTATGCTTATCATGCAACCATTGAAGAAATAACCCTATTCCCCAAGTTTCCTTACTTTATCGGTGATAGTTATAGATCTAACTTAATAGAAGAAAATACAACCTTAAATCAATCATTTGATTTTAACAACTCAGATTTGCGTAGAAACACACTCCCATACAAGGTTTCCGATAAATATGCTGACAATGACTTTATTGATGAAACTTATGAGGTTGTAAATCAAAAATCTGAGGTTGTTTCTGTATCAAGAGGATTCGTAAATGATTTTGATATTGTCAATGCAGGATCTGGATACAAAGTTGGTGATTCATTGACATTTAATAATGATGAGAGTGGTGGTGGAGGTTTAATTGCAAGAGTTTCTTCCGTAAAAGGAAAAGATATTATTAGTATTGGAACTACGATTGAAACTTATGAAGATGTAGTATTTACCTGGATAGGTAAAGGGAAAGTTAAAGCATTTATTTCTCCAAGACATGAACTATCGAATAATGATTATGTTGTAGTTTCTGGATTCTCTACAAATCTAACTCAACTAAACAACTCATATAGAGTTAATTATGATGCAAAAACTTCCAGTCTTCTGAAAGATATTCCATCATCTATATCTGGACTTACCACAGAAGTATACTTGACTCGTATTCCTAACTCAGTATCTATTGGAAGTAGTTTAGAAATTGAGTCAGAAACTCTAAAAGTCTTAAACATATTTGAAAACTCAAATATACTTAGAGTTAAGAGAGGATCTACAGGAGTATCGCATACATCAACTACTCCAATAACCTTTATTCCAGATTCTTTTACTGTCGATCAAAATATTGATTATTTTGACTCAACGATAAACAGCAAATCATACTTCAATCCAAGAAAGGTAGTTGGATTTGGAACTATTGCTGGAATTACAAGTAGCATGACATTTAGTTTTGGAGATTCAACAATTACTGTTAATACTCCAACGAAAACGATTTATATCGAAAAACATCCATTCTACTCAAATCAAAAGGTAATCTTATCGAAACCAAGTGGTTCTTTAGCAATTTCAATTTCAACTTCTCCAACTGGTTCTCCATCAATATCAATTCCTGATAACTTGCAAGAATTGTATATTGTCAATAAAGATATAAACACTATCGGAATTAAGACTTCAATAAACTCTGAAGAAGTATATTTTGTTTCTGGTGGAAGTGATAATGATGAATATCTGCTGGAATCGGATTTCCCTCAAATAAGTGGCAAGGTTCAAAAGTTGCAATCAACAGTTTCAGTTTCAACTTATCATGAATTAACTTCAAACGACACAATATCCTTATCCATCAATCCAAATCTATCAGTAGGAATTGGAACTTCAAACTCAGTTTATGTCAAAAAAGACTCTTTGAGTGGAAATATTCTCATTAATCCAATTGGTTTTAATACTTCTGGTATTAACACATCCTCAAATACATTCAATATTCAATCTCATAACTTAAAAACTGGCGATAAAATTAATTATTCATCCGATAACCCACCAGATGGCATTTCTCCTGGCAACTATTACATCTATAGAGTGGATGATGATAATTTTAAACTATCAGAAACTCTGATTGATTCTAGGAAAAATCCACCAACTGTGGTTGATATTACAAGTGTTGGTCTCTCAACGCAAACTATCTCCAAAATTAATCCTCAAATTGAAGTAGTTAAAAATAATGATTTGGTATTTAATTTATCAGACTCTACATTAAATGGATATAATTTTAAGATTTTCTATGATAAGAGCTTAAATAATGAGTTTGTATCAACAGCAGAAGATAATTCTTTCAACTTAGTTGGAGTTGGAACTGTTGGAATCTCCACAAATGCTTCCTTAACTTTATCTTTTGATGAAAGTTTACCAGAAAAACTCTTTTATTCTATAGAAAGTGCTGGAGAGGTTACTTCTCCAGATGTGGAGGTTTTAAATTATTCTGAGATTCTTTTCGTCGATAGTGATTATAGCGGAAACTACAATATTTCTGGAATCGGATCTACAACATTTAATATTTTCTTAGATAAACTTCCAGAGAAATTAAATTATACTCAATCAGAGTGTGATGTTTTAGAATATACTACGCCATCAACTTCTGCAAAAGGTCCTATTGACAAGATTAACATTGTTACTGGAGGAACCGGATATAAAAATCTACCAATTTTTACTGGACTTGACACTGTAGATGGTATTGATGCATATATTATTCCAAAATCGACAACGATTGGTAATATTGAAAAAGTAAGAATTATAAATGAGGGATTTAACTATGCTTCCGATAAAACACTGGAGCCAGAAGCATTTATTCCACCATTAGTAACGATTAAAGATTCTAATACTGTAGGGTTTATAACTGTGACAGATGGTGGAAGAGGATATATTACTCCTCCAAACATTGTCATCGTCAATGAGGCGACTAGGGAAACGATTGATTCGGGAATCCTAGAGACGTTCATTACAGGAAACTCAATTACCTCTGTGAATGTTTTACAGAAGCCTGTAGGTCTTCCTGAGGGTCCTGTAGAGGTATTTACAGTTAACAATACTAATGGTATTAGTATTCAGCAGGTAGAGTCTTCTCCTAGTGGCATTTTTACATGTTATATAACGACTCCAACCTTAGGATTCTCATCAGTACCATTTTCTCTTGGTGATAGAGTATTTGTTGAAGGAATACAGAAAGAGGGAGTATCTGGCGATGGATTCAATTCAGCAGATTATGGGTATCAGTTATTTACAGTGAGTGCATATGATTCTTCAGGAGTAATTGATAAAGTTGAGATTGACATTTCTGGAATAACTACGAATGCTGGATTAGCAAAAACGATACAAGATTACTCTGGAAAAATTATAAATCAAAATGACTATCCCGACTTCTTAGTATTTAAAGAAAGGTATCCATTTATTGTTGGTGAAAAAGTAATTACAGATGGAATAGAGAGAGATTTAATAATTTCTGACTATGATGAGACTTTCATCAAAGTTTCAGGAAATTATGATTTAAGTGTTGGTGAAGTTATTTTTGGAAAATCATCTGGAAACAGAGCAACTATAGAATCTATTGACCAAAATCTTGGTAAGTTTAAAGTCGATTATTCTTTGAGAAAAGATATTGGATGGAAAGATGATATTGGATTCTTAGACTTTGATAATCAAGTAACCCCAGATAATGATTACTATCAAAATCTATCATATACTGTAAAGAGTCCGATTACTTATGAAGAGTCTGTATCTTCTGTGAATAGTTTGGTTCATGTAAGTGGACTAAAGAACTTTGCAGATACTGGAATAACTTCTTCAGCAAAATCTGGAATTGGTAGCACAAGCTTTACTGTTTCAGTTAGAGATGTGATAGAAGAAGATAGAGTAGATACAATATATGAGTTTGATTTGGTGAGAGATATTGATACTGTTGATTCAACATCTAAGTTTTTAAAACTCGAAAATAAAAAACTTACAGACTATATTGAGTGTATAAGTAATGATGTATTAAGAATTGATGATATAAGTAGTTCATTCTCAAATGCATATGCAAATGTAGGTGATCTTACTACTACCTATTTGGATATTTTAGAGACATCATCTCTGGATTCATATAGTGATGTGTTGATGAGAATTGCAAATCTAGACAATTCTGAGGTTTATCTTACAGATTTAGTAATTCTCAATGATGGAAGTGACGCATTTTTACTAGATAAGGGAAGATTATTGAATGATTTGGAGAGAGAGGGAATTGGTGAAATCTACTTGGAAACTGATTCTTTTAATAGAGGTTATCTAAGATTTTCGCCAAAAAATCCTTATGATATTGATTACGATCTTAAGTTTATCAAAACCGACTTTAATTCAATCTTCTCTGGAATAGGTACAGAATCTATAGGTTTTGTAGATTTAATCGGAAAGATTTCTGTTGCTTCTGCTGGAATAACCACTTCAATTTCTTCTTTAGATGCTGCGAAGTATAATTCACTCTATGCTGGTATTCAGGTTATTGATGAAGTAACTAATGAAATGAATTATGTTGAAATATACTTAACTCATGATGGTAGCAACACTTATCTATCCGAATATTACTTTGATTCAGAATATCAGACAAACAGTTATTCTGAAAACATTATTGGATCTTTTGATGGTGATATTTCATCTGGAAGTTTCAAACTCAACTATACGAATGATTCTGAAACAAATAATGTAAAAATCAGATCTAAAGTCGTTGGATTTGGTACAACTTCTGTTGGAATAGGAACTTATAGATTCATTCTTCCTGGTCAAATTGATGGATTGGAAAGAAGTGCAATATATCAATCCAATTATTCATCTACAGTATCTGCTGCATCGACAGCAGTGGTATCTTTGAATTATAATGATTTCAATGCAGTTAAGTCAATAGTAGAGGTAAGTATAGGGTCTACTAAAGCACTTCATCAAATCATGACGATTCATGATGGATTCAGTATTTACACAAGACAGTCTCCTTTCTTGAGTGTTGGAAGCACCTCAGTTTTTGATTCTCTATCTGGAATTGGAACTTTTGGTGGTGAATATGCAGGCACTAATTTTGAGCTGAAGTTTTATCCAGATGCATCATTTACTTCAGAAATAGAAATACTTTCTTTCAATCAATGCTTATATTCAAATATTGATAGAGTAAATACATATCCAGACTTGATTTATGGAAGAATTACAGAATCCATAGATGTTAATTATTATAATGCAATTAATGGATTGAGAGTAAGTAGAACTAATTTTGAAGCATTGAGTGATGGCATTCCAATTTTTGCAAAAACTTTTAATCCTTCAGATTCGGATACTTTAAACACCACTACCGGAGTATTTACAATTCCAGACCATTTCTTTAGAAGTGGAGAAAGACTTACTTATACTCCAGGATCTACATTTATAGGTGTTGGTGCAAGTTCTGTTGGTATTGGACTAACATTAAACTCTGTTGGAGTATTGACATCAATACTTCCATCGGAAGTATATGCAATCAGGATAACAGATGATACTTTCAAAATATCAACCAGAGAGGATTATGCTCAGTTAGGAATAGGAGTAACCTTCACTTCGGTTGGAGAAGGTAATAGTCATCAACTTGAAATGTATAAAAAGAATGAGAAATCTTTAATTACCGTTGATGAGATTACTCAATATCCATTAGCAGTCACTCCAATATCATATTCATTGACTGGAAATGGTGGACAAGTCTCTGCTTCATCTTCTATATTTGCATTATCTGGAATATCTTCAATATTCCCAAATGATATTCTTTCCGTTGACGGGGAATATATGGGAATTGTGAATGTTGGATTAGGAACTACTAATGTTGGACCTATTACCAATACTGGAAGTCTCAACCTTGTTGAGGTTTCCAGAGGTTATGTCGGCACTTCTGCTACAACTCATTTAGATACAACTGGTATTGCAACCATATACAGAGGTTCTTATAATATTGTTGGAAATACAATTCATTTTACTCAACCTCCAACTGGCAAGCCTCAAATTGAAAAAACTAAGAGTAACTTAGATTATCCATCTTCAACTTTTGCTGGAAGAGTTTTCTTAAGAAATAATTATTCAACTAATATCATATATGATGATATTTCTGAGCAGTTTAATGGAATTGGTAGAACATTCACATTAACTTCTGGAGGAATTAACACTGTTGGTTTTGGCACTACTGGAGGAAATGGGATTCTATTCATAAATGGAATATTCCAAACACCAACTACAGAAAACAATCCAGATAATAACTTCAATATTGTTGAAGACACTGTTTTAGGTATTAGTAGTGTTGTCTTTTCTGGAATTAGAGACCCAGATACTTTGGAAATCATTACTTCAGAGTCTGATGTTAATCAAAATCAAACTCCAAGAGGTGGTATTATCGTCTCACTTGGATCTTCTGTAGGATTGGGTTATGCACCATTAGTAGGAGCATCTGTCACTGCTGTTGTTGGTGCAGGTGGATCTATTGTTTCTGTTGGATTAGGAACTACTGATGTTGTTGGTTCTGGATATAACGGATTAGTATCAATTGGTGTTTCAGTTTATGAGGAAAATCATGTTGGAAGTGCAGCAACAATTCAAGCATTTGTTGGTGCTGGAGGAACACTCAGTTTCAGTGTTGTTGGTCCAGGAACTGGTTACGTAAATCCAAAAGTTTTTGTTTCAGATCCATCATATGAAAATCTTGAGGTTATTGGTGTTTCAAGATTAGGAATTGGTCAGACTACAGATACTGGAATCGGTCTTTTACTGAATGTAAACGTCTCAGCAAGCTCAACAACAGGAATTGGGTCAACGTATTTTGAAATTAATGATTTCAGCATCTCTAGACAAGGATATTCATTTAAACGTGGTGATATCTTCAAACCAGTAGGATTAGTTACTGATTCTAGACTAGCATCTCCACTTTCAGAGTTTACATTGACCGTTTTAGATACTTACAATGATAATTTCTCTGCTTGGCAGCTGGGTGAGTTTGATTATATTGATTCAATTAAAAATTATCAGGATGGTGTGAGAACAAGATTCCCACTCTTCTATAATGGAGAATTATTGAGTTTTGAAAAAGAAGATGAAGATATGGATTTATCTTCATGCCTACTTATAACTATCAACGGAATCATACAAGATCCT
>Ga0099850_1000466_pt1 | contig 18278 bp, 12 predicted proteins | sample CB_VirMetaG_5_FD_79182 | JGI IMG/M metagenome (GOLD analysis project Ga0099850, IMG submission 79182) | Freshwater to marine saline gradient viral communities from Chesapeake Bay - CB_1508_1D Viral MetaG | ecosystem: Environmental > Aquatic > Marine > Coastal | place: USA: Chesapeake Bay... | reverse complement strand
CTCTACAAGCACAGGGAAACGAACCACCTTTGGAATCGCAGCGATGGCTGAACTTACATCAGTAAAGAGTGTGCTTTCCGCAGCCAGACTAGCAGCATCAGCATCAGCAGATACAGTAAGAGCCAAACCAGGAACTGAAGAAGTAGGCCATCCTTGCTGTTCCCATAGTTCGTAAGTTCTTTCCTCTAGATCATAGAGAGGAAGGTTATCCTGTTCCCAGTTATAAAAGGAGCTAGTATCAAACTTAGAAACATAAGGAGTCCAAGCGTTGAATAGTTTAGCATCCCCGCTTGCTGTATAAATGTCTTCACTCTTAAATGCCATGACTAGAAGTTAATTGTCCATCTAAAGATTAAACTAAAATCGCTAGTTTTATAAATATCGCTAAAAGTTCTATATGCTACAAGAATAGGTTGTTCTGGGCTGGATCCTAGGGGGTTATTCATAAATAATCCTATTTCATTTATAGGCGCATCATTTCCTCCTCTAGTTATACCATTACAGGCTTCTTCATCTAACACCAAAGTATATCTTACTGAGGATTCACCTATTCTAGTAATTTTACTTGCTGGAATTCTAGCAAAAGTTTGTGACCCTAAAGATGTTAGCCCAGGAACACCCAAAGGAACTAAATCTTCTAAAACCAAATTACTTCCAAGTCCGTATTCAGAAATAGAAGTTAGAGGACCACTAAGCTCTTGAATAGAACTTGTAACTCCCCCCGCAGGAGGTCCTGAGAGTCCTACTTGAAATTTACCTATTTGAAATCTTCCAATAGTATTAGTGCCTAATCCATAATTTGCGGCAAAAAGCAAAGAAAGACCCGCCCCCATTCCAGAGACAATAATATTACTATCATCTAAAAGAACTTCTTCTTCTCCTGATTTATAGACCTTTACTATTTGTAAGTGTCCTGATATATTTTTTTCTTCTAAAAAATTCATTTTAGTAAAACTTTAGTCTCCATTTTATTACCAAATTTTGCGAGGCATTGTAGTTTGTGAATCCAGGAGTTCCACCAGAATCGGAGTTTCTAGTTAGATCTATGGTAAATCCTTTTCTACAAAATAAGCGATATTTTCTAGGATTATTTAGTACATCAAACGCAAAAGGTGGAGTATTTCCAGCAAGAAGAGATTGCTCCATATCAATAGTCCATAATCCTAAGTGGTAGATTCCTCCATATAAATTAGCACATTGTAAATCTCCAGGACCTAGCGCGACTTCATATAATACACCATCTGGATATGGTATAGTTCCAGAACTAATGAGTCCTAGTTCAGAATTTGTACTTCCAATAACTCTAGTGACAAAACCAGAGTAGTCCATACTACTAGCAGTATTGAAGGTGCTTGATCCTACTAAAGCAGAAAGCTCTTGCCCGTCAGGAAATATAGCAACCGCTGAAACATTAGTAGCATTTGGTGGGAAAGCCCCCATAATACTTCCTAATAGTTTCTTTGAGGTAGCAGTGCTAAGAGAAGTACCAGTCGTTATATATTCAACTATAGCGGAAGGCATGAAGTTTACCAATTGCCCGTTTCCAGGGAAAACTGAACTAACCGCTCCATTTCCCCAGTTTGCGGAAACATTCGTGTCCCGCATTTCTAATCTAGTGCTTTCCGGGTTTGGCTCCTCTGGAAGTCCTGCTTCTGGAGCATAAGAACTTCCATCTCCTTGGAAATTCACTAATATAAGAGCTTGGCTACCACCATCATATGTGCTTCTTATCCTAATTCCTTTTGGGGTATCGTAGTAATGAGCATTAGTAGGAAAGGCATCCTTACCTGTTCCAAAAGAAATAGCTTGAATACTGTAGTTTGAGACATGAAGAATAGCAGAAGCTGATTCGATTACAGAAAGTGATGAAGGGGCAGTCATAATATCAGCGATATGCTTACCCGCTCCATCAACAATCATGTTATGCTCTTTGGCAATTAGCTGATCGCCATACCAAACTTCTACTTCACCTCTCATTAGTTCTCTATCTCCACATTAATATAAACTTGATTGGAACCGCCTTTAGAACTTACCCATTCAGGATTTATCCTATAGTTCAATCTACTTCCACCGCTCTGCTCCAACTTTGTAGCAGTAATAGTAGCATCCCGAGAAGCAATATCTGAGTTATATATTCCTACTTCTTGTCCTGCTAATCCATTATAGAACTTTAATACAGCTAAAAGTTCTTCTTTATTTAGGAAAGAAACATCTTCATTGACAAAACTTCTAAGAGGAGTTCCATTAGTTCTAGTGCCGTAACCTAAAGGTGTTCCTGCCCAGCCACTCAAGGTTACATCGGTCAACCTGATATTATCAATTAGTAAATATTTTGTAGAGTTGTTTATATTATCAGGAATTAGGAAAATTTCTATAATATAGTTTGTATTTTTACTTCTATGAACATCAGTTTGAATCTTATAGAACTCGTTTTCTAAAGGGATAATATCAAGATACTCATAGTTATTGTTTATAGTAAAGTTTCTAGTATCAAACTCCACTACAACATCATCAAAGTAAGAATCTAAAAGGTTACTAATTTTAGCATTATTATCTGAATACTCTTTTAGTTTATTTTTCAAGCATAAGGTATCTGAGATAATAGTAGTGGGGAAGGTGTATACTTGACATTTAGAAAGCACGAAGTCTACGCTAAGATCGGACTCCTTGTGCATCTCCCATCTGCCTTCATTATTCCAAGTCCACATATACCGATCATCACCTACAGTATTTGTGTGAATCCAAACTCCTAGCTTACGACCACCTAATATCTTACCTTGATCATCTCCAACTAAACTCTTGATAGCTAATTTAAACTTATGATCTTGTATAAGGAAGTTGGAATAATCTCCGTAAGAGCTTAGATCAAAACGAAGCCTTGGAAGTCCGTTTACTGATTTAGCTTTGATCAAGGTATTATTTACAAGCTTAGAATCTGAAACAGAGCTTGCTAGGTCTGGGGATATTCTAAATAACCTAAACTCGTTTCCTTCAGACGCGCCCGAAGTAGAAACAAACTCGACTCCGCTAAGAATATGAGGATTCCTATATTCAGCATTGAAAGCTGACCCTTCAACAAAAGTTCCAAAAAGAGGAACTGCCATATCTCCGTTAGCACTTGCGATATAAGTTCCAGAGGCATAACCATTCTCAACAGCACACAGGCTGAACACGCCAGAGCCTGCGTTGTGGTTTATTGGGATAGAGGTAGTTAGACTTGAAGCCACATAAGCGCCCTCGGTAGAAGATACAGCCGAACCGTCTATACCAAAAACACAGTTGTAAATACCGCTTCCAAAAGTATGAGCAAAAATATTACCACCAGTTTTGTCTAAGTAGTAACCACCTAAAGGGTTCTCAAAATACTGTTGATAATCCCGATATAGTTTATGAAGGTTACTACCAAACTCAACATTGTAGTAGTCAGAATAATCATTCAGAACAAAGCCAGTGTCAATAGCGGAGTTAGCTAAACTTTCTATATTATTTTTCCAGTAGTTATCAGCATCATAAGAGGTAGGATCATTTTTGATAACATCTTTGGCATAGGATCTAGCCTTATCCATAAAGACTTTATGAATGACCTGATAAATAGAAGGCAACTGTCCCCTATCTGAATACTTAGTAGAGCTTGGGGATAACTCTGGTATCTTTATATTATTATTCAGAGCAACGGACGAAAGACCTCTATATGGGAAAGTTGCGCTTGTTGGAATTCCTGAAAACTCTCTTGAAGAGTCTAAGTTTTCGCATCTATGCCACACTCCAGTAGGCTCAATAGGATCTGCTACTGGGTGGAACTTTCCTGCTGAAGGAACATAACCCAGCGTTAGTTCTCCCAGAGACGATACTAGGGATTCTTCTAATACTGAAGGATCGAAACTTATAGGCCCATTGAAACCTGTTCTGTCATAATAACCGTTTTTAGGAATTAGATATTTATAGTTTCTCCTTCTTAGTGCTCTACGATTTACATTAGATGTTATATTTTTTACCGATGCTACTCGGAAGGCTAAAGTATCACGAATGTTATCAGCTCTTTCTCTTTTGAAAACATTCAATCCACCTCTTCCACCATCACTACCTAGATCACCCCCATCGCCCCCTCCTGTGGCGAAGTCCATGCTAGTTCCAGAGGACTCAAAGTTTGCTAATAAAGCACCAGAACTATAAAGAGATCTATCCTCTTCTTTATTGATACCAGCATAATCCCAATTTACTGCTGAATAATCATAAGCAAAGTCTTCTGTGCTTGCGTTTAGGTTTACTCTAGTTATCGCGTGTGCTGGAGCAAACTCCCTTGCTATTCTAGCTGACTCGTAGAAAGCATAGGGGGAATCGCCTTCTAAAGTAACCTTATCAAAATCAAAGTCTACATCATCAAAATCAATAAAAATGTGAGAAGACTTTCCATTCCATAAAGGAAGAACATTTTTTTGATAATTAGATCCTCTGAGAATAACATCATCGTAGTTTGGAGGAATTTGAGCCGAAGTAGTTAGAATTAGAAACTCATTCAAAGCTCTCAATGATGTCTCATCAGATAGCGCCCTGTTCTTCACATAGGAACCTAGTTGATCAGCAAAACTTTCGTCTACTACTAAACATTTTAATTGTTCAACTAAATCATCTATTAGCTCTTCTGATATTGTACAATCTCTAAAATACTTTACTTCCTCAAACGGGGGTACTGGATAATTAGTTTTGCCCCTGTAGCTAAAGACGAAGTTCAAATCTCCAGTAGCAGAAAGGTATGTTGGTCTTCCTGCCCCGTAGCTCTCGGGACCTTCTCCTTCAGCATAAACGCCGTAGCCCAAAGGACCGTAACTTAGCGCAGCTTCAAACAATACGGATTCTCCATAAGTTCGAGCTTCTTGCTCTTTGAAGTAATAGATGGGCTCTCCAAACCGATAACAGTGGAAAGGCTTCATCTTATCTTCTTTATAGATGGTATAAAGGTCAGTTACATGCCCAAATTCATTTAAGCTAAATAAACGAGGCGGCTCCCAACGGCTATTTCCAAATATAAAGTTATTAGGATACTTTTTGTAAAGATTTAGAAAGATGTTATCTACAACAGATTTTATGCTATCTTCTAAACTACTAGAACTGTAACCAGTAATTCCTGCTTGCTTTGATAAAGGTAAAGTCCAAGTTTTTAGACTTTCAAAAAGAGGAGATTCAGTAGCTAAAGCATACCAAGCAAGGAAGGGAAGGTAGGACTCCCATAACTCTGTGGCTCTTCCTGAAATATCTAAAATTGATTCTGTAACTAAGTTATTTAGAGCAGCCTGGATTCCCTCTAAGGTTCCTGTCTTTTTATAAATCTCGACAGCGGCTCGTAGTTGGTGTCTCCACTTATCAGGATTATTACCCCTTAATTTCCATCCAATAAGATCAGCTATATACTGTAAGTGGTCTTCTCTAACAGAGTTGACATCATAAATCAACTTTAAGTTTTCTATGGCATCAGTGTAATCAGCCATAGCAAGACCCATAAGTGTTTCAAATTTTCGTAAGGGTCCTCTACTAACTTCATCAATTAGATAGATTTCTGAATTTACATAATTTTCAAAAGCATCTTTGACGGCAAAATCAGATCTATCTAAGTATAGTTTAGAGTATACCGCATCTACAAGAGTTAGTAAACTATCTAGTTTTTGTGTTCCACTTGTGTAAGTAGCTACTATTCCATCAGAAGCATCTAAAATAGCATCAGCAGCCCCAGAAACAAATGATGTAGGTATTAGATCATTATTTCTCCAAAGAGCAAAGTTTTGATAGTTTCTCCATACAAACTCAGATAAAGCTTTTACTCCATCTACGGTTTCTAAAGTTTCTCCCTTGAAGACTTTTACAAAGTCTCTAGCCACAAGAGAAGAGGGATCAAAGCTTCCTGTAGACTGTCTATTTAGAAAGTAAAACCAACCTAAAGTTTCTGTAAGATAAACATGAACACTTGATGCGTTTGAATTGTTTGTTAGTGCTGATAGAGTTGTAGTATTAGAAACTAAGGTTGAGTCGTCTGCGAAGGTGGCAGGAACTAGTAGAGGACAAAGAGTTCCAGACAAGTAATTATAAAACTCTCCACTAGTTGTAAAGTTTTTAAATGAAGTTCCTAAAGGTAGTAATATTTTTTCTTCAAACTTTGAAGGGCTAATATAAGTATAATTATTTTGTTTTACAAAAAACTTAGAAATTCCTGATACGCTACTAAGGTCTTGCGCTCTAGTTCCTGGAACAGAGGATAAGGATACAACACTTCTAATCAGTTCGGCTTTTCTAATATCAGCATTTATGATATCAGAAAATGGATTCAACTCTAGGCCACTAAAGTTTTGATCTTCCTGCTTATAGAATTCAGGAGTTATTAGCTCTAGTAGCTCTACAAAGTTGGTCTTTGTATAGTTTCTAGTGTTTTGTGAAAACTGATCAGTCATTAGGCTAGAAGTTCAACATTTATTGTCAAGTTGTTTAGTTGAATTATCTCATTGAAATCAACCTTTATATCTTTTTCTACATTGTCTACTGTTGAGAATCTTACTTCATCAATTTCAAAGATTTGTCTATTTAGTTCAGCTATATTTAGAGCCTGTCCAAACTCTCGATTATCAACATTCATATAGGACAGTATTCTATCTCTTACTTTGTTTACAATCTGAGTCTGGTTATTTTTCTCCTCTTCATCCACTTTGATAGTAACCACAAGATCTAGAGTACGAATCAAGCCATCTACAATAACAACTTCATCAGTAGCCATTTTCTTTTTGTTTATCGCAGTGAGAAGACTAGTTTTGAAAGTTGGAGTGGCTTTTTGTAATTGAATATCTGAAGCTTTTTCTAAAACATAAATATCAATTACATTAGCGGAGGCGTAGGCTTTTCTTGTAACCGCTACTGCTTTACCTACGGTTCCCCAAGTGCTTATGAATGAATTAGCAAATACGCTATAGTCTTCTAGAGTAACAATTCGATCTTGTCTTCTAAAAGTTAACGGTGCGTATTTTTTAGCTTTTTCAACTGTCTCAGCGTTGGCTCCCCCAGTAGCCAATGAAATATTTCTAATAGTAGCAGTAGCTCCAGTAGCTCCTGTAGTTACATTTATATTAGTGTTGATGCTTTCTTTGGCAATATTACCTCTAGAACCACCACCAACTCTGTAGGTTACAAAATAACTAGCGTCTGCGTCTGGAGAAATACCAGCTAAACCATTACCAAATACTACGGTTGCTGCATAGTTATCATCATAAACGATTTCAAATACTTTATCGGTTGATCCAGAAGCAAAAAACACATTTTCAACTTCGGTATATGCCCCTTCAACATCAGTATTTATAGAGGTTATATATAGTTGGACACTTCCATCAATCACTGGAGATTGGGTTAATGCTATGCTTTTGGTTCCTTCTGTAGTTCCAAAAGTTCCTGATTCCGTAGCTAAAGCTCCTTCCTGAATAGCTAGATCGTCATAGTATGTACCCGCTGTGACATCAAAAGTAAGATCCGCAGTCGCATTTGCTAAAGGATCAATTTGTCCATTAGATACTTTATAAACGGTAAAGCTCAAAGTTTCTCCATCTTCGGGAGAGTTAGTTCTAATAACTCTATCCGCCCCTGCGATTATTACGTTATTTGGAGTTTTACTAAATGTAATAGCGGCATCAGCAGCAGAGGAAAGGGGTCCTTTCATTTTGACACCAATTAAATCAAGTAGTTTTCTCACACTTGATCTTTGTCTAGCAGTTTGTAATATGTTTTCATTAGCCAGCATGTCTGCCTTCATTGACATAACAGAACCCATATAAGCTACTAGCTCAATAAACATAATACCTAAATCAGATTCAATGAAGTATGAATAGTCGTTTGGATATACTGCTTTAGCATAATCTATTAGTGATTGTTTTAGACTTAGGAAATCACTAGATGCAAAATTGATAAGATTTGCCTTTTTTCTATTAGGCAAACTTGTCAGTTTCATGAAATCTGATTGTAGGGTTCCTGATAGGTTCATGATAGGGTTACTGGGACATCGAATATAGAATACTCTTCATTGAGAATTTGGACTCTTAATAAAACTTTTATAGCCCCGCCTTCAAAAGTTCCGTCTTGTCCTGCTGAAAAAACTGATAGATTTAGAATTCTAGCTCCTTGTACATATTTATTGAACTGTGTAGTTATTTCTGATTTGATGCTTTGAAACACATTCTCATCTAACGGTTCAAACAAAAATCGTCTAAGGCTACATCCAAAGTTAGGAAGCATCACCCTTTCTCCTTTTTCGGTTTTCACCAACTGAGTAATTGCTCCTTTTATTAGTTCAACTCCTGATGATTTAGAAAAGTATCCAGCAGATTCTTTATACTTATATAATGGATAAGTTAAACCAAAAACTTCTTTCTTTTTTGATTCAAAAGATTTTTTAGTAAAGTTAGAGGGAACTGTTCCGAATAGATTTTCAGTAACTTTAGTTGCCATTACATTTTGATATTCTTGAAGAAGCCTTGCTGTGCTTTATAATTCTGAGTAATCTCTTCTGTATTTAGTGGCTTTGAGTAAAACTTCAAACTTCCTATATGCCCTCGAAGACCGCTGACAATCCCTCCTCGATCTCCTCCCATAAAGTTCCCGTTCAGATACATACCGTCTGTCCATCCTCCACCAACAATCCAAGGAGTATAGAATGGATTATTTTTAGGACCAGTTTTTATTGTAGTTGGACCATCAACTGTTGAGGTTGTGTATTCAAAGCTATTGGGTTTCTTGAAAGATGGAAGACCAATAGAGGTTCTAGCATCATTTCCGAAAACAGTTGACATCGCAGAGGTGGTCAACAGATTTCCATCTGCGTAAAAGGATATTAAATCTTTTGGAGGATCTACCGTAATAGCTATAAGAACAAATTGAGACGAAACATTTCCAATATAGGAGTTTGATGATAAGTCTACTTTCATTTTGTAAAAAGACTCTACATCATTACAATCGTCATTATTGATCCAAGAAAGGGAAGAAGCATCTCTAGAAATAGTTGGAGCCATGAAGAAACTTAGTGAAGAGGCTGGGTCGTTTTCTGCATTATCGTTACTATACCCTATGCTTTCTTGAGTGATTCTTCTATCCCTAGTAAATCCACAAATCAAGCCTTTTACAAAATCTGTTCCTTTCTTGTTCTCTAGGAAATCAAGATCAGGAGTCTGACCTAAGTAATTCACGGCAGATACCCCAGATGCAACGCCTGTGTTCTCACTAGCTAATAAAACTTTCGTCAAGGATGATGTTGTTCCACTTAACCATCCAGTTTCTGCATCAGTGATGTTTGGAACATGCACCCAACACTCCATAGAGAATCCCTGATTTTTGTAAGTTAGTTCTCTAAACTCTTCGGTATCAGGCAGTCTAACTACACTACCGAGTGCCGAGGCTCCTTGCGTAAATGTAGACTTGTTTTTGACTATGCCTTCTAGATAGGGTATGGCTAATCCCGAGAAGAATATACTTTGAGGATTAGTTCCTATCAACTGTGCATTATTGTACATATCATTTGTAGCACAATTTGTCAAGTTGAAGTCTGTTGAAGAAGGTAATGTTGTCCTAGTATCTAAGAAATTATAAATAGCAAATAGTCCATCAGTTGCAATTTGATCAGTAAGAGATAGCACGGTTGCTTCTACCCCTCCTGAAGGGCTATAAATAATACTTCCCTTTCCTACATTAGGTACTATTAGGTGTTCAAACCCAACGGAAGGCGCTTTTGCTGAACTTTTTACAAATTTAGGAGTAAGAGGTAATACAATATCGTTTACTTCCGCTTGTGAGAAAATTAATGCTTTTTGTTTTTCTAAATCAACAGCTAAATTATATTTTTCTAATACGGAAAAATCATTGATTGGTATGTCTCCAGGAGCAAAAGTAGGACCTTCATCCCCATATAAATTTGGAACTTTTACTATAACTTCAATTTGTTTTTTTCTTCTGTTGATTTTATCATTATGGTTTGCTATTTCAGAAATAATAACTTGTCTTTGGTTATTGACAATAGCTGAGTTCTCTCCATACTGACTAATAAAATCAACTAGCTCCCCTGAAAGATCGTATGCGTGTTTATCTCTCTGCTGTCTAAGAACCGCTAGGAAGTGATCATTATCATAATATAGTTGCATACCCTGGCTGTCATCAACATCGTCTAAATCAAATATGTTATCAGTAAACTTGTTGAGACTTTCAATAGATACCTGATCTCCTTTTCCTCCTAAGTTTGGAGCGTAATCATACTTCCATTTATCTCCAGGTTGAACTATTCCCGAAATACTTAGGAAGACAGGATCTAGCCCACCAGAGCGGGAATCATAATAAAGACCATCAGAAGTTAGTACATATTGCCCTGCAACACTCACTGGAGGACCGTAAGTTAGCCTAAATACCCCATCTCCTTCTTGAGCTAATCCAGGATCTTCAATAGGACATCTTCTGATATTGCTTCCAGCAGCTAACTGATCAAACTCAGCACTGTCTGGAATACAAGGCTCTAGATCAGGGTTTTGTAGTCTCTCTTGAAATATCTCATTTATAAGTGTAAGTTGTCTATTGGCATCATTGATAAACTGCACAGCTAATTGTGCGTTGGCAAAAGCTAGATCAGAACCTGCTTGTAATGGTAAAGAGCCTTGTTGGGCTGCGATGTTTCCTGCCTGTGCTTTTTGGATCTCCTTAAACTGCTTGAAACAAGCTATTACATCATTTATATTTTCAATAATATCTTGAATTTCATTAGCAATCTCTGTAATAAATCCAATCATAGCTACTAGGTCATTGATAGCAGCTAGAACATCTGAATCAGCACCGAAAGGTAGTTTGAATCCTCCATTTTCATCTTCTACTAGGCCAAGTTCGGTAAGTAGTTTTTGATATAACCCTGCTATAAACTCTCTAGCCCTAGCCTTACCTTCGGCAAGAGACTGTTGCATAAGGGCCAGTGCTGGAAAGGGTAAAAGCGATAGTGCATCTTTTGCTAAACTAAGCATACAGCTTGGAACTCCAAAAGAAGTTCCAAAAGCTGTTATTGGATCTGCTCCTGTGTTTCCTGTTATATTGAGAAAAGATTGTGCGTCAAATGAAGCCATGATTTAGAAATATTGAAAAACACCTATAGGACCGTAGTTATTTATAGGAAGTCCTGGACTATTGGAAATGGTTGCGGTTGAAGCTAATCCTGAGTTTAGGTTTATAGCCGTTCCATCTATATTTATAGGACCTGCCGATCTAAAGTTGATTCCTAGCGCAGCATCAAAATTCATTTGACCAGTAGACTGAACATTTATAGATCCTAATGCTTGAACGGATAGGTTTGTAGTAGTTAGTTGTAACTCAAAACCTTCTATAATTACTCTACCCACAGCAGTTCCTCCACCTCCTGCATTTCCAGCCCTAATTACTATATCATTGATAGGTTCTGCTGGCTGTCCTAAAGAATCTCCTGGAAGACATTCAATAAAAATCTTACTGTCTGGGGACTTGGTAAATAAGTGAATATTACCCGACTGGCTTTGTAGGTTGATGTTTCCAGCGGTCGCTGTATTTGCTCCTTGAAGGCAATTAAATCCTGTAGAATTATTGATAAAGTTTAGCTCACTACCATCCTGTACCATCATACAGGTTTTTCCATTTCTATTTAGAAATCTTTGACCTCCAACTGTGTCTAACATAGCTCCTTGTTGAGGTGCAGCGAGAGCCGTGGGAAAAGCTGTCAGTTTGAACGAGCTTCCTGCCCCTGTATTCAGTTCGATATTATCACTTGGATTACTGTCGTTAAGTTTTACATATTTCTTATTTCCTGTGTAGAGTTTAGTGTAAATCTTATTCCCTTTAGTTCCAAAAGTTTGAGAAAGTTCTAATCCACATCCCATATCATTTTGTATTACTAAATCACCATCAAAACCAGATCCTCCCTTATCCTTGCCTCCTCGATCTACTCCTCTGTCAAATAGCGGAGTTCTTTTTTCTAAGGGATCTCCGTTTGGGCCTTGCCAAGACCAACCATCACAGGTTGCTAAATAAATCCAATATATTGACCCTTTTGGTTTACATACAACAATTGTAGAACCTTTTCTAGGGGCAGGAGCTTTTATTGTTCCTTGTTCTCCTGTAGTATAGTATGAAGACATAAGAACATCTTGAGGATTAGCCCCGTCCCCATAAATAAGAGCCATTATTGTTCCTGCTCTTTTTATATCAAAGTTTTCAACAACTTCTGCTAAACAAAGATCCATAATTATCGTGTCAATAGTTCAAACTGAGATACTAAACTTTTATCAGTCATTGTGTGTGAATACCCTATAATAGTGTAATATTCTGGTATTTGGAGTCTAAATCGACCAGGAGAAATTTTTACTTTAGCAATTTTCCCTATTAAATAATAGGAGCCGTACTGAGGACAAAATCTAGTATTTAGTGAAAGCGATAATTTAAAAGACTCTTTATTCTTTGTTGATATTAGTGATTTCAGTTTACCTTGATCAGTAAATAACGAATCATCGTAAACTAAATTAGGTCCTAAAGTTTTTCCTCTTTCTATTTTTTCTTTTTCTAAATCAGCTAAGATGCTTGATATTAATTGTTCCGCTTGTTCTTTAGGATCAAGTCCTTCTGTTGAAGTGGTATTACTTAGAGAAATACTACCGACTAGCGACTTGAAAAAGTTATCTAAGGTATCCTTATTAGTATTCAATACATTGTATAATGATCTAATGTATTCTTCAAGATCAATTCGATCTATGCTGGAGTCTGGGTCAAGATAATCAGCAACTACTTTAGGAGCTAGTCCAACTATCTTTATGGTATTATTAGCCTTTTCTACATTTATATTTTCTAGTTTGCCCCTAAAAGTGTTTTTATCATTTATAGTGTAGTCAATAATACCAATCTCACCTTTATATGGATTTAAGCCTATACCTTCTGTTGTATTTTTTTCATCTACAAATATTGGAAAAAAGTTTTCTCTTTTTGAGATAGTATTTACTAGCTTCTCTTGAAATTTAGAATTACCAAAAACAGCAAAATCTAAAGGATGTAATGGAAAGTCTAGCAACTTTTGATCTGACTCTTGTTGAGTAGGATCCAAAAGACTATCAAGTCCATATAAATACTTATTTATTAAAGTTTCTTCTCCTACTATAACTAGCTCACTTCCCGCGTTTTGAAGATTTCCTATATCATAGGCATCTTCTACCAAAAGATCAGTTAACATTAGATCATCTTGTTTTACTACATTTACTAGTTTTGAGTTAGTTTCAGTATAGATATTGAATCTATAGGAATCCTCATTTTTAGATAATTGAACTATAACATTAAACAAGTCTAGTAAGAGGGTTGTAGGCCCATCAATCCGATCTCTTTTTATTTTTAGTTTTAGTATATATTTATCTATATGATATTTAACATACTCCTCAAAAGTGCGAAATTGCGTCTGATCCTTGAAAAATATATTATTAAAATCAGGATCTAAAAGATCTATATTAAGTGATTTTTGTAAATCTTTTTCAATTTCAATTAGTGGTAAACGCACACGAGTAAAAGCTTTTACAAAAGCTTCTACTGCGTTTACCACTCTAAGGTATTTATCTACAAAATTATAAGTTGTTTTATCATCCTCCGCTCTTAGATATTTGAAAAGAGCAAAACTAGGCTCTGGATCTTGAGATCTAGTTGAGTATGTTGTATTTTCATAAAACTGATACAACTTATCTCCACAAATGACATTTATATCAGGAAGTAATACTAATACATTATTAGTTCCTGTAATATTCCTAACATAGCTTTTTATTAGATCTTTTAGAAGTAAATGATAATCAATAATTTGTCCTTGACTTGGGCTTACAGGACCATACTCTGATTGGTTTATCTTAGAATACTTATCTAATCCATAAGGAACTGGTTTGCTAATATCAATAGGGTCTGTAGATCCTTCAAAGTATAGTTTGCTTGGGGCTGTAGATATAGAATTCTGAATAGTTTGAAAAATCTCTCCTTCTAAATCTCTTCCTGCTGGTACTAAAACTAAAGTATATTCTACGGCACCTCTGTTAGCAGATATATTGAAAGTTTTTACTGTACAAATGTGAGGACCTGATTTGTTTAGACCTGATCCATAAATAACATAAATATAAGGATCTATTTCTTTTGGATAGTTATCTTTGAAGTCGTCGGTCAATAACTTATCAGCAATATTTGCGTACTTCTCTATATCGTGTAAAACTTGTAAGTTACTTCGATTTACATACAGACTCTCAAAGCTATTATCTATCCCTTTATCTAAAAACTTTATTACTATTTCTGTAGTGTTACGGCTTACAGTATGCTTGAATGATCTTATACCGGAGTTTCCAAACAAGTTTAGAAGAATACCTTCTTTAGGTAAACTGTTCAGAAATTCTTGAGAGATAATAAGTTCATTATCAACCTTCTCTACTATTTCTTTATTTGTAGAAGCTACTATGAACATTACTCGATATTAGGAATTAGAATTTTATCACCCACATTAAATCCTTCAAAAGGATCATTTATATTGTTAGCTACCATCAAAAGCCACCAATTTTTAGGTGTACCATAAAATGCTTGAGATATAAGATCTGGTCTGTGCTCAAAGCCTATAGGAACATAACCTTCGGTGTAAGTATAATCTGTTTGTAGATTTTCAAGTAGGTTATCGAACTGTACAGCATTAAATACAGTTCTAACCTGAGCATTTCTATGTGTAACTGTATTGAAGCCTATCGAATAAGGTCCAAAATTATTATTTGAAGTAGCCATATTATTGTTCTGCTAGTACATCTAATGAATAAGGTTCATTTACTACAGAGGTCCATCCATAGTTAAAAGGTCCTACAAACTCCTCATACTTTTTAGCAAGTTCATCCGTTACTAAACTCTGATCTAATCCTCCACTTTCACTAAATAAAAACTCTGTTTTTCTAGCATATCCAACAGACTCTAATAGGTTTAGAGAAAACTTTACTGTATAGGGTAATAAGGTAGGTAAGTCATAAGTTGAAGCCTTCTCTACTGATATACTATAGTCGGTACAGACACAAGGAATATTCTGATATAGAATTCCGTGATTTAAATAAATAACAGGGGGTGGGCTTGTACTACCCTTTCCCTTACTAAGAACTCCCGATCTAACGATATTTGTGTAGTAAACTACCTGATCTATAACTTTAAGAGTTGCTACCAAATTAACTATAGCTTGATTCTGTACTGCAATGTTAGTAATATCTATAACATTAACTGCTGCCTCTAGATCTAGAGCCTGGGTCAAACCTTCTAGGGTAGCAAGTCTCTCGGATAAAGTTTCTGCATTATATAAAGTTCTAAGTATTTCTAGATAAGGCTCAATCGTTGAAGATATAGATTTTTTAGTTTTAGTAAATGCTAATAATCCTAATATATTATTTACAGTAAAAGGTAACTGCCCTTTGAAGACAGGAGGGGGTTGAAAAGGAAATTGATCAATTTTTGTATTTAGTAATTGATCTAAAACCGTACTTGCTGAACTTTTTACTTCAGGATTGCTAAAATATTTTTGATATAGTTGTTTAGAATAAGGAATCGAGTTTTTATTTACATTAGTTTTATAAAAACTTGTAAATTTATTCTTAGTGTCTTTTTGAGGGGTATTTGGATTAGTTAGTTCGTTGAAAGAGTAGGATTCCTGTAGAAGGTGTAATAAGTTTACTTCAAAATCTAAAGTAAACTTTCTAGACTCAGCACCAATATATTCAAAATCAAATTCAGTATCAGCTAAAATCGAATACTGAGAGTAGTTTGCTTTTCTACTTTCATTTATTGATATGTTCTCGAAAAAGGGAAATCTCACAATATACGGAGCATCCTCACCTAAAGAATAGTAAATATACTTTAAGTAAGATCTTTGAGGTAGTTGTCTATCAATAGTAAATCTACTCATTATTAAAACCTAAATCCTGTTCTTTCAATCTCCCTATTTACAGCGTCAGCAACTACTCGGCCATTCTCATCTGATGCTCTAATAAAAATTTCACCTAATGTTTCCATATCTATAGAGTTAGCAATAGCCTTAGCCGCCTCTGGGGAAAGATCTGATATTCTAACATCCGATATTATTTGTGAAGTTCTAAGCGATTCAACCATTCTTCCATAACTTGAACCATACTGAACAGTTGTTGTTTTTTGTAAATTTTCATTTTTTATCGCTTCTAATTTAGCCCCTGCTTCTAAATAGGTATCTAAAGTTTTATATTTTGAAGCAATTTTATTTCTTATTTCTTCAATAGATCCTGTACTGTCTACTGCTTTTTCTTGGCTAAGTGCGTCTCTCCCCCTTTGATCCATTCCTTCCGTAGCATTTGCTATTTTCTTTAAATTGTTACTATCTTCTTGTTCTTTTTTACGATTTTCTGCGTCTCCTTCAAAAATATCTCCTAAGTAATCATTTATTTTTTTAAATAGTAACCCAAAAGCTCCAATTAGAGGATTAATTATTTCTAATATTTTTCCTATTACAAGTCCTAATATTTCTCCAACTTTAAACAAAAAACTTCCCACAAGTTTAATTATATTAAATATAAATAAACCAAACTGTTTTAAATAATTAAATAAAGGCATAAATGCTTGAGTATTATCAGAGATAGCTTTTACTAATCCACTAAAAACCGAAACTACAATACCTACAATAGCAGCGACTTTTAGAAAAGGAACACTAATAGCAGTAAAAGCAAATTTGATAATTGGAATAGCTGATGTAATTGCTAAAATAAAAGATCCAATTATTGTTTCTGCTGGTCCAAATATATTTAAAATTCCTTTTACAAAATTAGTAGCACCGTCTATAAGCTTGTTAATCGTTTCTTCATTTGTAGATACAAAGTTCAAGAAGCTTTCTTTGATTGGATCAAAGATCATTAAAATTCTTTGAGTAATATCTGTAAAGATCTTTTCAGGAGGTCTTTCAGCAGTTTTACTAAGTTGTTGATCCAATTTTTGAATAGTACCAGCAAATCCACCAAATAGTGCTTTTACAGCATCTCCCTGAGCGGCTAAACTCTTTGAGGAAGAGCCTGCTATCTGACTAATCCTAGCGGAAGCGGTTTTTATAAATTCTTCTTCTAAAGCTACTCGCTGCTCTGCTGTTAGTTTATTGTTAGCTAACTGCTCTCGAATACTAGTTGCTCCTAGATTAGCTAGGATTGCTTCATTTTCACTACCAAAAGTGTAAAGTAGATTAGTAACTCTAGCGAGATCTTTATCTAATCCAGGACCTATCTTTGCCGACATCATGGCAGCAGCTTCAGTAAACTGGGGTCCTAGATCATTCAAGATTAAAAAGTCTTCATTACTTTGAATTAATTTTTCAATTGAAGCAGTTAGAAACTCGGTGCTAACTCCATATGTTTTAGAAGACTCGGTTAGAGTTTCAGCAAGTCTATCAGTTTCCTCTACAGAGAAATCTAAAGATTTTTGTACTTGTTGAAATAGTCTAAGACTGGCTTTATAATCCTGGCCTGTAATCTTCTGTTGCTCTGCTAGTTTTAGTGCTCCCGTAGCGTTTAGATCTACTCCCTGCTTTAGAGCCTCAAAAGCAACAGAAAGTCTTTGAGAGATGGTTCCCTCAAGTTTACTCATTACTGGAACTAACTCTCCAGAAGTTAGAGAGAAGGTTCTTCCTAAAGCATTAGACACCTTCTGGCTATCACCAAGAACGTCTATACTTTCTTGAATAACTCCAGCTACTTTTTCAAGAGCATTTTGTAGATACAGAAAACTTTCTGTATACCTTGCGATTGGATCATTTGGATTAGCCATTATTTCTTAGATATTTTATATAAAGGACCTACTACATAAGGTTTTCCAAGGATAAAAGTCTTATAATCATCGTCCTGTAGTTCTCTATTTTTATATAGTGTAATTAAAGAATCTGGGGTGTATGTTCTAGGACTGCGTACTGGTACTTCAAATCCCGTAAGTAATAGATTTCCTGTTTTTGCTGATTTGGTTACTGGCTCAATTACTAGAACCACTCTCCAAGAAGCCACTGTAGCTACTGAATACTTAGGTCTATACAAGAAGACTAGTATTTCTCCTGGGGAAGCACATGAATCAGATTTTGGAACTTCAGAGATATCCAGGAACTCATCAGCACCTACTTGAGATAAAAAATTTGAAATTGTTGGTGAAAATCTGCCCATGATCCCTCTTATATATTATATATAGATAAATATAAAATATGTATAGTGATAATATAGATATAG
>Ga0099850_1000464_pt1 | contig 18281 bp, 20 predicted proteins | sample CB_VirMetaG_5_FD_79182 | JGI IMG/M metagenome (GOLD analysis project Ga0099850, IMG submission 79182) | Freshwater to marine saline gradient viral communities from Chesapeake Bay - CB_1508_1D Viral MetaG | ecosystem: Environmental > Aquatic > Marine > Coastal | place: USA: Chesapeake Bay... | reverse complement strand
CGCTGACATCCACTCCATCTGGGCCAGCCCGGCACCCCAAATTAGAGTGCTGCTCCTCGGGGCCGACGCGACCACCCAGTTCCACCGCCTTCACCTCGGCATCCGTGTCTCCCATAAAGAAGCCATCGCCAACAACGGGAAGCCCCGCACCATCCTCTCCCGTTCCGTCCCCGTCTTCGCCACCATCCACCCGGCCGCCATCCTCCGAAACAACTCCCTCATCCACACGGTCGAAGACCACATCAACCTGCTCACCGCTCATGTCAAAGGCCAAGCTCCCACCCCCACTGATCCCGACATCCAAGCGCCCCGATCCCCGCACCATCTCCCTTGACATCGAGACCTACGGCATCACCCGGTTCACCCCCGCCGGCCGACTGCTCCCCGACCAGACCGTCTTCCACCCTGCCCGCTCCGTGTCCGTGGACGGGTGCCCCATCCGCGAACTAGTCCAGACCGTATCCGTCACCGTCGCCGACCACGATGGTGACCTGGCCCACCTCGCCCCCGGTCCCACCTTCGTCTTCCAGCTCCACGTCCCGGCCCACCGCAAGCACCTCGCCCGCTGGCTTGCCCACGCGCACACCATCCTCGGGATGAACCTCCAGTTCGATCTCCTCTACCTTCGCTCCCAGCCCGACCTCCGCTTCCATCTCTCCCACCAAATCCTGATCGACCTCTCGGTCCTCAACTACCTGCACTCCGAGCTCCGACCCGAGCGATCCCTCAAAGCACTCGGCCCCATCCTCGGAACCCACGCCTACCCCAAGGAGCAACTCGACCGTGACAAGCGATACCACGACGCCCGATCCCCAGAACTCCACCGGTACAACGCAGCCGACACCCACAACACACTCCTCGCCTGCGCCGAGTTGGCCCGCCGAATCCATCACGACTATCCCGGCACCGACAAGCTTTCCCCTGAGTGCATCACCCACTACAGCGACACCATATGGACAGTGGTACGCATGTCAGAGGCGGGGGTGCCCATGGATCGGGCTGGCCTACTACAGCACGAACAGGACGTGGTGTCCCGCATGCGGGAGCTTGAGGGGTCTGCCTCGGACCTCGGACTCATCCTCACCGGCAAAGGATCCGCAGCCTCCAAGCTCGCCCTGATGCAATCAACCTGCGCCTGGATCGAGGAGCACCACGACCCCAACATCCGGTCGCACCCCCTCTTCCAGCTCACCGAAGCCAAGCGGGAGATCGCTGTCAACGACGTGAACCGCCAGCTCTTCCTCTCCTTTGCGCCCCCCACTGATCTCGCTGCCCCGCTCACCCTGCTCGGTGAGTACTCCTCCCTCCAGAAACTCCTGTCCTCCTACTTCTTCCCGCTGCTCCGGCACCAGCGGATGAACCCGGCCAACAGATCCTCCACCCTGGTGCCCCGACCCAACAGTCCAGTGGGGGTCTCCTATCCCACGTGGTTCGTCACCCCCACTGCCTCGAAGGACGGAGCCGGCGGCGAGGGTGGCACCCTCCAGGGCCGCATCACCTGCAAGAACTTCCGCCATCAGACCGACCCCGACGAGATCAAGCAGTACTACCGCAGCCGCTGGCCCCGGGGCCACATCGTCGGCTACGACCTGTCCCAAATCGAGATGGTCGTGGCCGGCCTGCTCTCCGGTGACGAGGCCCTGTGCTCGGCCTTCTGTGCTGAACCCCCACTGGATCTCCATACCAGCCGGGCCACCCAGGTCTTCGGCCCCGACATCACCCAGGACCCTGACTTCAAGAAGGTCTACCGACAGGCGGCCAAGGGTGCCAACTTCGGTGACCTGTTCCGGGCAGGCGCACCCACCCTGCAGACCCAGGTCTTCAAGATGACAGGCGTCGTGGTGCCCATGAAGATCTGCGAGAACATCGTCAAGACTAGAGCCCAGTCAAGGCCCGGCCTGTGGGCGTGGCAGGAGAAGCTGATCCGGGAAACCCGTGCTGCCGGCTACGTGGTCCTCCCCTTCATCGGGCAATCCCGGCGCTTCATGGGCGGAGACGCATACGACATCTCCGAAATCGTGAACATGCCGATCCAATGCACGGCCGGTAACGTCCTCCTCCGGATCCAGCACTACCTCCATCACAGCCTGCCCTCCATCAATGCGCCTGCCCCCGACATTCTCATGTTCCTCAACGTGTACGACGCCATCTACTTCGACGTCCGCAATGACGCCGCCGTTGACCGGCTCGACACCTTGTTCCGTGACGCCTTCAATCACGTGACAACTGTCGGATATTGGGCTAGACTGTGCGAGAAGTACGGGCGACACATCCCCATCCGCTACGAACGCACCATCTACTCATGACCCAGATCCAGACCAACCACCGCAAGGTCCTCGCCCTCCTCAACCGGGGCATCAATGCCACCGACGTGGCAGACGAGGTCGGCCTCTCCCGCAAGCGGGTCTTCGACATCGCCCGCCGGCACGGCGCACCCACCAACCCCCTGGTCAAGCCGGGCGGCCGCATCGAGCGGCAGATCGTCAAGGCTTCCCGGGTCCTCACGATCCCCGAGATCGCTGCCACCTTCCGGATTGCCGAGTGCCAGATCAAGGCGATCCTGTCCCGGGTCGACCGGGAAACCAAGGCCGCCCTCTGAAGCGCAGCTGGACCATCATCCAGGATGACCGGGAGAAGACACCCCTCCTCTTCCCGGCCAACATCGTCATGCTTGACGATGCCCACCTGCCCTGCGAACGCCGGACCTGCACCGTTTCGCTTACGGTCGCCAAAAAACGCTTACAGACCGGCGACTACGCCCTAGAAGGCTTTGAGTCCCGGGTCCTGGTCGAGCGAAAGAAACACCTGATGGAGCTGGGTGGAAACTTGCTGACCCCCACTGGTCGCAAGCGTTTCGTTGCGGCCTGTGACAGGCTGAGATCCGAATGCTCCACGCCGATACTGATCCTCGAAGGGACCGTCGCCCACCTGGTGTCGACGGCCCGGAACCAGCTGGACTACGACCCCTGGCTGGTGATCGACGCACTGCACCGCGTTTGTCTTGAGCGCGGTATCCAAGTCCTGTATCTTCCGGCCACCACGCCCCACCAGCGCAGATCAGTGGGGGAGGAAGTGGCAAGATTGCTGATCAACGGAGCCCTGACAAATGGCGAACGAACCTCTCCAGAACTTCCGGGCAGTTGAGCCGGCCAACTACGGCTTCGGTGCCTCGGCCACCATTGCCTCCCAGCCCTTCGTCCTCAACCACCTGATGGCCACCCCCATCGTTGGAGATGGTCTGGGTGCGGATACGGACATAGCGGTGGCCTTTCCCACCGCAGCGCATGACGCTAATCGGTTTCTCCCTTGGATCTCCAAGGATTTCGCGTCACCGCTGAGCACGGGCAGCTACTACCCGGTCAAGGTCCCCAATGCCTACGACCGGATCTACATCTTCACGATGTACCAGCTGTCCACCGATGACAGCCAGGCCAACGCCAATGCCACGACGTTCGCAACCCCCAACGCCTACGCGGCTCCTTGGGTTGTCCCGATGGGCCTTCAGCCTCAGACCCGTGGGTTCTCGACGTCGAACAAGCTGAACCCCAAGATCAGCTACCTCCCGGATGACATCATCTCGGCGGCTTACCCAACCCACACCAAGAACGTGGGTTACGACATTCGGACCCATGGTTCGTGGACTCCGCTGCCGGCGTACTCCTCGAACTTCTCCACCTCCAACGGCATCTGGGCCGCCGGGGCGAACAACAACCCTGCCTCTTTCGGTCGAGCCACCGCCGGTACGGGTACGGCGTACTCGCTGCCTGATGACTTCTCCGTCTCGAAGGCTGCAGCTCTTGCGCTGGCGGAAGGCGCTGCCCAGTTCGGGACAGCCTCGCCGGCGGTGATCGGGATGGGCCACGAGTTCCAGACCATGGGTTCGGAGGAGATCGTCTGCTGCATCGGTTCGATTCCGACCGGCGTCCGGATCAATCACCCGGGAACCAGCTCCAAGATCTACTTCACGCATTGCTTCATCATGGGCATGTTCCTGGGCTGAGCCATGCGCCGACGATCACGTTCCCCCTCCAACATCCCGGTCAGGAACCACAGCACGTTCAAGAAGTGGGTCTTGGCTCCGGCTCCCAAGCCGGTGAGCTTCGACTACGGAACGATCACTGCGCTTCTCGACCTTGACCGGGACTACGGGACCTTCCTCAGCCCCGCCGCGCTCAACCACGACTTCAACGTCATCTTGTAAGGACCAGCCATGCCACTACAGATCCGACGTGGAACCGCCGCTGAACTTGCAGCCATCACGCCCGCTGCTGGAGAGCCGGTCTACACCACCGACACGCAGAAGGTCTACATCGGCGACGGATCGACGGCCGGGGGAATCGAGGTCGGTGGCGGTGGCGGATTTCTTCCGTCCAGACCCTTTGCAAAGCCCCCCGCAGGGCATTACCTGACAAACGCACTAACCAGCGGAAACCTTCAAACGACTCTGTTGGCGCAATGGCGCATTTTCTGGGTTCCTTTTGTAGCGGGACAGGATTGGAACATAAACAGCATTGGTGTTTCTGTCACCACCGCTGTTGCTGCCTCTAACTGCCGAGTCGGAGTTTACGCATCCGACAATGATGGGATTCCTACGGGAAGTCCTCTACTCGGTACGGCAGATTTTGATTGCTCGTCCACCGGCTTCAAAGAAGATACTGGTGTCAGCTTGAGCATGACGGCTGGTACGCAGTATTGGCTTGCTGTGCATGCCAGCCATACTGGCATTGGCGTCCGTGCCGTGAACTATAGCTCATTGCCCTGTCTGTTCCTTAATCCAACTACGACAAGCCCGCTTGTCGGCTTTTACAGCAATCTCATTCCTTACCAAGATGGCCTGCCGACGCTGCCGATTGCGTCGTTCATTCCCTACAACTACTACCTTCCGATTGCCTACTTGGGGGTCGCATGATCGAACTTGCCTTCACCTCTTACGAGTTCTTGAATCGCTTCACCCCTGAAGAACGCGCTTCATTCCGCGCCGCAGCCACAACTGACGCGACTGTTGCAGACTTCCTTCAGCTTGCTTCTGCGGCGCAGCTGATCCTCAACAACAATCCCGTGACGCTAGCGGGCATGGACTACCTCGTCTCGCAGAACTTGCTCACCGCCGAACGTAAGACGGAGATCCTGGGATGACCGAAGAGAGGCGTCAATGGTCTCAACTGATGGCCTCCTGGATTCAAACAGGAATGCTAGCTTGCACCATCATCGCTGCCCTGTTGTACGTGGGCCGGCGGGACCAGCAGCTCGAAGCTACCACCATCCAGGTGAAGGAGCTTTCGAGCATCGTGACCGACCTCGCCAAGACGCAGGTCAGTCTTTCCATCAGGTCGGAGCAGTCCGAGTCTCGGCTGCTCGACATCATCGCGCGCATCGAGCGCCTTGAAAGGAACAAGCTGTGAACAACAAGAACACCACCGTCGCCGGGATCGGCGCCATCCTCGTCGCCGTCGGCGGCGTCCTCGTCTCCTGGTTCGACGGAGATGTTGCCACCAACCCGGACTTCACCGCTGCCGTGGCTGCTGTCGTTGCCGGCGTGGGCCTGATTCTTGCAAAGGATGGGAAGGAACCCCAGGCTTGACGGCCTTCTTCACGTCCTTGTTCCGTGCTATCCTTGAATGGTTGTCACGGAATCTGGAGAAGGGCCATGTCGCGAAGGAGCCAACTCAAGATCGCCCTCGCCTCACTCGTGCTGGCCGGCGTATCAGCGAGTGGCTGCGCCAGAACCGTACTCGTTCCTGAAGGTTCGCCCATGCGCGTGGGCCCGCGCGCGTCCATGCGGGTATACGCCCTGGTCGACGGTAACTGGCAGCTGTCTGATAACAAGATCGTAGTTCCAGAAGGCTGGTACCTCGTGCCTCCGTCCTACGTCAAAGACGAGGACCCTTTGCCGTGAGGTACGAATGAGGTGGACTACGCCCGTGATCCAGATCCCTCGAAGCATCTAGCCTTCTTGACCTGGTGGTGCAACGAGTCAAAGAGGCGTGGCCGCTTCCACCATTGGGACCGGGACGAGCTTCTGGCCGAAGCGTACATCCAGACTCATCGGCTCCTGACCACGCTGTACGACCCCACCAAGTCCACGGTGGTGACGTTCCTCAAGGCGTTCCTGTGGGGGGCGGTCCACTACGTCTACTGGACCCAGCATGGTTTCCGGTTCGATGATGTTGGCAAGAAGGCGGGGGGCAAGTCCCGCAAGGTCCTCGTCAAGAAACTAGACTTTACAGACTTTGACCCTAGTCAATCCTGTGCCAAAGTGGTAGAAGGGTATACTCCCTTCCTCCCTCAGATCGAACTGACCGGGGAGGAGTGGACAATCGTGCGCCTTCGGATGGACGGCTACACCATGACGCAGATAGCCGCCGTCCTTGGACTGAAGAGTCCCCAGTCCATTCAGAACAGGCTCACCAAGATCTGGGACAAGATACAAGGAGTAGAAGAAGATGCCACCAGAGACACCACCGACCCTCCTCCCGAAGGACCGGGGCCGTAGCGCCCGGAACTTCCTTGAGTCCGAAGGGCTTGTCCCCCGGACCCCCACTATTCGCTCATCCGACTACAAGACTGCGCTCTCCGATCCATTCGGCTACTACCTCCGCCGGCGCCTCGGCATCATCCCCGCGCTCTCCTACTCGGAGGCGCTCTCCCGAGGCTCGTACTTCCACATCCTGTTCGCGCTCTACGACAAGGGCGACCGCCAGCAGATCTTCAAGCGGATGTGCCAGGCCCGTCTCGCAGAGATCAACAAGATCGCGAAGGAGCTCCGCATCTCGGAGAACGCACGGGCTACCGCCATCGAGAACGAAGTGCTCGACCAGGCAATGGCCGCCTCCTGGTACAACGCCTTCGAGAACCTGCCCTGCCTCAACGGCAACTCCGCTCTCGACATCCTGCTCGACAACTACACCAAGCTCGGTGCCGAGTACCGGCTTACCTGGGTTGACGAGCGGTTCCCCAAGACTCGACAGGTTGCCCAGTTCGATCTGCTCCTCCACAACCGGAAGACCAACAAGATCTGGATCGTGGATGCGAAGACAACCGCTGCACCCCCACTGATCCGGTTGTCGACGGTCAAAGAAGAGTTCCAGACCATGCACTACCTCCATGCTCTGGAGTGGTTCATGTCCCGGGGACTTCTCCACAAGCAGTTCCCAAACCTTCCCGAGGACGTGCAGCTGGGTGGCATGATGCACATCGCCATCCTCAAGCCGTCGATCCAGTTCGGGCAGGCCGACCGGGACTTCCACTGGGAGTCGGACGGCAAGCGCACCGGCATCGCCGGCCGCATCATGCGGTCCCCGGTCAACCTCAAGGACCTGGGCGACTACGTGATCAAGTGGACCTCAGGCTACAAGCATCCGGAACCCATTGTTGGAACGATGGATGAGTGCTTGGTCGAGCTGCACCGGATCACGGGGAAGAAGCCCGAGCGCGTGTACCAGGGCGAGCCCTCGATCTCGAAGTACCAGGAGCGCTGCATGCGTTGGTACAAGGGTGAAGGGGAATACCTGGACCGTGCGCCGGATTTCGATCACGACCCCCCTGTGAACATTTCGTACACTCATGCAAGCACGATGCTTGACAACGATTGGCGACTCGACTATCTTGACCGTGTTGCCATGATCTACAACTTGGCAACCCGAGACCCATACCCATGCAACTTCCTGAAGAACATCGACGGACTCCGGATGGGGTCGAAGCTGGCGCTGTACAGCCCGTTCTACCTGACGGAGCCGAAGGAGTGGCCGGCGCTGGTGCAGAGCCAGCAGTTCCTCCTCGCCCATCGCGACGAAGGAATCCCCGAACTGGATCCCGAGCACCAGCTGTTTCTCGGGGCTCTGGAAAGTCTCGAGCCGGAACTCCCCACCTGATGTTCGAGGACGAGTACGTCACCCTCGTGATCAAGCCGAAGGTCGACCGTATCCTGGAAGACGGGGTCGGTTCCATCGGGGAGCTCACGACCAAGTTCAACAAGACCTTCAAGTGCAAGGTCTCGAAGGCCAAGGTCACGTCCTGGCTCAAGGCTCTGGGCTACCGGGTCACCCGCACGGTCTCCATCGTCGGGCCTGCACCTGCACCCGTGCCCGCACCCGCGCGCGCGCCTGCGCCCGAAGAGTTCTCGACGTCGCACCGCCAGCCTCAGTTCAACTTCCCGGCACCGCCGCCGAGCTTCTTCGGTAACGTGGTCCCCCCGGGCTTCGAGGAGTAGAAGATGTCAGTCACGACTCACGCAGGAAAGCTGCCGCAGCAGCGGTATGCCGGTCTCGGTTTCACCGGCATGAAGATGGTCCATCCGCCCGAGCGCCTGTTCGGCCTCATCTGTGGCTTGCCGGGCGAAGGCAAGTCTCAGTTCGTTCACTCGCACCCGGACGCATGGGTGTGCAACATGGACTGCACCTCCACCATGGGTGACGTGCAGGCCACGATCTGGCCGGGCATCGCGCCCAACGGTCTGCCCATCGACGTCAACGGCGAACCCCTCGTCATGACGTGGGAAGCCGTCCAGGCCAAGATCGAACTGCTCTGCCACCTGGCCAAGACCAACCAGCCTCGGCCGGCTACCGTGTTCTTCGACTCGCTCGGCACGTGGATCCCGCTCCTCAAGGACTGGATCACCCGGTCGAACGACAAGAAGGACTGGCGAGACATGGACGGTCGCCGTTCATGGGACCAGCTCTACGACATGGTGATCGACACCTGCCTCACGCTGCGGCGCTACGGCTACGGTGTCTACATCATCTGCCACGTGGTCAACGCCAAGATCCCTCTCGGGGATGATCGCTACGTCTTCAAGCCGGAGCTCACCATCACCGACGGGTTCTACAAGCGGCTCTACCCCCTCTTCGAGATGGTTGCTGCCATCTCCACCGAGTGGGTCACCGAGCAGCGGGAGATCCAGCAGCCGCCCATCGTCAAGGACGGCAAGACGATCACCCTCAAGGCCAAGGTTGTGACGGAGAAGCGCAAGCGCTACCTGTTCCAGGTGGACTCCGAGCAGCTGTCCGGCATCACCAAGCACCGGGTCAAGATGCCCGGCTCGTTCGAGCTCCCCGAGACCAATGGCTGGGGCGAGTTCATCCGCAACTACAACGATCACGCGAGTGCGTGATCATCTCATCACCCTTTCAGGAGAAGTCAGAGTCATGAATCAGAAGATCAGCGCCATGTTTGCCGCTCAGAAGGCCGCCTTCGGTGATGCCAGCCCCGACACCGGGGTCGGCGGACTGGGCGAGTGGCCGGCCGAAGGTGAGCACGACTGCTACATTCTCGGCCTCGACATCAACGAGAAGGCCACCTACCGGTTCAACGACCCGATGGGTCAGCAGGTCGACCTGCCGGCCAGCGAGTTCCGGTTCCGGTACCAGCTCCTCAACGACGAGACCAACCCGGACAACCCGCTCGTCTGGGGCGGAGCGCCCTTCACGTTCCCCGAGAACGCCGGAGCCGTCACCGCCGAGGGCCGTCGCACCGGTCTCACCATCGAGCGCAACCGGTTCTGCGGCCATCTCAGCACCCTCCTTGGAACCAAGGTCGGAACTGCCGATGGTCTTGACATCGCGGACGCCATCGCTAAGGTGTCCGAGATCCTCTCGTCCGACAAGCAGCTCGTCTGCACCGTGAAGTGCCAGTACCGCAAGGGCAAGGGCAACTCCTCGAACCGGGTCTACAAGACCGAGTTCCTCAACAAGCTTCTGTCGGAAGCCTAACCACTAGACCCCCACTGATCGAGGGGGTGGGGCCCACAAGCTCCACCCCCTCCTCTTCAGTACTTCTCCCCCCTGTACGGTGGTCGGGGGTGCATCCGGTGAGCACCCCGTTGGTCGCTGTCCTCCCCAACGGACACCAGTGATGGATCGATCAATCGAGCCCCCGACCCCGTACGAGGAGATCCCGGTCAACGTCCGTTTATCGGACTCGACCAACAACCCCCGCAACTGGGTTCCTCCAGTCCCCCTCCGGGTGAAGGTCTCCGGCCTCAAGAAGACCGGCCTCATCTACCCGGGGACCTACGACGAATCCAAGCACACGACCGTCAGGATGGTGGGGACACCTTCCATCCTGGCATTTGCTGGACCTGCCTACTGGCTGGTTACGACGCTCAGCGCAAACCACACCCCCGAGTTTGAGCCATTCGAGGGTGAGGACCCGCTCTTCCAGGTGGATGGGGAGAGCATCAAGGGCTACCTGACGGTCAAGCCGTCGGGCGAGATGTGCCTGATCAACATCGATATCGGCCGGGCCAACCAGCAACACATGGCGGACAGGGTCCTGGGGATTGCACCCGACTCCAGGATCCTGCCCCGCCTGATGCCCAGAGCCTCGCGTGGGGCCATCCGGTGGTTTCCGAGCCACCGGGTGGTCCAGCTCTGGGTGGCGATCTAGAAGCCCTCGAAGCCCTTGAACCCAGGCTCCGTCGCAATGACCTGGCGCTGCTCCTCTGTGAGCGGCACAGCCTGCACCCTGCGGCTCTCCGCCCTCTGACGGGCCGTGTCCGCCCCCACAATCGCCTCGGGCTCTACGCCCATCTCAGCCGCCCTGGCGGCCGCCATCTGCTGGTACATCGGGCGCTGGTCCGGGGGCATCCGATCCAGGATGCGCTCCGTCCGGCTGATCGTCCGGTTCTTGATGGCCTCATCCAGCTGGTCCTTGCTGATGGTCAGGTCCATCCCGAACCTCCGCTTGAACTCAGCCCGGATCCCCTGCATCTTGCCGATCTCGTTCCCCAGCAGCGCCGAGATCGCCCGCCTCCGGTAATCCACAATCTGTTCACGGTTCTTCAACAGGAACCCGTCGAAGTCAGCGGCCTCCCGGAACTTGCCCATGTCCACCCCGAGCGCCTTCGCGAAGATCAGGCCCGGGCTCTGGTAGTCCACCAGCGTCCCGTCGCCCTTGAACACCGCGATCTTGCCGTCCTCCGTCCGCTGCTTCGGGTCGATGTACGTCTTCTGCAGCGCACCCGGCAGCCCAAAGAGCGGACCCTCCATCAGGTTCGGCAGCATCCCCATCGCCCGGCTTGCCGCAATGCCGCCCGGCACCAGCCTCGGCAGGTTGTTCTGCAGCAGGTCCCGCTGCCCAGGATCGAGGGCACCCCTCACCAGGTTCATCGGGATGTCCACCACCGGCGGGATCGGGATCCACTCGTTCCCGTCCTGGAAGAACCTATCCCCACCCGCAATCTGGGTCAGGCTGGCCCCGAACAAACCCGGGCTCAGGTCCGCCCCGAAGGTGTTCTTCCCGAACTCGTACAGCACCGCACTGATGCCCATGCCCCGGACGAAGTCTGCCCCGATACCGCCCAACCCACGATCAGCCAGCCGGGGGCTGTCGTACATGATCGTGGTCGCACTCCTCAGGGGGAAGCTCAAGAACTGACGGAACAGCGGGTTGTTCGCCAACCGTCCGAACGGCCCCGTCCCCTGGAACGCCATCGGCGTATTCAAGGTAGAGCCACCGAACTGGGTGGCGCTCACCATCTCACCCACATCACTCAGCATCCGGTAGTACCCGGAGCTACCCCGTGCCACATCGATGCCGGCAGCCCGGTACGCATTCTCCACGGAGTGCGCCGCCACATTGCGGTTGATCCACTCGGCCTTCTCGAACAGCTTCATCGGGTAGTCGAAGAAGTACGACTCCCGGCGGCTCACACCCGCCAGCGCCTCGCTCTTGTACGAGATGGAGTCCAGCGTCGAGAACGTGTCCCGCCCGATCTGAACCAGGTTCTCGCCCTCGGCGTTCGCGAACTTGAAGTGCTTGCTCACCAGCTGCTGGTGTTCCTGGTCGGTCAGCGCCCGGAAGCCAAACTTCCCAGTGCGCTCCTTCATGTACCCGCCCAGCTCCTTGAACGCCGAGCCGTACGCCTTCAGCACATTCCCCACCCCGCCGTACACGCTCGCGTACAAGAGCGGCTGCATCAGGTTCATCGTCACGCTTCCCAGGTTCAAGCCCAGGTGCGTCACATAGAAGTACCGGGCCAGCTGCCCCGCCAAACCCTTGCCCTCACCCAGCGTCAGCTCCGCATTGGCCACGTCATCGAGTCGCTTGTACAGCCCCCGGCCCCAGCTGCCGGCACCCTGCATCGCGTTACCCACTCCGCTATCCAGCACCGTCCGCAGGCCCTGCTTCGCCTTCACAAGCGCCATGTGCGTAGCCACATGCTCGACCTTCTGGATGCCGAGCGCGCCCCGCAACATGACCTCCAGGGACTCCTTGGCGAACCGGTCCTCCAGCAGGAAGTGCTCCTCCTGGAACAACTGGGCCAGACTCCGCTTCGGTCCCTGGAACGGGCTCTTCCCGATCTCCTTCTCTAGGAAGTCCAGCTTCTCCTTGCTCGCCAACTGCCGGGCATCGTTCATCCGCTGCAGCAGCAACGGACTGTCCTCGACCGTCGTGACGTACAACCCGTTCGTCACACCCGTGTCCCGGAAGTACCGAGCCAACGACTCCTGCGAGTTCATCCTCAGCACGGTCGGCTCGAGCCCGCGATCCATCATCGCCTGGATCTTGCGCTCCTGGCCCACCAGCTTCTTCAGCCCGTAGTCGGTAGCCCCGTACCTCTGGAACACCCGCTCCATGTCCCTCGGGTCCCAGTCACCAACCGCCCGGGTCCTCGTCCTGGTAGACCCCGCAGCCGTCAGCGCCCTCGCCCTCCGGGCCTGCATCAGCTTGTCGATCCCTGCTTCCCCCACTGATTCCCGGAGATTGCGGGGCAGGAAGAATGTGGGCTGACCCTCGATGACTTCTTTCAGAACCGACTTCACCTCGGCCGCATCCAGCCGGCCCTGCACCAACAGGTTCGCCGTGTCGGGGTCCATGATCATCTTCATGACCCCCTCCGCCGTGCCCTGAAGCGCCGTGCCCTTCTTCGTGCCGAACTGGATGCCCTGGGTGATCCGCAGCAGCTTCTGCTCGTCGGCCACGAACTTGCCGGCAGCAGCACTGGCAGCCTCATCCCCGAACAACATCATCCGCCTGTCCGACAGCGCCTTCCGGTACGCATCCCGAAGCTCCGTCAGCCCCAGCTTCCCAACCACCTCATCCATGTTTGCCGTCACCAGCGCGTCGACCTGGACGTCGCGGGTCTTCAGCTTGACGGTGCCTCGCTCACGGGCTTCCTTCCGGAGCTGCTGCATCGTCAGCCCCTCTTCCTTCGCCAGCTTCTTGGACACCTTCCGCAGGCCGCCGTTCCGCCGGACGTACAACTCCCGCTTCAGCACCTTGAAGGTGTCGCCCCGGTCGAACCCGTTGAGGCTCGCCGTCAGCGCATCATTCAGCTCCTGGGCCTTCTCCTTCAGCCTGGGGTCCCGGATCTTCCTCGGGTCCAACGACTCCAGTCCGTGGCGCTGCAGCACCTTCCTCAGCGGATCTGCCACCGCCTCCATCATCTGCCGCTCCGCCTGGTCCACGGCCTTCGTGAAAGCCTGCACCCCCGGCGTCAGCGCCGTACCCCGGAACAACTGCATCGGAGCCAGCAGACCCAGGCTCGCCAGCATCCCACCCTGCTCCTTGATGTACGGGCTGTACCTCTCCCCCACATCGAAGATCGCCTTGCCCGTCCGACTCAGCGCCGTCCTTGCCGCCGGGCTCGTCACCATCATCAGCAGCACGAACGGGTTCGTCACCACGTCCACGACCGCATCGGTCACAGGACTCCGTCCCACCCGATCCTTCAGTCGATCCGTGAACGAATCCCGCTCCTGGGGGCTCAGCCCGTCAGCGTCCACCAGGGTCTGCAACGCCCCCCTCAAGGTGAACTCGTTGTCCATCGCCTGCGTCAACAGCACCGCCGGCTTGTCGTAGCTCGCCAGTTGCTCGAACGGCAGGTTCGTAGGTACCGAAGTCATACCCCTAGTATCGCCTTCCCAACAAGAAAGGGCCACCCTTGCAGGCGGCCCTTCCCGGAGGATAGAAGAATCTGTTCACCGGCTCAGAGCTGGCTGCGCCACCGCACCTGAATGGTGATCTGGGCAACACCCGTGAGGGCCACGCCCGTGTACCGGAGGATCTCTCCCTCCTTGAGCACATTGTGGGCGGTCAAGACGGGGAAGTTGAGGGCGTCCGGGAAGTCGGCGGCCGTACCAGTACCTGCACCACCAGAGGTCTTGACCACCACAACTTCCGTCACGTCTTCGACCACCATGTCCCCGGACGAAACCGTCGCAAAGGACGGCGCAGCAACCCCCTTCACCGGATTGTACTTACGGAACTTCATGTTCTGGTCCCCGGAAGTCGTCGAGACGTTCGGGTAGGTCACGCGAATGCTGTCGATGACCATCGGGCGATCCGCGTAAATCAGATCGTACGTTCCGGTCGCAGAACCAGACACGTTGAAGGACTCGTAGTTGAAGTCGGACGGGTAGTACTTGGTATCGAGCGGAATCTGACCAGCCATGGTGCACCTCAGTAAGAGTCAACGATTGCCTGAATAGGATCGGTGGAATCAGTGGGGGTTCCAAAGCCACCGGTCGCCATCTGATAAGCCACGCTCTCCAAGAAGTCGGTCCTCTGACCGCCCCCAAGAACGACGGCTCCCTCCGGCAGGAGCCGGCCCACCAGCAGCTGATTGTAGAGCTGGGGGTTCGCGGCAGCCAGCCGGGTCATGTTGGCCGAGATGGCCTGCTGCAGTCGCTGGGCCTTGATCCGCTGCGCTGCCCGGATTCGCTCGTTCCGGAGTTCCTGCTGGATGTCCCGGTCCATGCCGAACAGGCTTTCGCCCACAGCCCTCTTCGCCCCAACTCCAAGGCCGGCTCCCAGGATCGCCGTAGGCACACCAATCCCGAGCGCCATGGTCGGGCTCGAAAAGTCGAAGCCCACATTCTTGGCTGCCCTACCAGCCTTGAAGACCCTCTTGGCTCCGGACGGACCAAGGAGAGACGCAAGCCCACGGAATGCTGCACCTGGTACCGGGATCATGGGGCCACCTCAATGAACTGGTAGTTCTCGTTTCGGGCCGCCAGTCTCTCGGCCACCTCCTTACGCGCCTCGGCCGCCAGCCCCATCAGGCTGACGTCCTGGTCCTTGAGGTATCGGCTCCAGATCCAAGTCCGACCCTTCCTCCTCAAAGAAGGATCAGAAGCCTGACTCAGATCCCACAGAAACTTGCGGACATCCGCCTTCGCCCTGAGCTCCTTGCCCGGGCGCACGAGCGGCGTCTTCGACAGGTTCACGAGTACCCCCACTGATTGCGTTTCAGTGGGGGTCAACTTGACGAGGGAGAACCCACGGGAGTTGTGGGACTCCACGACCAGGTGCGAGATCTCCTTGACGTCATCGATCTTGACCATCACATCCTCGCCATCATCTCGGCGATACTGGGCCGGCTCGGCATGGCCAGCGTGTTCAGCGAAGCCTGCTGTGCACGGAGCAGGGCGTCCAATGCCTGGTTGCCAGTATACTGCTGGCTCATCTGGTCAAGGGCGCGCTGTCGCTGAATCCCGGCAAGATCCACCATGGACTGCATCTGCGCGATAGCCTGCCGGTTTCCGATGTCCTGCTGCATGCCGCCACCCACGTTGCCAAGCGCTTCAAGCGCCCGCATACGTCGCTGATCGGCGGCACCAATCGTGCCCTCCCGCAGCATACTCAGAACTTCGTACGCACCGAAGATCGCGAACAGCGGACCCAGGAACCTCCCCAGCCCCTTGCCCTTATCGGCAATGTCCTTGGCGACGTTCATGGCCTTCTGGGTCTTGGAGGGAAGCTGGGGCCCAATCGGTTCGGCGTACTGAGTAACGCCCCGAGGAGTTCCCCCCATAGGGATTGCCGGGCCGAAGGGGACCCCCGTATCTACGGACCCCAGACGGGCAGCCCGACCCCTTGCGTCAGGGTCGAACACTGCAAGTTCCTTTCCGGTTCCTTCGACCATCTGTTGACCTGCTTTCTGTGTGGTGCCCTGGGGAGCCGCTATCGGTGTGGTTCCCTGGGGAGCCGCTTTCTGTGTGGTTCCCTGGGGAGCCCTGGCGGCTGCCGTAATCCCGGCTCCTCTTTCGCCCACGACCTTGGCGTAGGCGGATTCAAAGCTCTCGATTTCGCCCTTACGGACCTTTATCACGTTTTCAATGTCGGAGATCTCGGCCTCAAGAAGCGCGATTTTGTTCTGAGCATTCGCCACAGGACTTCTGCGCCCGCGCCGGTCCACACCCTTACGCAGCCGCTCAATCTCCCTTTTCTTTCCGCCCACGATTCCCCGGAGCTGCTCGTCCGCCCTCGGCGAGCCATCCCGGTTGAACCCCCAGAACTTCATCGGATCCCTCTGGTCCTTGATGACGTCTGCTGCCTTCACGGCTCCCGCACCTTCACCAGTCCGGATATTAGACTTCTCTAGATTCTCGATGCGGCTGGCAGCAGCCGTAGGTGCAAGTTCAGGAGTCTTCTTAGCCAGGTTATTCTGAGCGGTTTTCAAGCCCCGCTTCTCCCGCTTCAGATCCTTCTTGTACTGGGCAACCTGAGCTTCGGCCGCCTTGTTGGCCTCATCGAGCTGGCCCTGGAGGATTCGTCGCTCCGCAGGATCGGTAGTGGCTGCAAGCTTGGCTTCAAGATCCCTGATTGTCTGCGTGGCCGGGGGGTTAGCAATCTTCCTTTCAAGCTCCTGGATTGCAAGCTCCCTCTCGGCAACCCGCTGCTGTGCGCGATTGAGGGCTTGCTCTGCCTTAATCTGAGCCTGAGTCTGAACAGCCCTTCCAACTGTCGTTTCCTTGGCAGTCTGCCGGGCAGCCGCACCCTTGATCGTGGGCTTAGTAGAAGCCTTCTTGAGCGAGTCGGAGATATCGGTTTCAGAAGCCAGTACCTGAACGACGTCTTCGCCGTCCTTCAGGGCGCGGCCAAGGCGGGCATCAAGGCGGATGAGGGCATTACGCGCTTCCTGCGACAATCCTGCGCCCTGCGTCACAATCGCCAACTTCGCGGCATCGTCAAGTACAGACATCGCCACACCGTTGGCCTGCAGGCGGGCTACAACCTCTGGACTGTTTATCAGCTCCGAGATTCGTGCAGCCCCCTGCACACCTTCGACATTGAAGAACCCCTTGCTTGAGGCGTACTCCAGTCGGGCCATGCGTTCCGCGAAGGTCCTCTCTGGACCTTCCGCCAGGGCAGAAGCCCTCTTCCAACCCTGGCTATTCACAAGATCCGGCGGATCTGTATACCGTCCTTCTCCCGCAATAGTCACCTGACCTGTTCCAGCGCCACGCCCCTTCCGCTCCTCGGCCCCGAACACCCGGGTAAATGAAGCTTTTTCTTCCCCAATCGGAAGGCTTTGTGCGAGCTTTGATGCCTCCGCAAAGTTGTTGTTGCGGATCATGTTCCGCAGCCGGTCGTATGCCTGCTGCTGATTAGGGGGCAATGACTCCCGATCAAGAGCCAAAGCCTCTGCAAGTGGCTTAAGGAGCTTCTCCTCTGCTTCAACGGTCTTGGCACCACTAGCGTCAAACCAGGACCTGGCAGCGTCATTGGCCTTCTTCTGGGCTTCAGTCAACCGCACTTCCTGTTCGACACCCCCCGCCCCACCAAAGTCTGTTGCCGGCCTAACCCCCTCCAGCTTTGCTCTAATAGTGGGGTCTTGAGTTCTGTTCGCTGCTTCCCCCTTTCCAGAGACAAACCTTTCCCCCTCTATCGGTGCGCCAAGACCCAACTGGCCTCTTAGGCTTGAGAGGTTGGTGTCAACCCGGGACCGGTATGCCCTATTCGTCTGTTCGACATCGAAGTCCCCTGTAGGGGTTTGAGCTTTCTTGGCCTTTCGTGCTTCCCGAGCCCGGGCATTGCGTTGCCGAGCCGAATCCCGCCGAGCTTGATCCGAAGCAAGACCCGCATCCAACTCAAGGGGGACCGCAAGTTTCTTCCGCTCGCCCTCAGGCAACTTCAACTGTGCCCGGGAATGCTGCGCCGTTGCAGACTCACCGAGGTCAAACCCCGAGACCGGGCCCGACCGAGTGGCGGGCACCTCCAGGCCGATGTCAGAAGCATTCCAGACTTTGAATGCGTCCTTATTGGAGACGTCGACACCACGCCCCTTCAGAAGCTCCTTGACTTTGCTAACCGCCTGTCTTTCGTTTTCCGCCGAAACCACGACGGAAATGGGCACAGTTCGCACCCCACCCTTGGCCGAAGTGAGAGCTACACCACGTCCGTAGTAGAACGGGCCCGGATCTCCAGGCAGAATGGTGAAGGTCCTAAAGGCGTTCTGCTCTGCCCTACGAGCAGCTCTAGTCGCCTGCTGAGGTCCTTGAATCGGCGCACCACCCTTGGCAGCTTTTTCTGCGGCGTCCCTGACCCGAGCCTCAGCT